>Ga0209417_1007554_pt1 | contig 10400 bp, 12 predicted proteins | sample RifGroF2_FD_184002 | JGI IMG/M metagenome (GOLD analysis project Ga0209417, IMG submission 184002) | Groundwater microbial communities from Rifle, Colorado, USA - Groundwater F2 (SPAdes) (version 2) | ecosystem: Environmental > Aquatic > Deep subsurface > Groundwater | place: Rifle, Colorado... | reverse complement strand
CAAAACAAGACTATGGACACTCAGAAGCCAAAACAAAAGAGACTGCGAAAAAAGCAAAAGGAACTGGCGCTTCAGTGGATCGCAGAAGGTCTAAGTACCACGGAGATCAATGAACGCGGGTCCAAAGAAAAGCCGCCTTTTACGATAGATCGAAGGCGTGTAGATTATTACAGGCGCACGCGTGCGCTCCAACTGAAGACCATACTCGCCATTGATGAAAATAACGCCCTGTCAAGTGGACTTGCTCTAAAAGAAAATAGGGTCGCATTACTTCAAAAGCTCGCAGCTCTTTTATCAAATGATGTGCTTAATGGGTTCTTGTGGACAGAGGACACAAAAGGGGTAGGGGCAGGGGATAACGCCGAAATTATTGATTATGATGTATTCAATTCAGCAGAAATCATCCAATTAAGGGGCTTACTTGAAGACATTGCAAAAGAAGTTGGTGGGCGCGCTGCTATACAAAAATTCACCGGTGACGATGAAAAGCCATTGATCGTAGAGGTAAGGTATGTCGAAACGCCAAAGCCCGATTAACAAGCAAGTTAATATAGACCTGCCCCTACTTCATGCCTCGCAGGTATTGATGAAGGACGGATTAAAGCGTTTTAATGTTTGGGATTGCGGGCGGCGATTTGGAAAGAACGTGATCGATGAAGACGTAGCGGTTAAGTTTATGCTTGATGGTTGGCCCGTGGGTTGGTTTGAACCGACTTACAAATACTTGGGTCCATCATGGCGCGAAATCTGCGATGCCCTAAGCCCTATCATCAAAGACAGATCGGAGCAGGAACGCCGCATTGAACTATACACGGGCGGATCGCTTGAGATGTGGAGCTTTGACAGTAACCCGGATGCGGGTCGGTCTCGTAAATACAAATTGGCCGTGATCAATGAAGCCGGCCTCATTAAGAATCTTTTGCATATTTGGAATGAGAGTATCAGAGCAACCCTCGCAGACCTTCGCGGGGGTTCAATCTTTTCAGGCACACCAAAGGGATTAAACGATTTCTACAAGCTGTATCAAATAGCTGGGCAACCGGACCGTTCCGAGACCTGGTCAAGGTTCAAACTCACTACATACGATAACCCCTACATACCCAAAGAAGAACTGGAAGACCTGAAAAAAGAAATGCCTGAGCGCGTCTTCAGGCAAGAGATCATGGCAGAGTTTATTGAGGATGGCGGGTTCTTTGGCAAACTCGACAAAGTAGCAACCGTCAAACAACGGGAATTGCCGGGCATGCACGCTGGACATCGAATGGTCATGGCACTGGATTGGGGCCTTTCAGGGGATTACACGGTACAGGGTGTGGGGTGCTGCGAGTGCAATAAGGTCGTGGATTGGGAACGCTTTAACGAAATGGATTACATATACCAGCGGGAAAAGGTCAAGACTATGTACAGGCGCTGGGAGTGTGAAAGTATCATGCCAGAGCGCAACAGCATGGGTTTGCCAAATATTGAAATCCTTATTCAGGACGGCCTCAATGTGCTGGATGGCATAGATGATAAACCGGGTTTCAATATGACGGCATCTACAAAACCACCCCTAATTCAAGGGCTTGCCGTGGCCTTTGAACAAGATAACTTCTTAGTACCTGAAGAAGCCGCGGACGAATTAAGAGCGTTTGAGGTCTTGACAATGGCCAGCGGGCACCCAAAATTCAGCGCACCCGGCAGTATGCATGATGATTGGGTGATTATGTTGGCTATTTTGCGCCATGCCATGACCGGGGGTGCATCTTCTACTTTTGCCGATCTCGAGGAATTGGGCACGGCAGATGATGATTTCAAGAGCCGTTGGGTTATCAAATAAGCGAGGTAAAAAATGAAACGCAATAACAGACACCAGAGACAATTTAGCAAGGGCCAGGGCATAACCATTGCCTCACCGGATTCCGTTGACCCGCCACTGACAGATGAACAGAAGTGGGTTGAGATCGGCACCATGGGCCTTAACACATCCATGGGCTATGTGCAGGAAGCATATCACGCGGACTTGCAATGGCCAGCGGTGCAGCCCCTTTATTCTAGAATGCGCCGATCTGACCCCGAAGTAACCGTCGTCCGCAATGTCTACCAAGCCATTGCCCGCGCCGTAAAGCTTCAGTTCGTGCTGGGCGACGACCCAACCGACGACGAGAAAAAGGCACAGGAATTCGGAATGCAGGTTCTGGAAGACATGGAGGGCGGGGGCGACGGTTTTATTTCGATGCTTGTTTCGCATGTTCCTTTCATGGGCTTTGGATATTGGGAGGTTGTGCCAGGGCTTCGAAAACAGAATTGGGTTCCCCCTGATGAAGAAGACGAATGGCGAAGCGATTACGATGACGGCATGATCGGTATAAGGCGCCTGGGTTGGCGTGATCATTCCTCGTTTGTGAGGTGGGATTTGAACGAAACCACTGGCAAATTAAAGGGTATGTGGCAACGTGATCTCCCGAACCCTGAAAAGTTAATCCCGCTTAATAGGGCGGTGCACGTCGCTTTTGGCGATACCCATAACCCGGAGGGCCTTTCTCCCTTAGAGGCTGTTTGGCGCCTTGAAAGAATTAAATACGGTCTAGAGATCGTGCAGGGAATTGGCTTCGAACACAGCGCCGGGTATTTGAGTGTTAAGGCTGATAAGAAATTGACCACCGAAGACAAAAACGGAATCAGGGCGGCGGCGTTGGCCATAACCACCGCACAAGAAGGCAATTATGCTACTTGGCCCGCGGGCGTCAATGGCGAATTAGTTGACGTGCCGTTTTCATCGGCTCCATCAATCCTTGAAGCCATTAAGCATTTTGGGGTGATGAAACTTATGATCTTTAACATGCAGTGGGCCGCGCTGTCTACGATCACAGGCGTGGGTTCAAATGCAGCCATGACAGATTCATCTCAAATGTTTGTCACAGTCTTTAACGCTATGATGGACGGCATGATCTCCCAGGTTGATCAACAACTTGGTCGCCGCTTATTCAAACTTAATGGTGACCGGTTCCCTGGCATGATAAGGCGCCCACGCCTGACCTGCACAGCGATTGAAAAGCAAATCAGTTTAACCGATCTCGCGGCCATGTTGGATTCGCTTTCATGGATGCCGTTGTCAGAAGATGATCTTAAAGAGATTCGCCGGGCCACGGGTTTCCTGCACCCCAACATACCCGCACCCGAAGACATAGTAAGGCCAGGGACAACCGCCCAGGCCACCGCTGCGTCCGCGCCCGCGGAGGCTGAATCAACTGCAGAACCGCCAACCAATCAACAGCAATTACCCCGAACCATGAGGGAGTGGGCACAGTTTAAAAAGCAATTGAATGACGCGAACTTGGCCCTGGAATTGCGACGCGCCACTGACCTGGCCCTGGGGCACAAATGAAATCGCGCGGGTTTTGGAGAGTGGTTGCAATCGAAATAGTGGCCGCCATAATTCTCGGATTTGGTTCGGGCCTTATTATTTGGGTATGTGTTGTCGGAGGCTAGGATCATGAACTTTAAAGAGATCTTCACCGCGGTTTTTGCCAAACTGAATAGTATGTTTGCGGGTGCCAAAACCTCCGACCTCTTGCCTTACTCGCAACAGCGGGCGATTTATAAATACCAAGTACAGAATATTATTCTTGGCTATTTGATCGAGGGCAGCAATAACACCTTCAACTATGTCTCTGATTTTAAAAAGGCTATGGGTGTCTCTTTCTCCGATGCCTTTGGTCGTGGTTACATCGACGGCGGCGGCGACCCACAGGAAATGCGAGAGGACGACGCGGCGTGGTTGGCCAGCAAAAAACAAACCGAGCGCGGGTTCATAGATCAACTTTTTGGACGCCTGAAGGAACTGAAAAAGAGCTCTAAAGCCGAAGATCAAACCCAGACCGAATACCTGGCAGAGGTAGACGCCGAAGTAGATGCAAGGACAGAGGGTTATGCAAATACTTTGGATGGTGTTTATGCAGAGGGCCGCCTGCGTGGCGCCGGTAACATCATGCTCACGTTTGATGGTGACGATGGCGAAGAATCTTGTAAGACCTGTAGGAAGTGGAAGGGCAAAAGACATGCAGCAAGCTTCTGGATAATCAGGGGCCTTATACCTGGCCAGCCAGGTAATCAGAATTTTGAATGCTGTGGCTATAACTGCCACCACTATTTATTTGACGACAAAGGCGAGATATGGGCGGGACACTAAAATGAGTAAAAGAAGTTATGTTATTTCAAAAGACCAACCCACAACTGACCCACCGACATCGTTTGAAGATGGACCTGAAATGGGCGTTTCCCGATGCGTCATGAGCATTGCCCGCGAACTCGACCGCTTGCCCGCTGGGCATTATGTGTTGACCATGGATAAGCCCGATGGTAAAAAAGACGGCTGGCAGGTCAGCATCGATCGTGTTGAAAAAGTGCGCGAAATGGATATCGTTGTCGAGCGCAACGGCCAGGTACTTGGAACGCATTTGGTCGTTAATCATGATCACAAGGAAAAGCGCGGAACACAGATATAAACATGACCCTTAAGGGGTAATTGTCAAAGCCTTTGATTTATTCTAAACTTGGAACTGAAAACAGACACCGATCTCGCGAAAGCTGATTGGCTGCACCAAAAAAGATTCGACCTTGCATACGCTGGCCGTGGCCCCCAAAAGCCACGGCATTATTATTCCCCAGGGAGCCAAACGTGAGCCAAGTATTTGCAACCAAACTAGAAAGCGCGACCACAACCCCTTCAAAGATCGACGGAATGGCAGCCGGTGAGTTCATGGATAACATGGGCCGCGTCGCCGCCTTTAAAGCTATTGATCTTCCCCTTTACGTGGCCAACACCAAAAAGGCATTGGCTGCAACTGTAGACGGAAACGGCGTGCTCGTTGGCTTTCCGATTGACAGCGCGGGCCACAGATCGGAACTCGCCGCGGGCTGGATTAAAGACGTTGAACTCGACGCCCAGCGCCAAATAATTACTTTTTCAGTTGAATGGAACGAGCTCGGTGTAGAATCCATTACCAGTAATACCCTTCGCTACTTCTCCCCCGAAGTTGATCTAAGAGCCAAAGTGATCATGGGCGGCGCCCTTACCAACTGGCCAGCCACCCGCAACAAAGAAAACGAGATCCTGCTTAAACCGGTTACCTTATCCCTGTCCATGTTCTCATTGGGTGGCGAAAGCCTGGACGCAAAAGTTAACAGCGTCTGCAATGCCTTTTATGAGGCATACGCTGAATACGATTACAACAATTACCCTGTCGAAGTTTTTGACACTTATTTGATCTGCCACATGGAAGACGGTTACTGGCAGGCCCCTTACTCAGTCGATGAAAATGACAAAGTAAGTTTCATCGAAATGGCTGCATGGAAGCCTGTTAAAAAGGATTGGGCTGAACGCGCACTAGAGTTTTTCAAAAAGGTATTATCTGGCTTCTCAAATCAGAGGGCCAGCGAGGAACAAAATCAAAACCCGGAGGATGTTATGTTTGAACTAGATAAATTACCCCCCGAGCAAAGAACGGCCTTGCTGTCACAGGCCCGCGATGTATTGACCGCTGAATTATCTTCGGCCAGTTCATCCGCCGCCCCCGAACTCGCAAAGCTGATTCAAACTCGCATCGACAACGGCGTTAACTCCGCCCTTGCGATGGAACAGCGCAAACAACACGTCGCACAGTTTAGTGCTCGTGCTGTCAGTGGCACTAAGGAATTGCCACAGGGCCTGCCAGTGGCCCAGGACAAAATCGAAGCCATTATGTTGGCCCTTCCAGAAGACCAACAGAAAAACTTCGAGGATGTGATCACTGGCATCCTTGAAAAAGGGTTGGTTCCTTTTGCTGAACTCGGCCACGAAAAACCCCAAAAAGGTAATCGCGAAATACCCGCCGAAGTCAAGCTATCGCTCAATAACTGGCTCGGTTCAAAGAAAACCATCGAGGAATTTTTCGCGGTTTGCCCTGAACTCGGCGACATGAGCGAATACGACCTGGCTGCATACCAGAAGAAAGAGGCTTAATCATGGCCGATTTAACCGCAAACGCAAGTGTTCGCACCATGGGCGATTTAAACGCCTTGAAATTCTTTCTGGATACAAGCGCCGCCCAGCACATCTATAAAGGCCAGCCCCTAATCATTGACGCAAGCGAAGACACAACCCGTGTCCGTGGCTATGTCGATGCTACTGTGGTTGACGTTGCAGATGTTTTCGTTGGTATTGCCGAGCACGAGATTGTCGTCGCAGCCGGTGATACCGAAGACGTTGAGGCATCAACCGTCCTCTCCGCCGTTGGCCCAACCATTAAGGGGTTTAAATCCACTGTCTTCACCATGGCCGACATTGGAAAAGCCGTGTACATGAGCGACAGCGGCACCCTCTCTGTGACGGCAGCCGATAACCCCTATATTGGGAAGTTGTATTATGTAACCGGCGGGTATTGCTACGTCCAGTTACTCGCTCCCCAAATTTGCACCGGGGCATAGGAGGATAACATGCCTAATATTGCAGCGAATGTTCCGCAACATCTTGTGATTGGCGCCAAAACTGGATTTTTGGCCGCCCTGCCAACCATCGTCCAACCCTATCAGGAAATCGCTTCGGTTGTTCAGATGAACGCAAAAACCATCACCTTCACTGACCTGGGGGCTTCACCATGGCCCGTTGAAAGCAAGGGTCAGAATCAGGTGCAGGACTTCACCGAAAAGGCTTTGGCCGTTACCGCGAAGGATTGGGAAATCACCGTCGGTATCTCCCATAACGCTATTCAAGACGATCTCACCGGCACCCTTAACTCTAAGGTGAGGGGTGCAGGCGAAGGTTTTCAGGGATGGATTAATCAGGAAGTCTTCCAAGCCCTGAACGATGGCGACACCACCAACTATGGCCTGGCCTATGATGGCCTCGACTTCTTCTCTGCCAGCCACATCGACAAAGGCGCTGAATACCAGACCGTGCAAAGCAACCTTTCAAATTTGGCCTTAAGCCTCGACAACTTCAGCACCGTGAAAGTTGCATCCAACAAGTTCAAGAATGATCGTGGCAAAGCCGTGCGCTACAATCACAACCTCTTGGTTGTTTCCCCTGAACTTGAATACACGGCTGGCCAAATCTGCATCAACACCGAAGCATACGACACCGCGAACCGCGAGAAGAACCCGTATGCAGGCAATACCCGGTATCTCGTGGCCCCTGAATTCGATTCAACTGCCTGGGCGCTCGTTGCCGCAAATCAGTCGCTTAAGCCAATCCTTATTGGTGAGCGCGAAGCCCCGAACCTGAATGCGGCCTGGTTCGACCCGAAGGCAGCCGAGGGCGGAATTTATTACTTCAAATTCTATGCCCGGTATGTGTTCTTCTACAGTGATTGGCGCCTGGCCCACCTCGGCAAGAGCTAAATTGTAGAAAGATCACTCAAAAAGTGAAAGGCGTGGTGTGTCAAAGCGCCACGCCTTTTTAAGAAAATGGAGCGATTATGTCCACAAAAATAACCAACTTCTCTGCAATGCTTCTGCAACCTCCGGGCGCCGACGGAACCGCCGCCGGTGAAACCGCTCTGCAAACTAAATATGGTGTGGTGAAATTCCACTCACGTCCGAATATAGATGGCTACGTGGTTGAAGTAAAATCAGAACCTGCCATCGTTACCGGCACCCATTTCGGGATTGAATGCACAGTCGATGCAAAGCCGAGCACTGCTACTTCGCAGACAGGCGTCCGGGGGTTGGGTGGCATTGCAAGACTTGCAGCCACCAAGACCATGACAGGCGGGGGCCTCATTGGGGCCTATGGTCAGATTTGTAACCTGGGCACTTTGAACGGCGCCGGAATCATTGCCGCGGCCAATTATGGCCTTATCGAAGACGGTGGCGTTTTTACAGCGGTTTCACACATTGCCGCGGCCTGGTTTGATACCCATCTGACCAAAGTCATCAGCGCCGGCTCATACGATATGGTTTATGTCAGCAATAACGGCACAACCCAAGTAGATAATGCTTTTTATATCTACGCCGGGAACAAGATCACAAACCTTTTCAACATCAAAACAGCGTCGGGTATGCTTGGCGCGAATCAGGCAGGCGGAGCCGCGTTGTCATTCACCAATTACCGCTTAATCAAGATCGTTTTGGAAGACGAGGTATATTACATCCCCGCCGCCAAGACTATTTCGTAAGATCTTAATCAATCAAACTTATATAGGAGGATGGTCATGAGCACAAAAAAGAAAAAACCTGTTGAATGTGTCGTTATACCTTTCCCGGCGGGTGGAACCCCAAAAATAAGTGCTTTTAAAGCACAGGCAGCCGCCATAAATGAAAAGGTGCAGTTATATATCGACGGCATAATTTTGGGGCTGGGCATAGACCCCGACCAAAATCCAGAGGTTGATCTTGAAGCCATGACCATCACCTATGAACAGAAAGAGGCCGAAAATGCAAGCAAGAGTTAAGGAAGACCACAAATGGTTTGATGTGAAAGTTGCCGGGCACGAATTCGTCAAAGGCGAATTTCAAGAAGTGCCTGAAGCCTTAGAGGCCGCCGTCTTAGATCATCCGTTTCTTGATGTTTCCGAGGGCCATGCGCCCGCCAAAAAAGTAAAAAAAGAAGTGGCTCCCGTGGCCCCTGAAATGGTCGATGGCGAAGGAACCGGCGAAACCAATACCCCTGTCGATGGCGACAACCTTACCACCGCCCCAAAACCAGCGACCCCGGCCCCGGAAAAAACACCCGCAAGCAAAAAAACGCCAGAAGAAAAAGCCGCATTTGCTGAAAAAATGCGCCTTGCAAAAGAAGCTAAAAAGGCTGGCATGAAATGATTAATCTCGTTGGCCCAATCAATAGTGGCAAGGCAGTTGGGGCCGATGGCGCCGCAACCGTTACCGCGTATTCAGATCATGCAGTAATTGGTTTGGTTCACGCCGTCATTGTCAAATACAATGGCGATAAACCCGCCACGACCGACGTAGTGGTTTCAACCAAAGGCGACAACGCCCCCCTGCAAACCCTGTTAACCCTTACGGACAAAAACACCGATGGTAATTTCCCCGTGCGCGTTGTGGGCTGTTCTAACCTGGGCGTCGCCGATGCCTCTGCCATTCAGTTGCTGGCCATTGCCGACGTAATTAAGGTTGTGGTTACCGGCGCCAACACCGACGACACCGTCGATGTTTGGTTGGTAACGGAGAATTAATACATGACAGTCGGAGCGAACTTTGGATTAAGAAAGAATGGATATCATATAGGCGTCGGAAGCCTCTTCGGGAGAATCGAAGTTTCCAAGAAATATTCGTTTTCCGTTTATAGTGGTTCGAACTGCCCATTTACTACCATTTCTGTAAACACACTTCAATCCAGATACGCTTCTATTGCTTTCAGAAAGCCATTTCTTCCAGAAGGTAACTGTGTTTTCTTTGTCGTCAGGAAAATTGAGGCAGGCAAATTCTTTATGAAGAATCATCGCCCAATAATCATACCCACGCGCAGCGTCTTCAGCAGAATTAAAATATCCAATATGTTTACTAATTCTGTTCACCATAATTTTAGAACTCCAAAATCCATGGTGAGTAGAGTAGAAAACTCCTTTAAATGCAGCCCCATTTTTCTTAGAAGTGTTATGAACACTTTGAGAGAGCGTTGCAACGCGAAGGTTTTCTCTACGATTATCAAGCGTGTTGCGATTTATATGATCGCAAATTTCTCCCACAGAAAGAGGTCTTCCAATCTTCCTTTCAAGAATTTTACGATGAAGATAAATGATTTTTTTTCTGCCATCAACGCTTTGAGTTCTGGCTGCATATCCGGCTTTAGTCGCATACCATGCCAAAGGAGCATATTCAACATCAATGTTATCGATGATGGCAACGAGCGATCTAGTAATTTCGATTTGAATTGTCATAATAACCTCTTTTATGGCAGTTTACTACAAAGGAGCATAACTTGTCAATAGCAATTAACTCCTACGGAACCGTGGCGGAAGTTGCAGCCCTTACCAAAAAATTCACAGCCAACGGCTCTTTTACCACCACCACAAACCCAACCCTTGCCGAAGTCGAAAAGCACATTGACACAGGCAGCGCCTGGATTAATACAGCCCTCGCTTCAAACGGATTCGTGACACCAGTAACCCAGGCAGACGTTAAATTGGTCTTGGCTGGGTATGCGGTAAGGGTCGCTTGTGATCTTGTCAACTATGCGAACAGTTATGGCCGCTTTTTTACTGAACGCGCTCTTGATCACGGCATTGACCCGATGCGAGTTCTGCCAGGCGAAATATCCCGTGAGATCGAGGTCGCGGCCCCTGGATTCGAGGCGCTGGGCGCAACGAGGATATCGGCCACCCTCGACCAAATAGGGTTCAGGGATGGCGACGAAGCCGGGAACGCGGTCACGCCACTTTTCCAACGATCTGCATTCGGTAACGTTGTAAAGGACTGGAATG
>Ga0209417_1007553_pt1 | contig 10402 bp, 5 predicted proteins | sample RifGroF2_FD_184002 | JGI IMG/M metagenome (GOLD analysis project Ga0209417, IMG submission 184002) | Groundwater microbial communities from Rifle, Colorado, USA - Groundwater F2 (SPAdes) (version 2) | ecosystem: Environmental > Aquatic > Deep subsurface > Groundwater | place: Rifle, Colorado... | reverse complement strand
TTTTCTTGTCTCAAGCGGTTCAATAAAAATGATGCAGAGATACAGTGTTGAAAGCAAATTAACTAATCCTATTACAATTATTAATCCTGTCAGTAATCCATTCTCCGGAAATTTTCTTTTAGAGTTGAGCTCGAATAAACTTTTTGCTGATATTCAAAATGTACAAGTTAATTTTGACACTATTAAAACCAAGGTACCAATACCTGACAGATTTAAAAATACAAGGGTGTGGCTTAGAAGTCGTATAAACAGTTCGAGCAGCTATAGCGATGCTATTTCTTTCATCAGCGGGCAGAACAATAGTTATTTCCTGTCTGATAGTTTAGGATTCAGCACAGTAGAGAAAATGGGATTAAAACATGATGCCAACGGATTAATCCTTGATAATAAAATTATTCATATAAGCGGATTATCAGCAGGATTTAACGATGGAAATACAGCTCTGATACAAATCAACGATCAGAATTTAATTCCTGAAAATACTCTGGGCGGTCATCATATAGTTTTGTTGGAAGATTCTACCTTCAAGTTTGTCCAATATAAAAGATTTTTTATTCTCGGAGATCAATCTGCTGTTCAAAATTATATAAATTTCCTAGACACTCTTTCATCGAAATATTTGGTTGTATTTGCAGTTTCAGACGAGGGAAGTGTGAGTTCAGCTACATTACGAGATAAACTCAAACTTTTCGGAAGTAAATTTATAGATAATCTTTCCTTCCGCGGTTCATGGGCTATGATTGGGAAAAAAGGGGCTAAGAGAGGAAGCGTCCCTGAATCCTATTCTCAAGCATTCAATGGAAGAGTCCAGGTAGATACAACAATTGTGACGCGTTTTAGTACTGGTAGTTTTACCACATCAAAGATAGGTCCTTATGCAAATTGGGAAAAACTTGTTATTAGCGATAGTATTCCATCAGGTTCGTCGTTGAACTATAGAGTATTAGGTCTTATCAATGAGGCGAATGTTGATACACTTAACAATTTACATTTGGAAAATGGTGTTGCTAACTTATCAAGTATTGATGCAGGAAAGTATCCGTGTATAAAAATTAAATGTGATTTAACAGCGCCGGTCAATGTTACCACACCAGCTATTAAAAGTTTAGAAGTAACTTACAAGAGTACAGCGGAGTTAGCAACCAACTACCAAGTTGTAGCTGTTTCCAAAGACACAGTTGACCAAGGAGAAAATGTTGACGTCTCGTTTTACGTTTACAATGTTGGTGAGTCGCAGGCGGATAATTTTAAAGTTAACGTTGAATTAATCAAAAAAGACAACTCACGTGAAAAAGTATTTGAATCAGTTGTTGATTCGCTTGGATTGGAACAAAGAAAGCTTTTTAACTTTTCTCTTTCCACAGTTGATGTTACAGGATCCATCCAATTGAATATTAATATTGACCCGGAGAATAAAATTTTAGAGCTCTATAGAGATAATAATTTTTATTCTATTCCAGTTTATGTAAAGCCGAATACAAAACCTGCTTCGTTGAATTTAACAATTGATGGCACCGATATTGTTGATGGAGATTTTATTTCCCCAAAACCGAATATCAAAATTGAGCTGAATGATCAATCATTAATTCCGATACAAGATACAACTGCTGTTCAGATCTATCTTAATAATAAACTTGTTCCATTCCTAAACAACTCAACACTTAATTATTCTTTCTCGGCATCAAATCCTAAGTTTATTGTTGATTATAAACCAACACTTGAAAACGGTGATTACACATTAAAAGTTCTTGGTAAAAATGCTACCGGACAATTAATTGATTCAAGCGGAGTAGTTAGGAATTTCTCGGTTAAAAATGAATTACAACTTTTGAATGTTTACAATTATCCGAACCCGTTTAATGATGAAACATATTTTACTTTTAAGCTCACGCAGATTCCGGATGAACTTAAAATTAAAGTTTACACAATCGCTGGAAGAATGATAAAAGAGTTTGTTCTAACTCCATCTGAATTGAAATACGATTTCAACAAAATATTGTGGGATGGACGTGATACAGACGGCGATCTTGCTGCAAACGGAGTTTATCTTTATAAAGTGATAACGAAAAAGGGGAGTGAAGTTTCAGAGACGATCCAGAAACTGGCGATTGTTAGATAACATAATTTAATATTTTCAACCCCCGTAAAAACACGGGGCAGGCTCACCCGACCTTTCGGGCTACCTCTCATTACTCGCTTCGACTCGCGTCTTCAGCTAGGCGAGCTTAAGGAAAGGGGAAGGGGGTGAGGTTGCCGATAATTATTTATGCATTTTTATTATAGACATACTTTTATTCAACTCTTTTAGTTCAATAGTACTTGGATCAATTGCTGCTAAAGTTTTGATTACAGTTTTTAATTCCTCCATATTTTTTTCAGCTTTCATTATTAGCTCTTCGTGTACGCCTTCATCTTTCATGTCCATTATTAATAACTGAATGGATGAAGATGAGTTTTGCAGAATATCCTGCACAGTACGCATGATTGCATTAAATACTTCTATCCTTTCCTTAATAACCATTCTTCTCATGCTTCTATCGAACAGCAATATTCCGATTAGTAATAAAACTATTAAAGGAATTATCCAGTAATTTTTTCTGCTCTCCAGGTATTTAATAAAATCAAGAACCGGGAAGATCCCCAGAACATAATTTAAAAATAGTGTCATCAGAACAACAATTATAAACAGTATGACAACCGTTGAATTATTTTTTAATAATTTCATTGAATACCTAACTATACTTTGAGAATTCTATTAACTATCTATCGGCTGGCTGGAATGGTTTTATTTTAAGCTGCTCACACCTTATAGGCGGGAATCTGTTTTTGTAAATGTATATAAATAATTACAAAAATACCGCATTGAACTTGTCTGCCTTTGGCAGAGAAGCGATAGCTTTGAATTGCGAGTTAGGTAGCTTCCTTATCCAGTTTCATATGTTCAGTTAACTCAATATCAATAATTTTTCCATTCTTTAATTCTATCTTAATTCCAAGATTCTCCAATAAGACGCCGTAAATTATTGATATTGATAAACCAAAAAATAAATTGCCAGGAACAATTAATTGTTCGTTTCCTTCTTCAGGCTTCTCACCAGTATAAAGTATAAAACCATCATCTAAGGCGACAGCTTTTATTTTACCCCAATCTGAATATTCGCGATGTGGAACTATAAAATTTTCAATACATTTTCTAATGATAGGGCTATCCATAGTTAGATTCTCAGAACTATGTGCAAAATAATTTCTGATTTTACGCAAATGTTCAATATCGTGATAGACATCGGGATCTATCCAACCAGAACAGAAAGCGATATTTACTTTTGAAGAAAAAGTAGAAAATGCACCGTCCTCAGAGAATAATTTTTCTCGTGCTTTTGTATTTCCGTGTGAATAAAATTCTTTCAGTTTTAGGTCGAATAAGTATTCAATTTGAGCAACTGAAATAATAACCTTAGCTCTATCTGAGGATTCCTCATTGATTGATTTTTTGAATGCTTCTACTATTTCTTCGTTAATTTTCATCTAATAATCTAGAAACATAACTATTAATTATACTTCACAGAATTAATGTGAGACGCCATAAATGGCGTCTCAAAAAAAAGCGAGACGGGATACCCGTTGAGACTCGGTCTCGCCGAGGTTGATATCCCGTCTCTACGGAAAAAATTATTTTTCCTTCACAAGAAATTTATTATACAAGTACATAAAGAAAGCTGCAGAAAGTCCGATAGCAATCATTGAATACCAAACATATTCCGGGTGACCGGATGCTTTCGAGGTCTGATATAACCATCCGCCGAAAGGATCTCCGACGAATCGTGCAATAGCAATTGGTAAGAATGCATAACCCTGATATAGTCCTTGCTGACCTTCAGGTGCTATCTTAGAAATATATTCATAATATCTTGGTGCTTGCATTGCCTCACCGATGCCAAATGCAATAATTCCGGCTGCTATTGTTATAACACTCGGATTAATCCAAATAATAATCCAAATCAAACTTGAAACCGCAAACCCGCTTAGAATAGCATTCGGTGTTGACATTTTTTTTGTCAATCTATTAATCGGTATTTGAAAAAGAATAATGGCGCCGGCACCCGACCAGGATTGTAGAATTTCGTAAGAGAAAAAATTTGGAATGTAATCGGTTACATAATAAGGAACTATGATAAACTCTTGCCAAAAAATAATCCAATAAAGAGAGTAGATTAATAGAAAGATCATGAATTTGAAATTGCCAAGTACAACAAACAAATTGGCAATTTTTTTCCCAAATGATTCAACTACCACAGCTTCTTTTGCATTCTTATAAAACAATAAATTAACTGTAAGCATTGCAATACAACTTGCTGACGAAACCAGATAAACAAATTCATTACCAAAACTATCTCGTACAAAGTAAGCTATTGTTGGTCCAACCATTGCACCGATATTTACCAACCAATAATAAATTGCATAGCCGAGAGATTTAACTTCATCATTAGAGGTAACCGCAACTGTTCCAAGAACCGATGGCTTAATGAATGACCCGCCTAAGGCGGTCAATACAAGAAAACACATTAGCAACCAGTAATTTGGCTCTGTTCCATATATTCCGGAGAATGCCGACATTCCCATGGAACCAATTAAAAAATATCCGATTGCAAGGATTGAGAACGCTATACTGAATGCGCGGCGGAATCCCCATTTGTCTGCAAGTGTACCGGCAAGAATCGGCAATAAATAAATCAATCCACCGAAGATACCGGAAAGTTGTCCGGCTTCGGATTCGGTAAATCCTAAATTATTTCTTAAGTAGACCACAAAAACAATTTGCTGTCCGTAATAAGCTAACCGTTCGAACAATTCCATTCCGTTTGCAACCCAGAATGAACGATGAAATCCGGACTTTACTTTTTGAAGTTCTGCAGTAAGATTCACAATTACTCCTGTGCGATTTGAAGTTGGACAAATTTAATCTAATTCCATATAGTTATTCAAACACTATTTGCTAAATTTGAAAAGAAAATAAATGTTCAAATAATGAGATTAATAAATTTTTCCGGTATCGCCGATAAGCGAAATGTCTATTTTATTTTGCTGCTAATAATTATTTCATTGATTTCCATTGCGCTTTCCGGAAAGATTAATTATTCGGATCCTAAATATTCCAATATGGATTTTAATAAATATGTCGAAATGGCAGAAGCCGCTCCCGGTATTAACTTAAATATTCCACAGCCGTTTGTTTTTAGAATTCTTGTTCCATGGCTGGGCGGAATTTTACCTTTTTCAATTGCGATCAACTTTTACTTTATGAGTATAACATTCCAATTACTATTCGTGATATTACTTTATCACTTTTTAGTATTTCATTCAATAGAGAAAAATATTGCATTTGCGTTGTCCGTATGTTTCATTTTTAACAGATACTTTTTCCAATCATTCTCGTGGGATTATTTTCAAGCCGGTGATGTACTTTCGAATGCAATAATATTAGCTATGTTTTTCCTTATTGTTAAGAAAAGATGGTTTATGTTTTCTTTTATTTTTCTGCTTGGAATATTTGTAAGAGAAACTGTTTTACTAATTCTGCCGCTTGGTTATTTCATGTTGCTAAGAAAATTAAAATTTAAAGAAGATATACTTTTTTTTACAGCAGCTTCAATTATACCGGTGGCTATTTTTGTGAGCAGCAGAATCCTAATGTCAAATCAAGTGGGAGAAAATTTAGTTAATCAATTTATATCCGGGGCGACGGATATCTTTACTGCTAAAGTTTTAATTAAAAAATTCATTATTGCATTTACGCCGTTTGGATTAATACCAATCATATTTCCTAAAGAAACGTTAAAATTTTTCCGGGAAAGATTTTATCTGTTTGTTTATTTCGCAGGTGTTATTTTTGCAAGTTTCTTCGGCGATTATGAAAGACTTATGTATCCGTCAGCGCCCGTATATTATTTATTGATCAGTTTTATTGTTCAAACTTACGTTATAAATGAAAAAGATAAACAAACACTAATTTTTATTGGCACAATAATATTTATTTCTTTCCTTTCTTCTTTTTATCATTTGTGGGGAATCTTCACATTTCCAGATAGAGATGTTACCATTGTTTCAACCATAGTATTACTAATTGTTACCGCTTTATTATTTGTTCGATTAAAAATTCAGCGGAATAAAATTGATCTTAGCGCTGTTCCATCGTCATTCAAATAATTATTATGAGCACATATCTAAAATATTATTTGATGATAATAGATTACATAGATAAATAATTATTTTAATGTTGATCAGTAAAGGAGTTGAAATGAAAGTCCCTTTGTTAGATCTAAAACCTCAGTACCAATCGTTAAAAAAAGAAATTGATGAAGCAGTTCAGCGCGTTATTGATTCGCAATATTTTATCATGGGCCCGGATATACAAAAATTAGAAGAAGAAATCTGCCGGTATCTGAAATGTAAAAAAGCGATCGGTGTTTCTTCCGGTACCGATGCTTTACTATTAGCGCTTATGGCACTTGATATTAAACCGGGTGATGAAATTATTGTACCGACATATTCTTTCTTCGCAACAGCAGGGGTTGTTGCCCGCTTAAACGCAATTCCGGTTTTTGTTGATTGCGATCCGGTTACATTCAACATTGATCCAAAGAAGATTGAACAACGAATAACTCAGAAAACAAAAGTGATTATTCCGGTTCATCTTTACGGGCAGAGTGCTGAGATGGATGAAATAATGCTCATTGCAAAAAAACATAATATAAAAGTTGTTGAAGATGCAGCACAAGCAATCGGAACTCAATATAAAGACGGAAGATTTGTAGGAACGATCGGCGATATCGGATGCTTTTCATTCTTTCCGAGTAAAAATCTTGGCGGATTTGGTGACGGTGGGATCGTTACTACAAATGATGAAGTGCTTGCAGAGAAACTTAGAATTATGCGCGTTCACGGAATGGAACAGAGCTATTATCATAAAGTTGTTGGCGGGAATTTCCGGCTTGATGCGCTGCAGGCGGCAGTACTTAGAGTTAAACTTCCGCATCTCGATTCATGGTCTGCTAAGAGAAGAGAGAATGCTTCTGCCTATACTAAATATTTTATTGAAGCCGGATTAGCTGAAGAAGAGGGGAGATTGAAATATGATTCTAAGAATAAAGTATTGTTGCCTAAAGCAATTTATAAACCCACCAACAGCCAATCACCAATAACCAATCACCATATCTATAATCAGTATGTAATAAGAGCAGAAAGCAGAAATGCACTTTTAGAATTCTTAAAAAAGAAAGAAGTTGGCTGTGCAATTTATTATCCGGTTCCTTTCCACCGCCAAGAATGTTTTTCTTATTTGAATTGCAACGATTCTGAATTTCCAAATTCTAACCTTGCAGCAGAGACTTCTCTTGCGTTGCCGATTTATCCTGAGTTGTCAAACGAACAAATTAAATATGTGGTTGATTCGATAGCAGAATTTCTGAGTGTATAAAGATTTTATTAAAACCTCGAAGGTCAATAATTAGACCTTCGAGGTTAAGTTTTTACTTGTAATTATTTCATCAATACAATCTTTTTCGTAACAGAGTAATTACCCGCATTCATTCTAACAAAATAAACTCCGCTTGCCAAATTATTACCGTTAAGAACTATCTCATAATTGCCAACCGGTTGTTCGGTTTCTACTAAACTGGCAACTTTAATTCCGAGAACATTATACAGTGCAATACTAACTTTTGCTGCTTGCGGAATAGAATATCTAATCTTTGTTGATGGATTGAATGGATTAGGATAATTTTGATAGAGTACATAATCAGAAGGTATCTCGTTTATATTATCTTCAACATCTGTAGTAACACTTAATACAGCAGCGATCCACATATCTGCATCTAAGCTTACAGATTGAACAGTATACTGTGAATACATGTCGTGGTAAGTTCCGTCACTCCATTTTTCCCACGCTCTTTTTTGATTATCACCTTGGAGGTTCGGATCTGCCATAATTGCGAAAGAGTCATCAATGGAACCAATCCATTCAATGCCAATGAAAAATGGAGAAGAAACAGAAAGTGGAGTATCAAGAACAAATGTATTATAAACAACACCTTTGTTGGAAGTGTCAATAACAGAAACAGAATACGTTTTCGAATATAAAAGATCTTTCGGTGCGCCATTTGTATCAACACTTCTAACAACTAAAGTGAAGTTATCAGCTGTACCAACAGTATTTTTAACAGAAAAATAAATTCTAGCTTCAGTGAGCGTAGCAATTCCTGCGAAATCGAATCTTTGATATTTGCCAATATCTAGATAGGAATTTGCACCAAAAACATAGCCTGAATTTGGAGATGATAAGGTATATGTTATTCCGTTGCCGTTTCCATAAAATAATGTTTGGATAGTTGTTGTGCCGCTAATTATCAGCTGAACAACTTGACTTGCATTACTCAAATTATTGGATGAGTCGAAAGCTTTGAGCATGAACCAATAATTTCCGGCAGCTAAACCGGTTAAAGTAATTGACGTGGAATTGATAATTAGAACTGGTGAATTACCTTGATTTGCACCAGTTGCATTATAGTTTGTTCCGTCGGTGCTATAATATAAAAAGTATCCAGCCAAATCCGCCGCCACGACATTATTCCAAGTAAATGAAGCCGACCCTGATCCGGCAACTTGTCCGCTGAATCCTTGTGGTGCTGATGGCGGAACAGCATCAGGAACATTAACTGCCCTGTTTAATACTTTTGTTGCAGCGTTATCTGCTGTAATTGTTAATCTATATAAATTAAATCCCGATACTGCAGCAAAAGCATTGATCGAAAAATCAACAGTTGCTGTTGTACTGGCATTAATCGTTCCGACACTTCTAACTAATGTTCCTGTTGCTATTGTCAATCCGTTAAATAATTCCAAAGTAACTGTAACATTTGTCGCAGCAACAGTGCCGGTATTAAAGATATCTAAGTGAACTGTAAACGGATTTGGTGTAAGAACACCGCTTTGTAATAATAAACTTGCAGGTGCTGTAACGGAAATTGCTAACGGCGGTTGAAGATCAATACTTGGTCTGATGCTTCTTTGTGCTTTGTTATTTGATTCATTCGATTCAGTGATTTGATTAGCCGGATCAACTTTAATAACAAGTTGATGATACTCCGGACTTGCAGGAACTAAATATGTGAAATTAAATGTGCCTGTACCGTTAACAGCAATATTGGAAATTGTACCGGTACCGACAATAGGTGCATTACCTCCAGCATCTGGATCGCCGTCATACGCATAGCATACAACATTTGATGCTGCAACACTTCCGTAATTATGAACTGTTACGGTAACGGTAACATTATCGCCTGCATTGATATCTGCATCGTTTTTACTGTATTGAATATCAGCGGTTGATACTGCTAAGTCAGGATAGTCAAGCGAGTAGGCGAGAGGCATAAAATCCGCGCCATAACCGCTATTATCCTGGACAACTGAGCAGTTGTGAGTAGATTCAACCTTATATACGTAATGACCTGTACTAGACGTGAAGTTAGTAGAACCACCTTCGTCTAATGTACCTGACCATTTTACAGAAGAACTGGTATAAGGAAATTGATCATAGGTACCGAGTTCGGTTACTGTGATACTATTATTGTTATCAAAAGAAAAGATTCTAATATCGCTACCAATTGCGGGAACAAAAAACAGTTTACCAAAACCTCTTCCTGATTCATCAACGGCACGAGTCATGTACTGATAACCGGATGTGAATCTGGTTGCAAACGGAATATTTGCAACGGAAACTGATCCAGAAGAAGTAACTGACCAAAATGTTGCAGAAAATGTTTCGTCTTTATGTACTTGGCCTCTTTGAAGGGAGTAGGAACTAATGGTTGCTCCAGTTGCAAGATTTCTAACAGTTACGGTATTATTATCAGTATATGAAGTAACTGTTATTGTATTTTCCCACGACCCTATGTAAGCAGAATATCCATAAAATAATGTACCAACAAACGTTCCATTACTCGCAGGTACATAATAATCTTGATCAGCATAGCATAATGCAGAAATAGGTTTCGTCCCAATAACTTGTATTGATGTATTGTAAGGAACTGTTGAAGAATTTTTGAATGAATAATATTGTCCGGTGTTTAAGGTCCCTTGAGCTAATATAGCACCAGTTGCAAGATTCTTTACGGTGAATCCAGTTGCATCATTATATGCAAAAACAATAAAATCTTCTCCGCCCCAACTATTTTTTGTCATATATGTATTGAGTTTTGTTGAAACACCTCTCCCAGCTTCATCTATTGCAAAATAGCCATCAACACCTGACGAAATAGCATCGCCTACTAAAACTGTATATGTTTTATTGCCTACAATTCTGTAAACTCCGCCAGTAATACCGGACCAGCTTTTATAGCTATCTGCT
>Ga0209417_1007551_pt1 | contig 10403 bp, 7 predicted proteins | sample RifGroF2_FD_184002 | JGI IMG/M metagenome (GOLD analysis project Ga0209417, IMG submission 184002) | Groundwater microbial communities from Rifle, Colorado, USA - Groundwater F2 (SPAdes) (version 2) | ecosystem: Environmental > Aquatic > Deep subsurface > Groundwater | place: Rifle, Colorado... | reverse complement strand
TATTCCCGAAAAAAATCAGAAGGTACCTCAATTGTGAGAATTGAGTTGTAGAATTTGACCGCCTTGATTGGATCGAACCATGTTTTGAAGCTGCTGGGAGGAATATTATCCTGTATAATCTGGAGGCAATTATCCCACACAACTGTATGTTTCTGATCGGTCATGGTTTATGGTTTGAAGTTTAGATTCTCAACAAATTTGGTGATAAAATCTGTAAAAAAAAACGAAAAAGCACTTGGATATTTCAAGAATTTTTCAAGTGCTTGTTTATCAATAAAAATATTTTTCCAGAAAGATTTTTTTGTTTCTAGAGTTAATTCTAAACTATTGATTTAGAATACTGTAATCTTTATATATTTTTTAGGATTGCTGTTAATATTTTTGATTAATTCATCAAGGTTATTAACAAGGGTATTGACTGAGTTGTGGAGAGAGTCGGTGGTAAGCATTTTTCCGATTGTTCCGTCCGGATTTTGCAGTTCGACCAGCAGAGAGCGGAGCGACGCAATTGTTCCTGCAAGATCTGAGCTTGCAAGTGAATCGGTTATCTTAGATAAGTTATCAACAGTCTTGCCAAGCGGTGAAGCTGCCTCGTCAAGCTTGGCTGTGAGCGATTTAAGGTTTTCAAGTGTTGCAGTGATTTCTGGGCTGCTCTTCTCCAGATTTCGTGAAACAGCTTCGAAATTTTTAATTGTTTTGTTGAGATTTGCCACTATTGAAGATATGTTTGCTTTTCCGTCTTCGTCCAGTATTTGGTTGAGTCCTCCAACAGTTGTGTTAAGTGATGAAATGAGTGTTTGAATGCTGTCCTTTAGAGGGAGAAATTCACCAACAAGCTTATCCACAAGGCCTACCTCCAGTCCGGCTGTAATTGTGTCTTTTCCATTAAGCATAACAGGATCGTTACCAGGAACGATTTTGACCGCTTTTGAGCCGAGCAGGTCTGCTGAATAAATCATTGCAACAGAATTTCTCGGGATTGGAAATTCGGCCTTGATTTTAAATTTTGCCAGAAACTTGCCGTTTTCGCTGATATAATCGATGGACTCCACAGTACCAACCTTTAGCCCCTTAAGGTAAACAGGTCCGGTTGGGGTGAGTCCCTCAACATTTTCGTATACTACATAATATGTATTGCTCTTGTTGAAAAAATCCTGGCCCTTGAGAAAGTTGATCATGAAGTATGTTGCAACAAGTGTAACAAGTGCAAACAAGCCAATTTTCTGCTCTTTAGTTAGTTTGAATTTCATTGTATCGGTTCTATTTGTTCATTGGCACAATTGTGCCGTTTTCAATTCGTATAATAAATGCCTGCGGAAATTTTTTCTTAACCTGTGAGAGTGCCTCTGCAGCCTCTTCCTGAGTTGAGTATGTTCCGGTGTGGTATTTGTAAAACTTCCCCACTCTTTTATAATTGGTATTCTTTATTCCTTTAAGGTCAGGAGCATTTTCTCTGAGAATTTTTGCAACTGCCAGAATCTGGACTGAATAATAACCATCTTTATTCACCTCTTGCTTCGCCTGAATTTTCTCGTCTGTTACTGAAACGGCAGTCTCATTTTTTACTTCGCCTCTGTTTGTGACAGGCTGGGCAGAAAAAGAACTGATTCCGTTGCTTGTCTCGTATGTAGATTTATAGCGTTTGAAGGCATTAAAAATTGACGATGCAAATTTATCCTGATTCTCTGACTTAACAAGCACTCCCAGATCTGAACTGTTTGAAATAAATCCAAGTTCAACCAAAATTGAGGGCATTGTTGTTTTCCAGAGAACAAGCAGCCCTGCCTGTTTGATTCCTCTGTTTACCTTAATCGGGCCCTGTGCCAGCTGCTCCTGAACAAGCGCGGCCATTTCAAGGCTCTGTTCCAGATGAGAGTTTTGAAGAAGCGAAAAAATAATATACGATTCAGGAACATTGGGATCATACCCTTCGTATTTTGAACTGTAGTCGTCACCCTCCAGAACAATAACGCTGTTTTCTAGTTTTGACACCTCAAGGTTTGAACTGCTTTTGTCAAGACCCATTACAAAAGTTTCTGTGCCTGAAGCACTTCTTGCCTTTGCAGCATTAATGTGAATTGATATAAAAAGATCTGCATCGTTTTTATTTGCTATCTCGGTTCGTTTGTCGAGAGGGATAAAAACATCTGTACTTCTAGTATAAATAACCTTAACTGAAGGGAACTCATCGTTAATAAGTTTTCCTAATTTAAGTGCTACAGAGAGAGTTATGTCCTTTTCCCTGTGTTTTTTGTTGAGGCTCACAGCCCCCGGGTCCTTGCCTCCGTGGCCGGCATCAATGACTACTTTCCTTATCCCGGTGAGTGTGCCCTGCTGGGCATAAGAGACAATCTGAAGAAGCAGGCAAAAAATGATTAAAAGTATTCTGGAGGGCATTATTTATGGTTATTTATGTTTAAATTTGCGCTTTGCAAAAATAGCAATTATTTTGTCTTTGAAGAGAGCTTCTTATATCATATTTGTACTGATGCTTGTTTATTTGCCAATTAATAAGGCATATGGACAGATTGTAAAACCAGATTCAACTCTGAAGTCTCTTCGTGCAGATTCCCTGGCACGGAATCAGGATACCTTGAAAACAGATGGCGCCCTTTCTAATCCTGCATTTTCAGTTGCAAGAGATTCAATTATTGAGGATTTCTCCAACGGAAAGAAAATGATTTATTATTATGGTGATGTCACTGTCAGGTATGAGAATATCGAACTAAAGGCAGATTATATGGAGTATAACCTCGACACCCGTACTGTTTATGCTTCAGGTATAAAAGACACGAGCGGTGTTCTCAGAGGCAAGCCGGTTCTCAAAGAGGGAAGTCAGAGTTACACAATGGAAAATGTATTCTATAACTTTGAATCCAAGAAGGCCAGAATTACGAATATGATTACCCAGGAATCGGAGGGTTTTCTTCATGGAACTAATATTAAAAAACTTGCAGACAACTCAATAAATATCTCGAAAGGTAAATATACAACCTGCGACCTTGATCACCCTCACTTTTACCTGAGGATGACCAAAGCAAGAATGGTAACAGAGCCTAAGAGAGTGACGGTATTTGGTCCGGCATATCTTGTTCTTGAGGATGTACCTGTTCCATTTGCCCTGCCGTTTGGATTCGTCCCTGAAAAGCCCGAGAGGTCTGGAGGTCTGCTGATTCCTTCATTTCAGGAAGAGGCTGCCAGGGGATTCGGTCTTAAGGGACTGGGATACTATTTTGTAATAGGAGAGCATTTTGATGTTTCGGTTACCGGGGACATTTTTTCGCTAGGCTCATGGAATGCAATGCTCACTGCCAGATACAGGAAAAGATATAAGTTTAACGGAGATTTTGGTATTAACTACTCCAGCAATATTACCGGCGAGCGAGGGAGCACTGACTTCTTTCAGTCAAAGGACTTCTCAATTAGATGGAGCCATTCACAGGATTCAAAATCAATGCCGGGAGCCTCATTCAGAGCGTCGGTAAACTTTTCCACACCTCTCAATAACAGGTTTAACTCTGAGGATGTACAGACAAGCCTGCAGAATCAGGCATCTTCGTCAGTCTCTTATTCAAAGACATTTGCCGGAACTCCCTTCAGCTTCTCAATGAACCTGATGCATAGCCAGAATTCACTTGACAGTTCTTATGCTCTAACAATTCCTAACTTCACATTTACCATGAACCGCATCTATCCTTTTAAAAGAAAGGAGAGAGTAGGTAAGGAGAGGTTTTACGAATCACTGTCACTTAACTACAATACAACTTTTGATAATAAAGTCAACTTTAAGGCTAAGGATTTTGGGCAGCCTAATTTCCTCTCCAAGTTCAAAAGCGGTATGAAACATAATTTCACAATAGGACTCCCAACATTTACTCTTTTAAGGTATCTGAATTTTTCTCCGGGAGTGAGTTATGGAATGACCTGGTTTTTTCAGACAAATGACAAGGTATATGATACAGAGTCAGACAAAGTGGTATCAACCACTAGTGATATGTTCAGCCATTTTGGCATAACTCAGGATTTCTCTGCATCACTCTCCATGAATACCAGATTGTATGGTCTGTTTAATTTCGGAAAGAGGGCAAAGTTGCAGGCCATAAGGCACATGGTTACTCCTTCGCTTTCTTTTAGTTTTCGTCCGGAGATGGGTACGCCTGCCAATGGGTACAGGACACTGGACTATGTAGATATTAATGGTATTCAGCACAGCCTTAATTACAACAGATATGACGGTCTTCTCTACTCGCCTCCTGGCAGGGGACGGAGCGCATCCATGAACTTCTCTCTGGGTAACAACTTCGAGGCAAAGGTAAAAGATCAGGATGATACAACAGGTACCGGGCAAAAAAAGATTAAACTTATTGATAACCTCTCGCTGGGAGGCTCATACAATTTCCTCGCAGACTCACTCAAGCTCTCAAATATTACAATGAATATGAACACAACAGTGTTTGGTTCTCTCGGCTTCTCGGCAAATGCGAGTTTTAACCCGTATGCTGTTGATTCCAGAGGACGACTCATTAACCAGTATAATATTGCAAAGGAGGGAGGACTCAAGCTTGCCAGGCTGGAGAATGCCAGTCTTACGCTCTCATATCAGTTTTCAGGTAAGGGCGAGCGAAGGGGTGGAGTAAGACCATTTCCCGGAGTCAAAGGTGGAGGCGACAATCATGGAGATCAAGGCGATTTGCAGGGAGTGGATGATATAAGCGGAGTTAAGCATGAGCAGAGGGATTATACAAGAGTCTATTACCATCCGGTTACAGGAGAATATATTCCCGGAGGATGGGTTTACTACCTTGACCCGTCGATTCCATGGACTGTAAGCATGAACTATAATTACTCATACAATCGTAATTACAGTTTTACTGACGATATACTTAAGACTAACCACAATCATATGCAGACTCTGGGTGTTTCTGCACAGATACGCATTACCAAGGCATTAAATGTTAACCTGAATACAGGTTTTGACCTTTCTCACCTTTCGCTTACAACAACCCAGCTGAGCGCAACATACGACCTTCACTGTTTCCAGATCTCTGTTTCTTGGGTTCCTAACGGGCAATGGCAAAGCTGGAGTTTCAGGATTAATGCCAAGGCCTCTGCTCTTGCAGATCTTTTGAAATTCAAAAAAGGGTCAAGTTATTGGGATAACTAGTTTTTTTAACTAACTTCATATAAAATTTATCATGAGTAAAAGAATTATTTCGAGCCCTAAGGCTCCAAAGGCTGTTGGTCCTTACAATCAGGCTATTGAAGTGAACGGATTTCTTTATGTTTCCGGCCAGCTGCCTATAGATGTAACAACAGGTGAATTTGTGCACGGAGGAATAAAGGAGCAGTGCATTCAGGTTTTCAAAAACATTGGTTATATCCTTGAAGAGGCCGGCTATGGTTTTGAAGATGTAGTTAAAACAACTGTTTATCTGACAGACATGAAAGATTTCGCAATAATGAACGAAGTTTATTCGACCTTTTATAAGGAGCCGTTTCCTGCAAGGGTTGCATTTGCAGTTGCGGGTCTTCCAAAAGCCAGTCTGGTTGAGGCAGATGTTGTTGCCGCCAAATAGTTCCGTAGTAAATAAGTGGGGGGATTCCCCACTTTTTTTGTTCAGTTCCGGAAATTAACTATATTTGCGGTGAATTCACGAGATTTACGTTTCAGATAAATCAATACATTCCCAATCATTTTTTGATGTACGACATATTAGAGTTAAGCAAAAAGAGTCAGGAAGACTTATTTGCTATTGCGAACGAGCTTAATATAAGCAAGTTTAAAAACCTTTCAAGAGAAGACCTCATATACGAAATTCTTGACGAACAAGCCAAAGTTGGAAGTATTTCCGGCGAGCCCGTTATGGTAAAGAGGCCTCAGCCAAAGGTTCAGCCTCAATCTCAGCCTAAAGATGGCAAGAGAGGACCTAAAAAGAGGACAGATGTTCCTCAGACAACGCCACAAACACCTTCACAGACACCTTCTCAGGCACCTTCTCAGGTCCCTGCTCAGACTCCGGTTCAGGTACCGGCTCAGCATAAAATTCTGGTTCAGCAGGCTCAGCAGCCCGCAGCAGAATCAGCCGGCAATGCAGAGACTGCTACTGCCAAAAAACGCGGAAGGCCTGCTCGCAAAAGGGTGAAAGAAGAGAAACCTGAAGTGCCGTCAGCTGTAAAGGAGATAACTCCTGCTGCTGCGGGTACAGAGGAGGAGGTAGCTGCAATTGTAGCTGTAACAAGAGAGATGAGACAGGAGACTGCTCAGCCTCAGACTGTAAAAGAGTTTGTTAAGCTTAACCGTAACGACAGACAGCAAAATAACCAGCGACCAGATAACAGGAGAGAAATCAGACCGGAGACCCATGAAAGGGTTATTGATACGGATGCCATTCAGATGGAGCAGGCTCCGGAAAGTACAGAGAATGCAATTGAGACACAAAATCAGTCTCAGCAGCCCCAGCAAAATCAGCCTGTACAGCAAAATCAGCAGGATATCAGAGAGAAGAGGGTGAAAGAGAATCAGCCTCGCCCAAAAATTGAATTTGAAGGCGAAGTTGAAGCCACCGGCGTGCTCGAGATTATGCCGGATGGTTACGGATTCCTCCGTTCATCTGACTACAACTACCTGAACTCTCCGGATGATATTTACATATCTCAGTCACAGATAAAACTGTATGGTCTTAAGACAGGTGATACACTAAACGGTGAGATTAAACCTCCAAGAGAGGGGGATAAATATTTCCCGCTTGTAAAGGTTAAGCAGATAAACGGCAGAAGCCCTGAATTCATCAGAGACAGAGTTCCGTTTGATTTTCTTACACCGCTTTTCCCTGAGGAGAAATTCGACCTCACATCCAATGGGCACAATAATCTCTCGACAAGAGTTGTAGATATGTTTGCCCCTATAGGAAAGGGACAGCGCGGGCTCATTGTTGCTCAGCCAAAGACAGGAAAGACAGTATTGCTTAAGGATATTGCTAATGCGATTGCAGACAACCATCCTGAGGTTTACATGATAGTTCTTCTTATTGATGAGCGCCCGGAAGAGGTAACAGATATGCAGAGAAGCGTAAAGGCCGAGGTTATTGCCTCTACCTTTGACGAACCTGCAGAGAGACACGTAAAGGTTGCCAATATTGTACTGGAGAAGGCGAAGAGACTTGTTGAGTGCGGGCACGATGTTGTAATTCTGCTGGACTCTATTACCCGTCTTGCAAGAGCATTCAATACAGTTCAGCCTGCATCGGGCAAGGTACTGAGCGGTGGAGTGGATGCAAATGCCCTTCACAAGCCAAAGAGATTCTTTGGAGCTGCCAGAAATATTGAAAATGGCGGGTCGCTTACAATTATTGCAACGGCTCTTACCGATACCGGTTCAAAAATGGACGAGGTTATCTTTGAAGAGTTCAAGGGAACCGGCAATATGGAGCTTCAGCTTGACAGAAAACTCTCCAACAAGAGAATCTTCCCTGCAGTTGACGTAACGCTCAGCAGCACAAGAAGGGACGATCTACTCTTTGACAAGGAGAACCTCAGCAGGATATGGATACTCAGAAATTATCTTGCAGACATGAATTCAGTTGAGGCAATGGAATTCCTCAAAACAAGAATGATAAGGACAGACAATAATATGGAGTTTCTTAACTCCATGAACGGAGAATAACCGGAGGAGTGACCGGCGGGGTTTTTTAAAATCCCGCCAGGTGTACTCCCATTCCTATTACAAATCCAATTACAATATTAATAGCTTTGGCAAGTACAAAGCTTTTTTTGCTTTCTGCAAGCAGTGGAAGCGCTGTGTGTCCGTCCTGGGCAATTGAGCTGGCCAGAAGAACAGAAAAAGGAATCATTCCGCCTGCAAACAGGGTGATAAAAACCATGTGAGGTCCCGATTCCGGAATAATGCCAATTGCCACAGCAATCAGAATCATAATAATAACATTCTCCTTTATCCAGTGCTGGATGTCGATGTACTGCATCCCAAAGTGAATAACAAGAAGAGCCCCGAAAGTCCAGAGAAAAATTGACCTGAAGTGTTTCTTAACAACATGGTCCCAAAGGTGCCTCTTGATGAAGTGTTCGTTTGCCCTCGCTGTAAGAATCAGAACAAAAAGGCTCACTCCTGCAAAAATCAGGTTAATCCACCTCTCTGAAAATATGTCGAATTCTGCTGTATGAACATCGTTATGTTCGTGGATCTCAGCAGGAGCTGCTGCAACCATTTCATGGGCGTGACCTTCGTGCCCGGCCTCACCTTCAATATGTTTATGCTCCAGCAGACCCATCACAACTGCAATGATAAAAACAGCTATTCCGGCCATAATTGAGATTCGCTCCTTAGTCATTTTTCTTGGAACTCCCTTTCCGCTGAATATCTGCGGGTGAGAGTGATCATGTTTAGGCTGATTCTCATTTTTGTCGCAGCACTCCTCATGTAAAGAGAACTCTTCAGCTGCAAAGGGTCTCTTTTTTACCTTAATAAATCTGTCCACCAGAAGACCTGCGCCAATACCTATGAAAAGAAGCATCACAAAAAGAAAAATTGCAGTTTTAGGAATCATGGCAAGCATAATGAATGCCTCGTCACCGGATGAGGCTATCATCATTGCGACAAGCGATCCAAAGCTAAGCAGGTTATGTGTGAAAAGTGATACAACTGCAAATCCGCCCACGCATCCCGGAACAAGTCCCAGTAAAGCTGCAACTACCACCTGTCTGAAAGGTGATTTGCGAAGTTTTTTGAAGCTCTCCCCATGTGAGTGAATATTTACATATTCAATTAGCAGCATCATAATCATCACCAGTCCGGTGATAAGAATGCTGTTCTTTAAAGCATCTAATAATATATTCATTTATCTGTTTTCGTTATATAATCTCAGTAATTCAGCAGCAGCAGCAAAAGAGCCAAGCTTGCCCTCCATTACGCTCTCTTCGAAATCTTTAAGTTTTCCGGTTATGCGCGGATCTTCAAAGAACCTGTTCTTAAGACCTTCGTTAATGGTTTCATACATCCAGTACCTCGATTGCTCCTTTCTTTTGTGATGATAATATCCATTTCCTTTTGTCATTAAGAAATACTCCTCAATTTTCTGAAGAATATCCTCAAGTCCCGCTTTAGTCACCGCAGATGATGTCATGGCAGTGGGTACCCAGCCCGATTCCGAAGGCGGAAACAGGTGAAGGGCATTTGAATAGAGTGCTCTTGCCATTGTTGCTTTGTCAATATTGCTTCCGTCTGCCTTTGTGATTGCAATAAGATCAGACATCTCCATAATGCCACGTTTGATACCCTGAAGTTCGTCTCCGGCTCCGGCCAGCATCAGCAGAAGGAAGAAGTCACTCATGGAGTGAACAACTGTTTCAGACTGACCCACTCCCACAGTTTCAATGAAAATTACATTAAAACCTGCTGCCTCGCAGAGAACAATACTCTCTCTTGTTTTTCTTGCAACACCGCCAAGTGACCCGCCGCTTGGACTGGGCCTGATAAAGGCATTAGGGTCTGAGCAAAGCGTCTCCATTCTGGTTTTGTCGCCAAGGATGCTCCCTTTGCTTCTTTCGCTGCTTGGGTCAATTGCAAGCACAGCCAGTTTATGGCCGCGGGAAGTTACCATTCCGCCAAAGGCCTCAATAAATGTACTTTTTCCGGCTCCCGGTACACCGGTTATGCCGATTCTCATCGACTCCACGGTATGCTTCTGACACTCTTCAAGAATATTGCGGGCAATTTCACGGTGCTCCGGAAGATTGCTCTCGACAAGGGTAATTGCCTGGCTGAGCGTTGTCATATTGCCTGCAAGTATCCCGTCAACATAATCTTTTACAGATAACTGTTTTACTCTGTTTTTTTTATAGAAATTGCTGATATAAGGGTTGACCACAGGAGGCTGGTCTATGCCTTCATTCACGATTAATGCGCTGTCGTGCTTGTGATGATTGGTGTCGTGCATTTTTAATGGAGCTTTATCTGGTTACATTGCCCGAAAGCAGAAGATTGATTACCGGTCTTGATGGGGAGTTGGTAATAAATGTAATCTGAAAAATTATATCACCAGTATGTCCCTCAGTTTTTGCCTTGATCTCAATTTTTGCCGTTGCACCCGGATTAATTGCAGCCGGATGCTTAACGGTGACCCCATCTAAATTGGAGTCATATTTATATAGTTGCAGGACTTTTCTTCCCAGGTTCTTAAGTTCAAAAGTCTTGGAAACTTCAGTTCCGGCTTTAACAGAACCAAAATTCACCGCACTGTTGTTTGCCATGGGAAGGGGAGCCTGGTCAATCTCCTCTTTTGTGAGGTTTGAAAAATTCTCAAGGATTCTTGCCTGTATATTAATCGCCTCAGAACTTACTTTTTTTCCGTTCATAAAACTCCTCATTATTTTTTCTTCCCTCGACGAGA
>Ga0209417_1007549_pt1 | contig 10407 bp, 9 predicted proteins | sample RifGroF2_FD_184002 | JGI IMG/M metagenome (GOLD analysis project Ga0209417, IMG submission 184002) | Groundwater microbial communities from Rifle, Colorado, USA - Groundwater F2 (SPAdes) (version 2) | ecosystem: Environmental > Aquatic > Deep subsurface > Groundwater | place: Rifle, Colorado... | reverse complement strand
CTAAAGCGCGTCACAAGGGCCTATAGCCAGGCCCGAGGAGAGAGGGCGACAGGAGCGTACAAACGGTACGTGACTTAGCCCGATCGACGAGAACGCCGCTATAGGCCCTTGTGACGCGCTTTAGATAAGTGGGAGCATTTGGCCACGTCGGAAGAGGGTAACCTGTCCGGTGCTCGCCGAGACGGTGATGGCAACGCAATCAACGGCCATCGAGATGCCCAAGGCGGTCGCGTGACGTGTCCCCAGGCCACTTGGTAGGTGTTGTTTCATATCGGAGGCGTAGATCATGCTTCCAGCGGACTCGAGGAGGCCGTCGCCGCCGATGACAAAGGCGCCATCGATGGATGAAAACTCTTTAATGGTCTCGTCCATGAAGGGGTTGAGGACGTTGCGTTCTTCGGCCTTGTAGCCGTAAAAGGGGTTGAGGACGAGTGGTTTGATAAAGGGTTTGAGTCTTTGGACATCGCCCAAGACAAAGAGGCAGCCGACGGGCCGACCTTCACGACCCTCAACCGCCAACTCCGTGGCAATCGCGAGGAGCCGTTCGAGGACTTCCGGTTTAACGCCGTCGGGGAGGATATCTTTGGGGTTGTTGAAGACGGACTGCATTTCCTTTTCCACCTCGATCACGACAACGGAGTCGAACTGGTTGCTGTGTGGAATGCCGCCCAAGCAACACAGACGCTCATCTGGCGAAAGAATGCCGTGCGTCAAGCAAATGACGATCGCGCTGCGCAGTTGCGACAAGCGATTGTGCGAAAAGAGGCGGACGGGCACAATGTAATGCTTCCCGCTGACCGACACCTCTGTCGCGCGTTGAGTGACCAAAATGGTCTTGAAGTCCTTGAGTGCCGGGCCACAGTCAACTGCGCCCGAAAAGGTATCTGCGAAGACAAAGATGGAGTCGCATTTCCCCTGTTTGGCAATTTTTATGGCCGCGCGCAAGAGCTGTTGATTGAAGCGGTTGCCCTTGCTGTCAATGAGGGCCGTATCGCCGCCAAACGCAATGACGACACGCTGCTTAAAGATATCGAGGGTTTCGGACGCGATCACCTCTTCGAGGAGTTTTTCGTTTTGGAAAATGCGGGCCAACGAGGCCAAGACATTGAGGTAGCTGTCTTCGTTTTCCGACGCCAAAATGAGAAAAATAAGACGGACCTCATCGTGGGTATCCCCGCCATTTTTCAGACCCAATCGACACCGACCGATCGCAAACACGTACGGCCGGTTCATTTGAATTCGCATGTGAGGCAGCAAAACGCCGTTGCCCAAATAGGACGTCATGGTGGCCTCTTGCTCGACGAGGCCCTTCAACACTTCTTGCTTATTTTGGAGCGGGCAAGTCTGCAAAAGCTCCATTAGCGCGCCTTCAAAGGTATTGCTCTGGATGTCTAAAATCCGCGACTTTGAAATATATCGATCTAGATGCATGTCATTTTTCCAAGGACCCTTTTTTTAGAGCGTACAGTAAGGCGAGGCCGATAACAAGTATAAAGCTCAAAAAAGGCAAAAAGAGGGAAAAGCCGACCTGAGCGCACTGGCGGTAGATAACGACCCACGGAATCAAGCACACCGCGCCAAAAAACACGAAGAAAAACAGCAAAATCGCCGGCCCTGGACGCCCCATCGTCTTCGTTGCCTCAGGGCTCGCCTTTCCCTTGCGTCCGAACAACTCCCCCAATAGCAACACCCCAGCGCCCACACAGATCCCCACACAGGTGTTAACAAACAAGATTATGTAGTTATGCAAGTCCATTAGAAATCTCCAACAAGTGTTAAAGCCCTATTCCATTCAAGCCTTTGTAAACGGTCTAGTGACATTACGCTAGTCAACGGACTTAAATGTGAATGTTGCTTCTTGTTGTTTGAATTTTGTTTGAATTTTATTGGCAAATATTTGGCGACCGGTCTTGCCCTTAAACATGCCAGGCTTACCAACGTTGGTAAACTCAATGATTTTAATATTTGGTAAAGAGACAATGAATGTAGCAATCTTCTCAGCATCTTTTTCAGTTTTTTCACCTTTATCTTGTAGTTTTACAGTAATTTTGCTGCCGCTGAGTGTAAGCTCTGCCATCAAATTTCCATTTTCATCAAACAACGGGAACCCATTTAGGGTAATGGTGAGATTATTATTTTCTTTGTAGCGAGCGTAGAGCGTTTGGTCGTCAACCATCATACGCAGAGAGGCAAGTTCGTTCGTTTACCATTCTTCAAACAAGGACTGTCCCAACAGAAAACGGTAATAATTGCCTTCCACCTTTTGACAATCGATAATCATTTCTTTTGGGAGAGTTTTTCCAACGGACTTAAGAATAGCAGCCTTATACTTTTTTCGATTACCTTCTGTGCTTCCGCCTGCTTCAATGGCAATAGTGATCTTTGATTTAGAGCGAGTCAGTGTTGCAACAGTCGTTTTTCCATAGAGCACATCTTGTCGCTCGCCCGGACCCTCCTCGCTGCTATCCGAAGATTCACTGGTAAATTCGCCCTCCCCGCGCGTGACAATCATAACATTGTCTGAGGACAGTATGAGCTTGCCAAGCTCATCTAACGCTTTCTGCGTCGTATGTGATTTCTTGCCCATTAAGGCACTAAAGACATTGGAACTGCGAGCAGAGCGCGGAAGCGAAATGTACACTTCTTTTGTCTTGTTTTTATCGTCAACAACTCTATTGACTTGATCTATGAACAACTGTCCCAGTGTTTTATTACTGGTTGAAACCTCTTTGTCAAAGCTTCCAGAAAAGAGGTAAAAGAGATATAAGGAAGGGTTTCCCTCCGTTTTTTCTTCACTCGATAACATCACAAAGCCGCCTTGATTTTTCCCATCAATGATTTGCGAGAAACGGTTCAGCTTTAATTGTCCAAACCACTCTAGTGACGTTCCACGAATATGAATGTAAGGCTCAAAAAAAGATTTTCTGTCGACAAATGAATTTTGTTTATTACGTAGGATCGAAAGGACCTCATGGGTGGTGTTCGAATCCGAATATTGTGTTCTCTTCCCCGATCCTCTTTCTGGTAAAATAAAAACACTCTTGTCAACAATTTCTTTGCCAAGTTTGTAGATCTCTTCAAGCATTTTATTTTGATCGTGTTTCCCAGGGAGAATATACTGGTACATCACTGTCTCCGTGATCAGCGTGATATGAGAAGGATTGTCCTTGGCATACTTAACATTGTTGTAACCCAAGATCTCTCCCAAAACGGCGAGTCCTTTTTTTCTGGTTTCTTCATTATCCAATCCAAAAATGTCACGATCGAGCACAGTCGCCCAATCTCCAGCAAGCGCCAATCCTTTGGCATAAACAAAATTATCTTTACCTATTTCACTTGGAGCAGTGAGTCCTCGTCGAAGTCCTTCTACGAGATCAGTTGATGGCAAAAGCGGGCAAAAATTATCGTCTTTGTCGATATTGAAAGGCGCACCATAGTGTGCCGCAGCGATAAATATACCGGCATCGTTTCCCAAGTCGATCGCGCTGTCACCTTGCCATTCATACGCTCTTTGTATCTTAACAAAAGGGTGAATGAACTCTTCTATCTCTGTAGCCTCCCATTTTGTTTTTTTACTAATAAAACCGTTCAGTTCCTTCGACTTAACAATCATTGCAGTGGTTCCATCTAGCCAAAGATTGCCGATGTCTTTACCCTGAGGAGGGGTATTGGGGACGGTGTCCATAAAGGAATTGTGACGGACCATGTTGTACAGGCCACACGTGTCGTTAAAGAAGTCCACCGTTCCCTGTGTGTAAGCTACTTTGGCGCCAGAAACACTGTAAAGCGTGCAATTGCCGTGGATACTGTTGTCAAAAATACCATCTTCTTTATTTGTTTTTTCTGGAAAGAGTTTTGGTAAAACATTCACAACGACATCGAGAAAGGTCAACTGAGCCAAGGCACCCCCTTGGCTGTGTCCGGTGACAATAATGTTTAAGTTTTTAAGGCACTCTAAACCGAGCGTATTGACCACGTCAGAGAGTTGAGTCAAGGCATCCGGCAAGCCCTGCAATGATTTGGTCAACTGCCCTCGAGCGCTATCGCCGTCTTTGATTACCATCTCTTCGCGAGAAAGTAAGGCGTCTCGCGTGTATCCTTTCTCGCTCAAGTACACCCGTTTGAGCATATTGGTGATAGACTTTATCATGGATACACGGTACGACATTGCTTTGTATGCAAAACCTCCGTGAAGGAGCATATCCCCGTAATCTTGGCTTTCCTTATTGCTCGAGGTAACGCTCTTGACCGTATTTTTAACCGTCGACGTTATACCGATCTTTTTGACTTTTTCTGATTTATTAAAAAACTCTTCCATCGAGATGGGAGCGAGGGCAAAATTAGTCATCCAACTGGCCGAATTGAATTCTTTAAGCACTTTCCCTACGACCGATGTTTGTTCTTTACCTTGCCACGACTCTCCCTGGCTTCCACGTAAAACTATGAGGAGAATGTCTGGTGTTTTATCGGTTCCCTTTCTAAAAGCGATATAGCCAGGAAAATCGACTTCTATTTGCCGATCTGTCACACCATGCAACGCGGTTCCATATCCATGCAGACCCTCAAAGTTTGGCTCACATTCCCAACCATAGGAAAACGGGTAAGGGGCCGGATAACCCTGCTTGGAATCCAATGCCTTATCTCCAATAGTCCATGAATCTGTAGTAATGGATTTGTTCGCGTCATCAACAGGCATGAGATTGACAGAGCCAGCCTTTAACGTCATCGGGTATTTTAAGCCTTGTGGGCATGCCCATCCAGTCAAGTCGTTGATGCGTTTTGTAGTTACATAAGACCGCATAATGTGCAAATGAATGTCTTTAACCAAGTTTTCGTCTCTTAAAACAGGTGTTACGCAATTGATGTCGACTTCAATCTGTTGTGGATCTTTTACCTTTGCCCCTTCGAGTTCCCCAGTCTTCCCACCGGCATGAACCAATGCAGCGCTCAAAAAATAAACAACAATTATAGCTCTATAAAGAGCTCGTTTTGATAGTAATAACTTTTCCATATTTTTTCCCATTGAGACGTAAAACCTGTAAAATAAAAATAGCAAGCCTTAAACTCAGCTAAAAAAACTACAACTACGATTGGGTGCGCCCTAACCTCCCACGAGTGTTAAATGGCAGCAGAGAAAGGGTGTCGGTTTTTGGATCTTATGTTTGTTGAAAGACGTGGAAGAAAGGATGCGAAAGAGTCTAGGGCAAGGCCTAACCTCCCACGAGCGTTAAATGGCAGCAGAGAAAGGGTGTCAAAACTTGGCTTTGCGCGAGTACGATCTGCCGTAGCGTACATAGACGTACGTGAGGCAGTCGGCGGAGCGCAAAACGAGTTTTCACGCCCTTTCTCTGCTGCCATTTAAAAGAGGGCATTAGAAAGCACCCCAATCGCAGTAACTGGGCCGCTGTCTTGCATCGAATCGACAGCTCCATCGACCTTATTTAAGGTATCTTCGGCCTTGGTATAGAGGCTGTCGTCGGTGATTAGGCGGCCGAGCGTGTTGTTATCGGCGTTGAGTTTTTCTGAAAACTGGTGAACATTGTCGACGGTGGCCCGTATTTTTTGACCCAACGTGTCGTCGGTAAAGAGTGCGCCAATGGTGCCTTGGCCCTTGTTGATTTTGTCGACAATGCCGTCGGCGTTGGATAGAAAGCCATCGGCCTTGTTGGCGGCTTTTTGGATGTCGCTGAGGGTCGTCATGACTTTCGCATACAGTTCTTCGTCGTAGATGAGGCGGCCAAAGGTTCCCTTGCCGGACTTGAGCTGATCGGTGATATTGGCGAGGTTGTCGATAATGCGGTCGAGCTTGGGGCGGTTGACATCAAAGAAATCACCGACTTTTGAGAGCAAAGTACCTGAACTTTTCTGCCCTTCTCCATCGCTCTCAGAACTGCCGCCGAGGGCCTCTTCGACGCCCGTTAAGAGGCTATCAAGGCGTTTACCGACGTTGCCGAACTGCGACACAACGGCGGCAAAGTCGGCCGTATATTGCGTCTTGATATAGCTTTTGGGCGCGAGGTCATCCTTGTCTTTGCCGGCCTGAATGGCGACGTAATTGGCTCCCAACATGCCAGCGGACGTGATGATGGCTACAGAGTCTTTTGGAATAGTAAACTGCGTTTCGATGTTCAAAATGGCCACGCCGAAATCATCTTCTAGCGTTGTGTTTTCGATGGCGCCAATCCGGACGCCTGACAAACGCACATCGTCACCGGGCTTCAGCTGTTTCAGATCGGTGAAGCGGGCGCGAATTTCGTAACCGCTGTGCTGGTAGAACGTCGTCTTGTTGAGCGTCTGGTGGACGAGCCAAATCATGAGGACGCCGAAGATAAAGAAGAGGCCTACGCGGATGGATTGTGAGGTTGTGTTCATCAGGATTTTTCTCTAAATCGTGGGTGTTTGGGATCGATGGAGGGGTCCATGAAGTCCCGAATGAGGTCATCTTTGGATGCGAGAAAACGTTTAGGTGTGTCGATGGCGTGAATGCGGCCGTTGTGCATGAGGGCGACGCGGTTGGCCACGGCCATGGCGAGGCTGCGGTCGTGGGAGACGACGATGCTGGTAACGTTGATTTCTTCTTTCAGCGTGGCGATGACTTCCGCAATGGTGGCCGACATGACTGGGTCGAGCTCGGACGTGGGTTCGTCGTAGAGCAGGAGTTGCGGCTCCATGACAAGTGCCCTGGCAATGGATACCCGCTTGCGCATGCCGCCAGAGAGCTCCGACGGGTATTTGTGGGCGGCGTCTTCGAGCGAGAGCATCGACAGCGTGTGCATGACTTTTGCGCGAATGTCGGCGTCGCTATACAGCCGGTGTTCCTTGGGATAGAGGGCGAGGTTATCAAAGACGTCAAGAGAGTTCAGCAGCGCGCCCGACTGGAAAACGAGCCCCATAACGACTTTGCCCTGCGATTCGTAGACGTCGAGGCCGTTGACCAAAATCTTGCCCTTATCTGGCCAATCGAGGCCAATGATGTTTTTGAGCAAAACGCTCTTTCCGGCGCCGCTCGGCCCCATCAATACAAAGATTTCGCCCGGGGCAACGTCGAAAGAAATGTCGTGGAGGACCTCTTGCTGACCAAAAGATTTATAGACATTTTTTATTTCTACACTGACGGCGTCTTTTTTCACTTAAATAAGGATCTTGGTTACAAAGTAGTCCAGCAGGAGAACAAATATCATTGAGATGACAACGCCCTTGGTGACGGCAAACCCGATTTCGCGTGGTCCGCCCTTGGTCCGCAAACCGACGTTGCAGCAGATCAGCGTGACGGCAATGCCAAACACTTCTGCCTTCAGGAGGCCGTCGGTCAGGCTTGCTGTATCAACGAAGTCCTTGAGGCTCCTCCAGTAAATTTGCGGGTCGAGGGCGATAAAGCTGACGTATTTTACAACGATCATGCCGCCGTACCAGCCGATCACGATGGAAAAGATCGTCAACACCGGCATCATGACGGCAATCGCGACGAGCCTTGGCATGACGAGTAAGCGCTCCGGCGAGATATTCATGGTTTTAAGGGCGTCAATCTCTTGGTAAACGGTCATAGAGGCCAATTCGGCTGTAATGGCTGACCCGACGCGCCCAGCGAGCAGAAAGGCGGTCATCACGGGCCCCAACTCGCGGCACATCGAGAGCCCCACAATGCTGCCCAAATAATTTTGCGCCCCTGGCACCTTTCCAATGCTGTAACCCGCCTGCAAAGCCAAAACGGCCCCGATAAAAGCGCTCAAAATACCGACGATTGGCAAGGTCGTGTAACCGATGTGGTAGGCGTTGTCGAAAAAGCGCGCAAACTGCCTCGGAAGATACGGCAAATGGCAAATCGAGCGCCACAACAACATCAATGCACTACCAAACTCGTCTAAAATGTTAGCCAACACGTTCACTCTGTACCCTGTATTGTCGATGAAAAACCACCTCTTGTCAAACCTTGACAAAAATTATTTTGTTAAAAAAAACTTGCATTCGCCATACCTCCGACTAGCGTCCCATGCGTTATGAAAAAACTTACCCCACTCTTAATGTTGTTGCTGTCTACCAGCGCGTTTGCAATTGTATACCCCAATTTCAATATCGTTGAATGCGCCGAAGGCATCCGTAACAATTATGGCGATTACAGTGAGTTAACGCCTGGTAGGAAAATCGAGTACCAAAACGAGCTCCGCGATCTACTCGGCAAGATGTACAATAACTTAGACGGAGATGAACTGCTTACCGAAGCGCTGAATTATGTCGCGAATACACTAAAGCTGCAAGAAAACGACATTGAAGAACTCAAAACTGTTTTCCTCGGCAAAGGCGCTTATGTCGGCGGCACACGAATCTTCAGGAAGAAATCGATGGTCAATATACGCGTCGGACTCGAAGACGACGAAGACTAAACCGCTTAACGTCTCTCTCTCGCCGTCACATAAGCGAATTCCGCCAGGGCAACCATGAGAGTGTTGTCGGCAGAGACGAGATTGAGGCGGCCAGAGGCGAGAGTTTTCTGGGCATTGAGGAGGTCGAGGAGGCTGTTGACGCCAGAATGATAGCCCTCTTGTGTTGCCTCAAAGGACTCTTGCGAGGCGCCAAAGAGCGATTGCGCGGCCTCGCGTTGACGGAAGGCCGACTTGACGGTAAAATAGGTCGACCAGACCTCCTTCATCACGTCTAACTCCTTGGCGCGCACGGCCTGGCGCTGTTGTTCTCGCTGTGTTTTGGCCTGAAGAATGGCATAGAAGTCGCCAAAACCGTTAAAAATGTCCCACTTGATGGCGATGTAGCCCAAATAATCGCGCTTGAGGCCAGACTGGTGTTGCGTCTTGATAAGGTCCGCCGAAAGACCGAGCACCAATTGCGGCCAAAAAGCGCGTTGCGACGAATAGACGTCCTTTTCGTAGGCCATAAAGGTTTCGCGTTCGGCACGCACGTCGGCCCGCTCCTTAACGACATCCGCCAACAGGGCCTCCAGCTTGAGCTCTTGGAAAAACGTTTTGGGCTCTTCGGGCAACGCGATATCAATGGCACTGCAGATGGGAACCCCCACAACGGCCGCCAAATTGGCGCGTTGCGCCTCGACATTCGCCCGCACGCGCTCCAACTCGAACAGCGCTTTTAGCATCTCAGCCTTGGCCTGCAAGAGACTTTGTTTCTTGTCCAGGCCGCTTTCAAAACGGCTCTTGGCAGCTTCATAGGCCGACGTCGCATCCTCGTAATTGCTCATGTTAGCGCAGACGGTCTCCTGCGCGGTAAAAAAGTCGAAATAGGCCGTCTGCACTTGGTAAACGATCGTCTGCAGCTCTCGGTTGTGGGCATATTGGGCGGCGATCAGGCGTTGATAGGCGGCATCGGCTTTTGCCTTGTCGGCTCCAAAGTGAAAGAGCGTGTACGTGATGTCGACCGACGGGTAGGCGCTCTTTGTAACCACGGTGGGCGTCGACGACGTTGCCCCCGTCTGCTGCTGCTGGACCTGCCCCGTAACGCTGACCGTCGGGTACAAGGCCTTTTCCGAAATCCCCTTTTGCGCGCGTTTCAACTCAATCGCCTCACTCGAAATCCGTACATCCGGCGAGTTCTTCAACGCCAAATCAACGAGGTCCGGCAAAGCCAACTTATCGGCCGCCCAAGCAAAGGTACAGAAAAACAACAGACTCCATTTCAACATGATTTGCCATTATGAAGAGGTTTTTGCATTCATTCAACAAAAGACCGTTGAAAAAGAAATGTTTTGAAAAAATCTAAAAAATCGTCATTGAATCATTTTCTGTCGATGAACAAAAGACCGTTGAAAAATGGTTCTAGAGCAAGGCCCGAGGAGTAAGGGCGACAGGAGCGTACATGCGGTACGTGACTTAGCCCGAACGACGAGAACGCCGCTATAGACCATTTTGCAACGGTCTTTTATTTTATGCGACGCTTAAAGAGGGACTTCTTGAGCTTAGGCATCTGGGGAATCGAGGCGACGAGTGGCGGCTGTTTTCGCAGTTTGGGCGCAAAGATGTGGATGTTTGCCTCGGCTTGGCCGATGAGTTTTTGGGCCTGTTTGAGGGCGCGAGCGGTTGAGAGCGTTGGGTTGGTTTTGTTGTCAGGGAAAAGGTTGTCGGGGCCAATGAGCTCCAATAGGCCTGAATTCTCGATCACGTGACGGACGTAGGATCGCACTTCACTGAGAATCAGGTAACGGTGCGTATTATGCATGAACTGCAGCAACTCTTCCATCGCCATAATACAGCTGGCGTCGATCAGGTGGGCGTTGCGCATCTTGAGAATGATGATCTGGACGTTGGGCCTCTCACACAGGTGCTTGATTTGATCGCGGAAGAGCTCTGAGGCCGCGAAAAATAGGTTGCCTTCGATGTGGATGATAGAGATTTCGGGTGTCAGGCGCTGTTGATCTTGCTGCATCTGCGTGAGCATACCCTCCGC
>Ga0209417_1007547_pt1 | contig 10410 bp, 10 predicted proteins | sample RifGroF2_FD_184002 | JGI IMG/M metagenome (GOLD analysis project Ga0209417, IMG submission 184002) | Groundwater microbial communities from Rifle, Colorado, USA - Groundwater F2 (SPAdes) (version 2) | ecosystem: Environmental > Aquatic > Deep subsurface > Groundwater | place: Rifle, Colorado... | reverse complement strand
TCACGCTGCAGCCCGCCTGCGGCAGACAATGCCTTGGCCTCGACACCGCCGATGGCATTGTTCAGTCCGGCCGCGACATCCACGCCCTTGAGCGCTTCGTCGCGCACGGCCTCGGAAGTGTCTTGATCGAATCCGTCCACCTTGAGCAGGTTGCCCAGCACGCGCAGCACCTTCCAGGCGGGACGCGCCTCGCCCAGCGGCTTGACCGCGCCCTTGAAGCTCTGCACGCGGCCTTCGGCACTCACGAACGTGCCGGATGTTTCGGTGTACGGCGCGACGGGCAGCAGCACATCGGCATATTCCGTCGCATGGTGTTTGTAAGCCGACAGCACGACCACCAGATCGGCAGCCTGCATCGCGGTGACAGCCTGCTGCGGGTTAGCACAGTCCAGCTCCGGTTCGACGTTCAGCAACACATAGGCCTTGCGCGGTGACGCCAGCATGGCAGCGGCATTCAGCCCCTTGGCTCCCGGCATGGCTTGCACAAGGTGACCGCCGACGCTGTTGGCTGCCTCAGTGAAGAAGCCGAACTTGCCATTGCTCAGCGCTGCGATCTGCTGCGCCAGCGCTTGCAGTTGCGCGGCTTGCGGATGCTGCTGCGCGAAATTGCCGAGCAGCACGGCGACACGCTCGCCGCCGGCCAGGCTCTTCGCGATCGCGGCGGCATCGCCACTCGCGCTCTGACCTTGCTTCTCTGCCGCCAGCGCTTTCGACACTTGCGTCAATGTCTCCACCAGTGCGTCCGGCGCGACGATGGCCTTGTGCGCCACGTTCATCAGCAGATCGTCATCGGCGGAATGGATGATGTTGACTTGCGCGCCTTTGCGCACTGCGCGGCGGATGCGCGCGGCGAGCAGCGGATGATCCTTGCGCAGGAAACTGCCGACGATGAGCAGGCGGTCGGCACGGCTGATGTCGGCCACCGGCATGCCCAGCCAGGGCGCGCCCTGCTGTTTGCCGTCACCGCTGAAATCGGACTGGCGCAGACGGAAGTCGACGTTGTCACTGCCGATGCCGCGCATGAGTTTTTGCAGCAGGTAGAGCTCTTCCAGCGTGGAGTTGGCGGTCGCCAATGCGCCGATCTGTTCTGCACCCGCACCGTTGGCGATATGGCGCAGACCGTTGGCCGCATATTCCAGCGCGACCTGCCATTCGACTTCCTGCCACTTGCCGTCCTGCTTGATCATCGGCTTGCTCAGGCGGTCGGTCGTGTTCAAGCCTTCATAGGCGAAACGGTCCTTGTCGGACAGCCAGCATTCGTTGATGTCTTCGTTCTCGATGGGCAGCACGCGCAGTACGCGGTTGTTCTTGGTCTGCACGGCAAGACCGGAGCCCAGACTGTCGTGCGCACTCACCGAGCGGCGACGCGACAGCTCCCAGCTGCGCGCCTTGTAGCGGAACGGCTTGCTGGTCAGCGCGCCCACCGGGCACAGGTCGATCATGTTGCCGGAGAGTTCGGAATCCACCGTACCGGAGACGAAAGACACGATCTCGGCATGCTCGCTGCGGAAGGCCTGACCCAGCTCCATCTGACCGGCGATCTCGACGCCGAAACGCACGCAGCGCGTGCAATTGATGCAGCGGCTCATCTCTTCCGCCGACACCAGCGGGCCGATGTCTTTGGCCAGCACCATGCGCTTCTCTTCGTGATAACGCGAATGACCGCCGCCATAACCGACCGACATGTCTTGCAACATGCACTCGCCGCCCTGATCGCAGATCGGGCAGTCCAGCGGATGGTTGATCAGCAGGAACTCCATCACGCCCTTTTGCGCCTTTACGGCCTGCTCGGAACGGGTGAACACCTTCATGCCTTCGGTCACCGGCGTAGCGCAGGCGGGCAATGGCTTGGGCGCCTTCTCAACCTGCACCAGACACATGCGGCAGTTGGCGGCGATGGAGAGTTTCTTGTGATAGCAAAAGTGCGGAATGGTGATCCCGGCCTGATGCGCGGCCTCGATCACGGTGGAACCGTTTTCCGTCTGGATCTGCTTACCGTCGATTTCGATGTTGATCATTGCTCACCTGTTCCGTTCAGCCTCACACCAGACAGCGCTTGTGCTCGATGTGGTATTCGAATTCATTGCGGTAATGCTTGAGCATGCCCTGCACCGGCCAGGCCGCCGCGTCGCCCAGCGCGCAGATGGTGCGACCGGCGATGTTGTTGCACAGGTCGAGCAGCAGGTCGAGGTCTTCCGGCCTGCCCTCGCCGTGTTCGATGCGGTGGACGATGCGGTACAGCCAACCGGTACCCTCGCGGCAGGGCGTGCACTGGCCGCAGGATTCCTCGTGGTAGAAATAGGACAGACGCTCCAGCGCCTTGACCATGCAGGTGGTCTCGTCCATCACGATGATCGCGCCGGAACCGAGATACGAACCGGCCTTCTGCAGCGCGTCGTAGTCCATGTTCACTTCCATCATAATCTCGCCCGGCAGCACCGGCATCGACGACCCGCCGGGGATCACCGCCTTGAGCTTGTGGCCGTTGCGCACGCCGCCCGCCATCTCCAGCAACTTGCGGAACGGCGTGCCCATCGGCACCTCGAAGTTGCCGGGCTTGTTGACGTGACCGGAGACGGAGAACAGCTTGACGCCGCCGCTGTTGGGCACGCCGATGTCGGCGAACTTCTTGCCGCCCTCGCGGATGATGTAGGGGATGCTGGCGAAAGTCTCGGTGTTGTTGATGGTGGTCGGTTTGCCGTACAGGCCGAAGCTGGCCGGGAACGGCGGCTTGAAACGCGGCTGGCCTTTCTTGCCTTCGATGGATTCGAGCAGCGCGGTCTCTTCGCCGCAGACGTAGGCACCGTAGCCCATGTGGTTGTGCAGGTCGAACTCGAAATCGAAGCCGAGGATGTTCTTGCCCAGATAACCGGCCTTGCGCGCTTCCTCGCAGGCGGCTTCCATGCGTTCGTAGCATTCGAAGACTTCGCCGTGCACGTAGTTGTAGCCGGTCTTCACCGCCATGCAGTAGGCGGCGATGGCCATGCCTTCAATCAGCATGTGCGGGTTGTAGCGCAGGATATCGCGATCCTTGCAGGTGCCCGGCTCGCCCTCGTCCGAATTGCACACCAGATATTTTTCGCCCTGGTAGTTGCGCGGCATGAAGCTCCACTTCAGGCCGGTGGGGAAACCCGCACCACCGCGGCCACGCAGGCCGGAAGCTTTCACTTCGGAGATGATGGCATCGGGCGACATCTTCTCGGTCAGCACCTTGCGCAAGGCCTGGTAGCCGCCGACTTTGAGATAGTTGTCCAGCGTCCACGGCTGGTCGAAATGCTGGGTGTTGAGGATGATGGGCGCGTTCATTGTTTGTCCAGTTCTGCCAGGATCTGGTCGATCTTCTCGCTGGTCAAGCGACCGCACATTTTCTTGTTGTTGATGGTGAGCAGCGGCGCATCGACACAGGCGCCCATGCACTCGCCCTCGCGCAGGCCGTACTTGCCGTCCGGCGTGACTTCACCCAGGCCGATGCCGAGACGCTTGTTGAGATGATCCAGCGTGTCGCCGGAACCGCACAACTGGCACGACAGGTTGGTGCACACGGTCAGCGTGTGTTTGCCCATCGGCTTGAGGTTGTACATATGATAGAAGGTCGCCACCTCGTACACCGCCATCTGCGGCATACCCAGGTAGGCGGCGACGTCGGCCATGTCCGCGGAAGCGATCCAGCCCTTCTCGTCCTGCACGAAACGCAACGCCGCCATCACGGCAGACTGGCGCTGTTTTCGGGGATATTTTTTCAGCTCTTTGTCGATGAGCGTCGTGATCTGTTGGGATAGCATCAGCGGTCAATCTCCCCGAAAACAATGTCCTGCGTGCCGATGATCGCCACCAGATCGGCAAGCATGTGTCCGCGCACCATCTCGTCCAGACTGGACAGATGGGCAAATCCGGCGGCACGTATCTTCATGCGGTAGGGTTTGTTCGCGCCATCCGACACCATATAGATGCCGAATTCGCCCTTGGCGTGCTCGACGGCGGAATACACCTCGCCCGCGGGTACGTGGAAACCTTCGCTGAACAGTTTGAAGTGGTGGATCAGCTCTTCCATGTTTTGCTTCATGGATTCGCGCCCGGGCGGTGCGTACTTGAGGTTGTCGGACATGACCGGGCCGGGATTCTTGCGCAGCCAGTCTATGCATTGTTTGATGATGCGGTTCGACTGGCGCATCTCTTCGATACGCACCAGATAACGGTCGTAGCAGTCGCCCTCGACGCCGACCGGGATATCGAAATCGATACGGTCGTACACCTCATAAGGCTGCTTCTTGCGCAGATCCCACACCACGCCGGAACCACGCAGCATCGGCCCGGTAAAGCCCAGCGCCATGGCGCGTTCCGGCGACACCACGCCGATACCCACCGTGCGCTGCTTCCAGATACGGTTGTCGGTCAGCAGGGTCTCGTATTCGTCCACGCATTTCGGAAAGCGATTGGTGAAATCTTCCATGTAGTCGAGCAGGGAACCTTGGCGGTTCTCGTTCATCTTCTTCACGGCGGCTGCGTTGTGGATCTTGCTCGCCTGATATTGCGGCATGGAATCCGGCAGATCGCGATACACACCGCCCGGACGGTAGTAGGCGGCGTGCATGCGCGCACCGGACACGGCTTCATAGGCATCCAGCAGCTCTTCCCGATCACGGAAGGTGTAGAACATCGGCGACATCGCACCGATATCGAGCGCGGATGCGCCAAGCCACAACAGGTGGTTCAGGACGCGGGTGATCTCGTCGAACATCACGCGGATGTATTGCGCGCGGATCGGCACGTCGATGCCCGCCAGTTTCTCCACTGCCATCACATAGGCGTGCTCATTGAGCATCATGGACACGTAGTCCAGACGGTCCATATAGGGAACGGCCTGCAGGAAGGTCTTGTGTTCGGCCAGCTTCTCGGTTGCGCGATGCAGCAGACCGATGTGCGGGTCGGCGCGCTCGATCACTTCGCCGTCCAGCTCCAGCACCAGGCGCAACACACCGTGCGCCGCAGGGTGCTGCGGCCCGAAGTTCATGGTGTAGTTCTTTATCTCAGCCATAACGTTGCCTTATTGATTCGTTCAGGAACGACCGTAATTCTCTTCGCGCACGGAACGCGGTGTGATCTCGCGCGGCTCGATCGAGACCGGCTCGTAGATCACGCGACGCTGCACAGCGTCGTAGCGCATCTCGACCGTGCCGGACAAGGGGAAGTCCTTGCGGAAAGGATTGCCGACGAAACCGTAGTCGGTGAGGATGCGGCGCAGATCGGGGTGGCCGACAAAGATGATGCCGTACAAGTCAAAGGCCTCGCGCTCGAACCAGTTGGCTACCGGCCAGATCGCGGTGACCGAATCGAGAATGGGCATCTCGTCATCCACCGCGAACACGCGCACACGCAGACGGATGTTGTGGGTGATGGAAAGCAAATGATAGACGGCGGCGAATCTGGAACCCTCGCGCGGCGCATCGGGCAGATATTTTCCGTCTTCACAGCTCTCGCTGCCATAGGCCGAATAGTCCATGCCGCAGACATCGATCAGTTCTTCAAAACGCAGATCGGCATCGTCACGAAGGCGCAAGAGGACAGGGAGCATGTCCCGCGCATTCACCACCAGCGTTAGTTCGCCCAGTCGCTCTTCCAGGCTGACTACTTTGCCTGAGAAAGCTTCATTTATATTAGAGGACAGTATGTTCAGGTCGGTAGCCATATCATCCTAGCGCGCGATGGTGTTGGTTCGTTTGATCTTGTTCTGCAACTGGATGATGCCGTAGAGCAGCGCTTCCGCAGTCGGGGGGCAGCCCGGAACGTAGATATCGACCGGCACGATGCGGTCACAGCCGCGCACCACGGAATATGAATAGTGGTAGTAGCCGCCACCGTTGGCACAGGAACCCATGGAGATCACCCAGCGCGGCTCGGCCATCTGGTCGTACACTTTGCGCAGAGCGGGCGCCATCTTGTTGCACAGCGTGCCCGCCACGATCATCACGTCGGATTGGCGCGGGCTGGGACGGAAGACCTCGGCCCCGAAACGGGCCAAGTCGTAGCGCGGCGCCACCGCATGCATCATCTCCACCGCGCAGCAGGCCAGACCGAAGGTCATCGGCCACAGCGAACCGGTGCGCATGTAGTTGATGACGGTGTCCGCAGAAGTGGTGACGAAGCCCTTCTCCAGAATTCCTTCTATTCCCATTCCAGGGCCCCTTTCATCCACTCATAGACAAAGCCAACCACGAGGATGGCGAGGAAGATCATCATGGAAACGAAACCGAAGGTGCCGATCTCTTTGAGTACGATCGCCCAGGGAAAGAGGAAGGCAATCTCGAGATCGAACAGGATGAAGAGGATGGCAACGAGATAGAAACGCACGTCGAACTTCATGCGCGCGTCCTCGAACGCCTCGAAGCCGCACTCGTAGGGTGAGAGTTTCTTGTCATCGGGGCGATGCGGGCCGACCAGCATACCCAACGCCAACGGCAGCACGCCTATAACGAGCGCGATGCCGATGAATAGCAGAACCGGAAAATAATTTTCCAACATCTTGAGTCCCCCTCCTCTGTTAACCCCCGATGGCGCGGGATGCAGAATGCTACTCTAAGTTTTTTTCTCGACCTTCGGCCCGCAGGCTTTCGGTTCTATATGGATCTGGTGCGGGGCAAGGGACTCGAACCCTCACGTCCTTTCGGACACAGCCACCTCAAGGCTGCGCGTCTACCAATTCCGCCAACTCCGCTTGTTACTTAATTTATTATTATTTTGGTATCTGTTGCGACTTCGAATCGCTTGTATCCACCGCAGCCGGAGCCGGCACGGCCTGCTGTTCCAGCGTCTTCACATCAACTTTATCCATCACGCCCTGCTCCTTGACCGGAGTGGCATAGATATAAGTCAAAGCCAGGCTGGTGGCAAAGAAGACCGCAGCGGCGTATTTCGTGCTGCGGCTCAGAAAATTGGCGGAACCGCTGGAGCCGAACAGGCTGCCTGCCGAACCGGAACCGAACGCCGCGCCCATGTCCGCGCCCTTGCCGTGCTGCATCAGCACCAGGCCGATCAACAACACCGCTGTCACCACATGTACTACCCAGACTATATTTTCCACAAACTGCTCCGCAACAAGATCAAATCAATAAATTCCACTATTGCCCCGCGCGACAGATCGCCAGGAACTCGTCCGCGACCAGGGCTGCGCCACCGATCAGACCGCCATCGATATCTGACTTAGCGAACAACTCTGCGGCATTCGCTGCTTTTACACTGCCGCCGTACAGTATAACCAAACCCTGTGCGACCTGGGCATCATGTCCGGCCACACGCTGACGGATGAAGGCATGTACCGCCTGTGCCTGCTCCGGCGACGCCGTTTTGCCGGTTCCGATTGCCCACACCGGTTCGTATGCCACGACCGCCTTGCGCAATGCCTGCACCCCGGACATTGCGATCACCGCATCCAGCTGCTCGGCGACCACCGCTTCCGTTGCACCGCTTTCGCGCTGCTCCAATGTTTCCCCTACGCACAAAATGGGAATCAACCCCACCAGCTGTGCGGCGGCGAACTTCTCCGCCACCAGACGGCTGCTTTCACCGTAGATACTGCGGCGCTCGGAGTGGCCGACCAATACATAAGTACAACTGAAGTCCGCCAGCATGGCTGCGGACACTTCACCGGTGAAAGCGCCCTTTTCGAGCTGGTGGACGTCCTGCGCCCCCCATTTCACCGCCGAAGCGGACAGTTCCTGTTTGAGTTGCGCCAGATACGGAAAAGGCGCGCATACCGCGACATCCACTCGGGAAAGTGGCGCCGCACCATTCTTCACAGCCGCCAGCAAGGTCTCGTTCTGGGCCAGCGTACCGTGCATCTTCCAATTTCCGACAACTAGCTTGCGACGCATCAGGATCAATCTCTACAGACGTTTCAGAAGGCGGCGATAGTACCGATGAAAACCCAAATGGTCAATCTGGCGGCTCCCGGGGGCCGCCGATGGCTTCATGGCGGCCCGCGCGGTGAACTACAATGATTGTTACACTGTGTAATAATTGTGTAACACGAACCTCTTAAGATGCGCTTCGCTGGCATCCGGCAAGCAAGCTAACGAAACCTATCCTTATTGGGAGAACTTTGAAATGAGCAAATTGAACCGTCTTCTTAGCAGCATCGGCCTGTCCGCTGCATTGCTGTCTGCTGGCGCTGCATGTGCCGGCGACATCACTGGCGCAGGCGCTACCTTCCCCTACCCCATCTACGCCAAGTGGGCTGAAACCTACAAGACCCAGACCAATGTGGGCATGAACTACCAGTCCATCGGTTCCGGCGGCGGCATCAAGCAGATCAAGGCCAAGACCGTGGACTTCGGCGCATCCGATGCCCCATTGAAGATCGAAGAACTGGACTTTGAAGGTCTGACCCAGTTCCCGACCGTGATCGGCGGCGTGGTACCGGTCGTCAACATCGAAGGCGTTGCGCCCGGCCAGCTCAAGCTGACCGCCGACACCCTGTCCGCCATCTTCATGGGCAAGATCACCAAGTGGAACGACCCCATGATCGCCGCCGACAATGCCGGCGTTTCCCTGCCCGACGCAGCGATCACTGTCGTACACCGCTCTGACGGTTCCGGCACCACCGCCATCTTCACCACCTATCTGTCGCAAGTCAGCCTGGACTGGAAGCGCGGCGTGGGTTCCGGTTCTGCCGTTTCCTGGCCCGTCGGTACCGGCGGCAAGGGCAACGAAGGTGTAGCCTCCTATGTACAGCGCATCAAAAACGCCATCGGTTATGTGGAATATGCCTACGCAAAACAGAACAAGATGAGCTACGCGCAAATGAAGAACCGCGATGGCAAATACGTCAAGCCGGAAGCAGATAACTTCAAAGCTGCAGCCGCCAATGCCAAGTGGGATGCCGACAAAGGCTTCTACATGATGCTGACCGACCAGCCCGGTGCTGACAGCTGGCCTATCACTGGCGCCACCTTCATCCTGATGCACAAGAGTCAGGGCAAGCCCGAGAACGCCAAGGAAGCACTGAAGTTCTTCGACTGGGCCTTCTCCGCCAATGGCGACAAGATGGCGATGGACCTGGACTACGTGCCTTTGCCCGAGAACGTCACCAAGATGATCCGCACTGCATGGGCAGCCAAGATCAAGGACAGCAACGGTCAGGTGATCTGGAAGTAAGTAGCATATCCTGACCGGATGCACCTTGTCGGTCAGGATATAATGCAAGGGGGCGCGCTTACGCCCCCTTGTTTTTATAAGTTATAAAGATTACGAGACCTTCAGAATGACCACTTTGCTACACGAAGCCAGCCTTAAACGACAGACTGTGTTCGATTTGCTGTTCCGCAATCTGACGCGTCTCGCCGCCTTTTCCGTGTTGGCATTGCTTGCGGCCATCATCGGCTCGCTGATCGTTGGCAGCATGCCTGCCATCAACGCTTTTGGCTTCGGTTTTCTGACCAGTTCGGAATGGAATCCGGTCACCGACGAATACGGGGCACTGATTCCCATTGTCGGCACCCTGGTCACCTCCGGCATCGCGTTATTGATCGCGATCCCGGTCAGTTTCGGTATCGCCATATTTCTGACAGAACTTTCGCCTCGTTGGCTGCGTCGTCCGCTCGGTATCGCGGTCGAACTGCTGGCGGGCATCCCTAGCATCATCTACGGCATGTGGGGCCTGTTCATCTTCGCTCCCTTGTTCGCCGACCACGTAGAGCCCTGGCTCAATGACCACATCGGCACCTGGCCTCTGTTGGGCCCCTTCTTCTCCGGCCCGCCCATGGGTATCGGCATGCTCACCGCCGGCATCATCCTGGCGATCATGGTCATCCCCTTCATCGCCTCGGTGATGCGCGACGTGTTCGACGTCGTACCCACCATGCTGAAAGAATCGGCTTATGGCCTCGGCGCCACCACCTGGGAGGTGATGTGGAACGTAGTGTTGCCCTACACCAAGATCGGCGTGGTCGGCGGCATCATGCTCGGCCTCGGCCGCGCCCTGGGCGAGACCATGGCGGTGACCTTTGTTATCGGCAACGCGCACGAACTGCACAAATCCCTGCTCATGCCCGGCAACAGCATCTCCTCGGCACTGGCCAACGAGTTCACCGAAGCGGTCGGCGACCTGTATACCTCCTCGCTAATCGAGCTGGGCCTGATCCTGTTCTTCATCACCTTTGTCGTCCTTTCGCTCGCCCGCCTGATGCTTTACAGGCTGTCGAAAGGCGAAGGCCAGGGAGCCTGACATGCTGAATCTATACACCCGCCGCCGCCTCACCAACGCGATCAGTCTCGGCGTCTCGGTACTGGCCATGCTGTTCGGCCTGTTCTGGCTGGGCTGGATATTGTGGACCCTGCTGGAGCACGGCCTGCCCGGACTGGGCGCCCATGTGTTCACCCAGACCACGCCCGCCCCCGGCAGCAGCGGTGGCCTCA
>Ga0209417_1007546_pt1 | contig 10410 bp, 10 predicted proteins | sample RifGroF2_FD_184002 | JGI IMG/M metagenome (GOLD analysis project Ga0209417, IMG submission 184002) | Groundwater microbial communities from Rifle, Colorado, USA - Groundwater F2 (SPAdes) (version 2) | ecosystem: Environmental > Aquatic > Deep subsurface > Groundwater | place: Rifle, Colorado... | reverse complement strand
CGTTTTCGCGAATCGAAAGCCGTGCATGATTTTATCGCGTATTCGGTTGGGCAGACAATTGCGAAAGCTTTTCCTGCAGAACAGACGATGCAGTCCAATACGATCAGCACGTTTATGCCGTATCGAGAAAAAGAGATGTCCACGCAAATCCCTTTGCAAGTGCAAGAGCAAATGATGTCGTATGGATTATTACATCGATCCGATTATTCACCGCCTACTCAGCCGACTGTGGCGGAGCCATCGATCCCTATCGCGGAAGAACAATCAGTCTCAGAGGCTGCGCATTATCCGCTTGGCTTTGCGATCGGCCAATTGCATGAAACATATTTGCTTGCGCAAAATGATAAAGGACTTGTGTTGGTTGATATGCATGCTGCGCATGAGCGAATTACGTATGAGCGCTTAAAACAAATGATGGAGCAAGATCAATTGCAGCTGCAAACATTATTGTTGCCGATTCATTTAAATTTAAACGAAACGGAAATGCGTACGGTCGAAACATTTTTGGAGACGATCAAAGAGCTTGGAATTGACGTTGATTTTTCCGGACCGGAGACGATTACGATTCGGCAAGTGCCGAGTTTATTGATGGATGCGAATATTGCTGAATTGGTCTGCGATGTGATTGCGGATTTAATTGAATACGGTGAAACCACGCGCGTGCAAGATCATTTTAATGATCTTTTGGCGACGATGGCGTGTCATGGATCTGTGCGTGCGCATCGAAAATTAATGTTGCCGGAAATGAATGCGCTCTTGCGTGAGATGGAATCGACCGATCGGATCAATCAATGCAATCATGGTCGGCCGACATGGATTCAATTGTCGATGATCGAGCTCGATAAACTATTTAAGCGGGGACAGTAATGTCGTCGCTTCCCGTGTTATGTGTGATGGGCCCGACCGGCGCTGGAAAATCAGCGCTCGCTTTTGAATTAGCGAAACGATTTCAAACGGAAATTGTGAGTGTCGATTCCGCGATGGTTTATCGCGGGATGGATATCGGCACGGCAAAACCCTCTCGAGAAGAATTAGCGAAAATCCCGCATCATTTAATTGATATCCGCGATCCCATTGAACCGTACTCGGCAGGAGAATTTCGACAAGACGCATGGGCGGCGATTCAGTCGATTCACGCAAAAAATAAGTTACCGATTTTAGTCGGCGGAACGATGCTGTATTTTAAGGCGTTGCAGCAAGGATTATCACCTTTGCCGAAAGCGCAACAAAATGTACGAGAAAAAATCGCACAAGCAGCGCAAGCCTTGGGATGGGAAGCATTGCATGAACGATTAAAAAGTATTGATCCCCTTTCTGCCGCACGTATTCATCCGAACGATCCGCAACGATTACAACGTGCGTTAGAGGTATATGAAATTACGGGCTACTCGATGACGGATTTGCAACAACAATCACCCCCTGAAGAAATGCAGGTTGTGCGATGGATCAATATCGCGATTCATTTTGCGAATCGATCGATTTTGCATCAGCGGATCGCCGATCGATTTGAGCAAATGTTGCAGGCGGGACTGATTAAAGAAGTGGAGCAATTATATCGTCGTGGAGATTTGAATGCTGATTTACCCTCAATTCGATCGGTGGGGTATCGACAAGTGTGGCAGTATTTAACAGGCGAATTGTCTTATGAGGAGATGAAGGACCGCGCGGTTATCGCTACTCGACAATTGGCAAAACGACAGTTAACTTGGTTACGAGCTTGGCCGAATTTGACATGGTTTGAGGCGGCTGGTTTGAATATTGAGGAAATTGTGGGGTATACTTCAGGATTGAGGGTGAGCCGGGTTAAAAAAATGTGAAGCATTTTTCCGGCGAACGCGAGGCAGGAAGCCGAGCTGGGAGGGATGCGTCAGGATGATGGTTCAAGAAAGACTGAATAGGATTGAGGAAAGAAGTCTACCCACTGTCATTGCGAGGCGTAGCCGAAGCAATCCAGAACCAAAACTGGATCCCATGGTCAAGCCGTGGAATGACGAAGAACTGGATTTCACGGCCCGTCACTATTTGATCGTGGGGCGCAGGATGACGGTTTCCGAGGTGATCGTGTGGTATGGCGTTTATTGGTAAAGGAATTTTCCTCTTGTGGATGCCCATAATTTTTTTAAGAAAAAGGAGATATCTCATGAAAACAGTGCGATCTATTCTTTCAGCGATCATTATCGCTTTAGGTGTAATCATCGCCGGATCGTTGATTCAATCTGGATTTATCGCGTTTAAATCATTTGATCAATTTGTCACGGTAAAAGGCTTGGCGGAGCAAAATACCAAAGCGGATCGTGTTATTTGGCGACTCATGTTTAATTATGCGAGCGACACGTTGCCGGATGTTTATCAGGGGATGGAAAGCGCTCAGAAAAAAATCCTCGCATTTTTAGAGGCCCATCATATTCCCGCCATTGATATTCAAACGCAACCGATTGCGATTACGGACAATCAAGCGCAAAGTTACTCGAGTAGTAGTAATTTGAAACGATACAGTGCGAGTAGTAGTTTGGTTGTGATGAGCGATCAAGTCGATTTGCTGAATACGGCGTTGCAGCAAACCAATGAATTAGTTCAATCAGGGATCGTGTTGAGTGGGTCGGAGGTGCATTATCTTTTTACTAAATTGAATGAGGTGAAGCCCACGATGCTAACGGCTGCGACGGCGAATGCAAAAGAAGCGGCAAATACCTTTGCGAAAAATGCCAACAATCAGCTGGGCGGAATTAGACAAGCTTCTCAAGGACTATTTACCGTTCGAAATGCCGACGACAGTTACGGCGATAACAGCCCCGACAAAAAAGTGCGGGTTGTGACGACAGTGCAGTACTATTTGAAGTAATTGACATGCAATGGCTATGGTGCAATTTGATTGGGATGACAATAAAAATAATGCGTGATTTTTTGCCTGCTCCGCATGAGCTTGTTTTGAAGGACAACACAGTTAAAGTGACTTTATTGCTCAGCAAAGAGAGTGTTGACTATTTTAAAGGCGAAGCCAAAAAACATAATGCTCGTTATCAGTCAATGATTCGGGCATTGTTGGATCACTATACAGAGCATTTTAAAAAAGCCGCTTCATAACTTTCGGCATACTCCCAGGAACGTTTTTGTATTATCACGATTACGGTGAATAATTACGCTGCTTCAAGAGTAAGTTAAGCGTTTTTTTATCGATCCAACCGATCATCTTGCAGAATTTTTTCTGCACCGATTTTTTTGAGCGCACGTCGAATGCGTTTAAGGCCTTTGACAATGCTTTTTTCTCGAGAGCCGAGCTGTGGATTTAACACGGTCGTTGCATGATTCAAATGATCGACGTATTGTCCGAGCGTTTCAGAGGGCAAGAATATCGTTTGATAACCGTGTTCTTGTAATTTTTTGTGAATCACTTTTCCGGCATTTTCGCGATCGGCTGAAAATGTGAGCTGATATTTTTTAAGCAAATCCGTTCGATATAAGGCGCAATGACTGCGTAAATAATAATAATTTTTTCCATGGCCTTGAATCGCATGATTTTGCCTGCCGATCGCGCGATACCAAAGTAGTTGTATTTGTTTTTCGAGCCACTTCGCGCCTCGTTCAAACCAGGGTTTTGATTCCAACTTCCACGAGCCAACGCTACCGACCTCGGGGTGATTCTCGAAAGGAGTTAACAGTACATCCAGCCAATTCGCGTGTTTAACAATCGTGTCGGTATGGATTGATAACACATAAGGTGTTTGGGCTTGAGCCAGTCCCAAATCCAAGGCGCGTGCGTGCGCTAATGCAGGAAAATCATCGGGTTCGGATTTGCGTTCGATGAGTGTAATCCAAGGTAATGTCTTGAGATAAGCTAAAGACGCATCTTGTGAGTTATTATCAATTACAATGATATGTGCTTTATTAAAATCCGTATATTTACGCAATAGTCGCAAACATAATTGGGTCACTTCGAGCGTTTTGTAATTAGGAATCAAAATGGTGACGATGGGATCGGGCATGTTAGAAATATTTCCTTGATCGATAATAGAGGGCGCGGACAACCCTTACTGTAACACCACTCTTGTTAAGGATTGAGGGAATGAATCGCTTCGCGCTGGATAATATTAAAAAACAAGGGGTCATGGTAATGGACATAGTTTTAAAGCTTTTTCCAGATGGGTAAATCACTTTTGGCGATATCTTTTAAAAATTTTCCATTTTGATCTTTGGGTGAAATCAATGGATTTTGAATGGGCCATTCAATGCCGACATCCGGATCATCCCATCGCAACGTGAGCTCAACCGAAGGGTTGTAATAATTTGTGCATTTATAAAAAATATCCGCTTCCTCTGACAGCACGCAAAAGCCATGCGCGAAACCCGGTGGGATATAAAATTGATGATGATCTTGATCGTTGAGTATCACACTGGCCCATTGTCCGAAAGTTGGAGAGTCTTGTCGAATGTCGACGGCGACATCAAAAATTTGACCCCGCGTTGCATAAATGAGTTTACCTTGCGTATGGTTTTTCTGATGGTGTAATCCGCGCAGGACGCCTTTCGTCGATCGGGAACAATTATCCTGAACGAATGTTGTTGAAATGCCTTGTGCAGCATAACGCTCTGCCTGAAAGCTTTCGAAAAAAAATCCGCGCGTATCGCCAAAATGTTTAGGCTCGATGATCAATAACTCAGGGAGTTTAGGATGTTGTGTGACGTGCATGGTTTAATAATTCCAATAAAGGTTTTCCATAACCGCTTTTGACGAGAGGTTCTGCGAGCGCTTTTAGTTCTGCATCAGTAATATATTTTTTTCGCCAAGCGATTTCTTCGGGACAGCCGACCTTGATATTTAAACGATGTTCTAATACAGAAACAAATTGCGATGCTTCTAATAATGAATCGTGCGTACCTGTATCTAGCCAAGCGGTGCCCGGCTCAATCAGTTGTGCTTGTAATTGTTTTTTGTCGAGATAAACACGGTTGACGTCGGTAATTTCCAGTTCGCCTCGCGCGGAGGGTTTCAGGTTTTTTGAAATCTCGACGACTTGATTATCATAAAAATACAAGCCAATGACCGCATAATTTGAGGGCGGATTTTTTGGTTTTTCGAGGAGATCGTTGACGTGGCCGGCGGCATCAAAACCTAATACGCCGAATCGTTCGGGATCATTGACTGGATAACCGTAAACGGTTGCGCCGTTGTGTTGATGAGAAAGATCAGGCAGTAATCGCGCAAAACTGTCGCCATGGATAATATTATCGCCGAGGATCAAGCAGACATCGTCTTTGCCGATAAACTGCTCGCCAATAATAAAAGCGTCGGCAATTCCTTTAGGCACAGTTTGTACATCATACGAAATGGAAATACCCCATTGCGAGCCGTCACCTAAAAGTTTAATAAATAGCGCTTTATCGTGCGGAGAAGTGATAATTAAAATATCACGAATGCCGGCTTGCATCAGGGTGGACAAAGGATAATAGATCATCGGTTTGTCATAGACCGGAAGCAATAATTTGTTGATATGAAGCGAAGCGGGATAAAGTCGCGTGCTATTACCAGCGCCTAGAATAATGCCCTTCATTTTTTTGTCCTTCTTTATGCTCAATCAACGCAAAGCAGTTTACAGAATTTTCAAATATCCGTCATGATTTTTTTTGTATTCCTTGTCGTTTCAAGGCCGTTATCTCATGGTGGTTTGCTTGAACTCAGTTTAATTGCAAGTAGGATCTAGCGTTCGTTGAAAATTGCCTCTATACTTGTCACTTCTAATTCATTAAATCATCGCCAATAGCGAAACGAGGTAAATTTTATGACAATGCCTAATATGCAGGAACTCATGGAAAAAGCCAAAGAAATGCAAAAGCAAATGCAGGTGGCTCAGCAGGAAATCACGTCGATTACCGTTATCGGTAAATCGGGTGGGGGATTGGTTGAAGTTCATATGAGCGGCGCGTATCGCGTGTTGCGTACGATCATTTCTGAGAAAATCATCAGCGATAAAGCTATGACCGAAGATTTGGTGACGGCCGCTTTTAATCATGCGTCCGATCAAGTGGCGAGCCGCACAAAAGACAAAATGATGCAACTCGCGAAAACCTTGAATTTGCCTGAAAACACAACCGATCAAATCACTTAACGGTAGTCTACTTTTATGGCATTGACGCCGATCATCTATCAACTCATTGACGCGCTGCGTTATTTGCCTGGCGTTGGGCCGAAAACTGCGCAGCGTATGGCGTTTTATTTATTGGAACATGATCGGGAAAAGGCGCGCCAGTTAGCCTATACAATTCAATCGGCGATGGATAAAATCAGTCATTGCAAAAATTGCCGTATGTTTTGTGAGGCGGATTTGTGCCAATTATGCGCTAATGCTCGCCGAGATCAGACATTATTGTGCATTGTCGAATCGCCTGCCGATGTGATCGCAATTGAAAAAACCGGCTTTTATAAAGGCTTGTATTTTATTTTGCACGGACATATTTCGGCGATCGATGGCGTGGGCCCCAAAGCGATCGGCATGGATTTACTGAAAAGTCGGCTAGAACAACGTATTATTCAGGAAATGATTGTCGCGACAAATCCCACGGTGGAAGGGGAGGCAACCTCGCACTATATTTCTGAACTCGTCAAACCCTATCAAATTAAAATTACCCGTATAGCGCGAGGTATTCCCTTGGGCGGCGAATTGGAATACGTCGATAGCCATACCATTACCGAAGCGCTCAATCGGCGATCAGAAATTCTCGAGTAAAAATTATTTATCGCCTCGATTAAAGTATTTTTTTGAACCGTATATCACACGGCATGCCTTATTGGGCGCAGCGGCGCCTGTATTACCTGGGTCATTAGCGCTTGAGGTAATGAAGTATGTTTTGCCGCAATCATTGAGATCGTTGCGAGGGGTCAGTAAATCTTGGTGCGGGTTTTTTGAAATTCCGATGCAGGAAAGGTTAGCCAAAGAGCGAGAACGTCAGGCTCAGTTGAGGGTTCCCTGAGGCGTCGCTGGATCCCGCGGTCAAGTGCCGCGGGGATGACAATGGCTTATCGTCAAGAGGACTGCGAGGGGCGCGAGCGACGAAGCAGCATCAGAACTGGATTGCTTCGACTACGTCTCGCAATGACAAGCGGATTGGATTGTTTCGGCTTCCCGCCATGCTACGTTCGCGGTCGCAATGACGGCGATATCGCGAAACCAATAAAAAATACCGACAAATTAAGCGTTGAATCTTGAAAAGCATACCCGAAAAGCCCCGCTCTTTTTTTGATCAAAATATGCGAGAAGAAAGATTTTCTTAATATTTCCTTAAGGTTTCGGAGGTATTATAGCCGGAAGATAAAAAAGGTAAAAAATTGAACAGGGCGTGCGAAATGAATTTGCCTTGATGGATGAAAAATGGAGTTACCGCTGTTCTAAATGCAGTGGAAGTTTTTTCGAGAGGGAAGATTATGCTGTCTACATCTACGCTCGATAGCAGGAAAAAAGAATTTTCTGATCACTTAGAAAAGTTAGCTGAATTGATTAACGAATACCATAGGGTGCGATTTTTAACAAAGGACCAAAGGGATCAATTCATAAAAAGCATAGAGAGGATAAAAGTAGCATCTCTTGAAGCTTCAGATATAGGTGGCGAAGAGAAACTAAAAATTAGTGAGTTAGTTGCAGCGCTGGAAGAAAACCAAAAGTCTTGGACGGAAGAGCTGAAAGCGCTCGCCAAAGAACCAGAAATTCAACGACCAACAACGTGGAAGGTGGAAGACGGCGTAGAGGACGATAGTCAAGAAGCATATGAATTATTCCAAGAGGCGAGGGCGCTCTATTTTCCAAAATTAGAGAACGAATTAAATATTTTAAGAGGGGAATCGAGTCTTCGTGAGAGCTGGCAAAATCCCATAAATGTTCAGGAGTTGGATCAGCTTTCCTACGCTATTAGTGATGACTGCCGTCTTAGATGGCTTGAAACGTATATTGGAAAGAACGACCCGCTTGTTAAACATTTGAGAATAATTCACGACGCTCAGGGCTCTACTGCAGAAGACAGAAGGCTGGTTTGGTGTTGTGCAAATGCAGCTAAAGAAGCGGCTACTGCGACAGCGACGAAAAAAACACTGATGGCATCTGCGGCGCATATGGATGTTGAATTAGTGGCAGAGGTGCACAGGCGAGCCAATTTCAACGCAGCTTGGAAAGGTGTGGATAAAAAATTAAAGAAATTTAATCCTACGCAGAAACCAGGTTTTTTTCGTCGAAATATAGGAAAAATGTTGGGGATGCTTGCGGCAGTTCCATTTTTTCTAGGCGCTGGCATGGTCATTGGTACCGTGGCAGCGTCTTTTTTCGGCATTATTGCGCTTCCGATAGCGTTGCCTGTATTAGCGGTTGTAGCTGTAGTTTCAGCGGGGATTGGTTTCTTATCAATTGCGGCTGGATTTGTAGGGGATTTTAAAAAAAATAGAAGCGCCAGAAAAGCGCGAGACACAATGGTTCCGATATCGATATCGGAACCAACGGTATTAAGGCAGCAATCCATCACTGATACGACGAAAGGCCCGTTGCCATTTTTAGGGGCTGAAAATCCCGCAGCTATTGTTGCGCCTTCGGCTGCAGTATTGCCCACGACTAGCGTGACTGATGAAGTCGCAGTGAATCAAGACGCGCAAATTGGCAGTGGATTAAGCCAAACAGGATCTGGTCACACAGAACTAGATTCTCCAGCATTGTCGATACCGCCGCGTGTAGTTCCAATTCCTCCCGTGCTGCCGCCGTTATTAGTTATTCAAGGTGTAGTACTAATGGGCGATGAATCAAGCCAAACAGAGCCAGATTCTCGACCATCGACATCGCCCGTTGGTTTAACGTCTCAAATAGGAAAGGGTATTACTCCGGTGTTGATTCCAAGCAGAGAAGGTTCCCCCTACCCATCTGAAACAAGGAGTGGGTTGTCAGAGCAGCCTGCAAATCCATTAGTATCTCCCGCGCCGTCAACGCCTTTGGGTAGAGTAGGTTCTCCCAGTTTGTCTGAAGCAACCAGTGAATCGCTAACCAAACAAGGATCAGACGCGTCAGGTTCTTTGCCGCCGACGGCGGTATCGCCTGTTTTCGTTTTAGACAGGAGAGACTCTCTGACAGGTAGCGGTTCAATATCAGCCCCTAAGGTGAGTCCAGCTCAACTTACAGGACAAGCAGTGCTATCATTGCTATTTAAGCCAGCAGAAGAAGGTAGACAATTACCAGATCAGGCTGAGGCTGCATCGCCGACTTCCTCTCCTCGGGGTTCAACACCGGCATCAGTATTAGCAGTCTAATGGCGTGGGAGATAATAAAGCCCTATTATTTTTTCAGTGGTGTACCGATCGAACGGATCTTCGTTATTAACCTCAGTTTTGGATAAGAAATAGAAAAAAACAATGTTTGAATCGGGATGGTTATTTTTAATTCCGATATTTGGGACACCCACAAAGGGTGCCTGATCTTGAAGTGTTCGCAATTTTGTGAGCGGCCATAAAGGCCGCCCCTACGAATTCATCACACGGAGTAATGATTGTGTTAATATAAAATCCCGTTCTTTTATCCAAAACTCAGGTTTATTAAGACAAGGATAGTCACGGTCAAGCAGCGGGATGACGGCGATTGTGGAGTGTGGGATGCGAGGGATGAAGGTACTTCGAGGTTCGTCATTGAGAGGAGCGCAGCGATGAAGCAATCCAGAATCAATCTAAATTTTCTCGATCAATGTTCAATTGCTGCGATTTTTTGGACGCCTATAAAAGGCGCCCCTACGATAAGTTACTAAATTTGCGGGACGTATTTCGATTGCTAAATTTGGTATCCCAGCCCAAGCGAGAATTCATTCAAATGCACATGCTTTGCTTTGAATGGGTCGATGGTGTTTCCGCTCGTGGTGTCATTGTGTCCCGTTTCGATTTCCCCGATATCTCGGAAATGATAGGCTAAATCGAGTTTCCAGTTGGGCGACATCCAATAATTAAAACCGAGGCCTGCCTGCCAGGAAAAATTCTCATCGGTTTCCCCATCTAATCGATTGGCTAGTCCCCGCGTATCTAAATCAATATTTCTCATGCCGTATGTTTTATTAACAGCAAGACCCGCGCCAATAGAAACGTAAGGTGTAAAGTGATTCCACGTAATCGGTGAAAAATTGGTATTGAGCATCCAAGTTTGCACGGAAATATTATCGATTACTTTTTCACGGCTTAGCGAGGGATTCTCACTGGTGAATGAGTATTGTTGTGACCAGCTAAAATGCGTGCGATAGATATAGTCAACATCAAAGCCAATATTAGGATTTAACTGATAGCCCAGCACAGCGCCGTATAAGGGCTCTGTTCCCATTGAGGCGTCGTTGAATCCATTATCGGGGACGATCCACATCGCATTATGGCCTGATCCTGTATCGGGTTCGAACTTGGTATTATCGCTC
>Ga0209417_1007543_pt1 | contig 10418 bp, 7 predicted proteins | sample RifGroF2_FD_184002 | JGI IMG/M metagenome (GOLD analysis project Ga0209417, IMG submission 184002) | Groundwater microbial communities from Rifle, Colorado, USA - Groundwater F2 (SPAdes) (version 2) | ecosystem: Environmental > Aquatic > Deep subsurface > Groundwater | place: Rifle, Colorado... | reverse complement strand
GAGTTCAACAGTCTTCAGGAAGGACTTGAGAAGCTCAAAAACGACAATGAGTCGTTAAAAAAAGAACTCGCCTCTCGCAGCGCAGGGGAAACTGCGCCCGTGGACGTCAAGCTGCTTCAGGAAACCATAGCGAAGATGAAGGACGGCAACGAGAGGCTTGAAAAAGAATTAAATACTGCGCGCAGCGGCCAGCCAAAGAGCTCAAGCACCATTTCCGCACTGGAGGAGAGGCTCAAAAACAAAGACACCGCAATCACCGACCTTCTCAAGGAAATAGACACCCTTAAAAAGAAAAACAAACAACTCAACGAACGCATCGAAGACTACGAGAAACAGGCAACAAGCCTGCCGCCAGTCTCCCTGCCTGCAATAGTGGAAGAAAAAAAGCCAGCCGAAAAAGAGGAACGCAAAAACATCGTGCCAGCTCCTTCACCAGCAAAAAGCAAGGCAAAGACTGAAAAGGCAAAAAAGAGCGAAAATCCTCCTCCCAAGGAAAACCTTAGCATAAATGACGCTCCGGCAGTCCCGTCGCCCGACAGCACAAATACTGCCGTAAAAAACGCAATGGACAGCGACACTGCAAAACTTCTCCTTGAGGCTGCCGAAGCCTCGGAAAAGGATAATGATTACGAATCGGCGGTCTGGCACTATTCCAAGGTTCTGGAACTCGTCGGCAATGACGCCGCCGTGTATGGCAAATTGGGAATGGCCTATTGCAAATCCGGAAAGCTAAAGGAAGCAGAAGAGGCTCTCCGAAAATCGCTTTCACTCAAACCCAATGCCCCGGCACAGACCCTTGCCCTTGCGGAAGTCCTGGCGAAGGCCGACAAGCTCCCCGAAGCCAGACAGCTCTTCGAAAAAGCAAAATCGATGGGCGCAAAGCCAAGCAGCGAACAGGAAAAACTCTTCAAATAATCAAACAATAGCGCTCTCAAAAGAGAAATGCCGCGAGGCTGCCTGAGGAGGGCATTCCGCCAATGCGCCATTCAGCATGCAGAACGCTGATGATAGTCTACGGGCTTCCACTTGCCGCTGCATTCCTTGTGCGCGCAGCACTCTTCCGGGTCTGGATTGGGTCCCCCCTCACGCATTACAGCAAGATACCCGGACTGGACATGCAGACCCTTCTGGAGCAGGGACGCAGCTTCTACGAAGGGAACGGCTCCTTTTCCCTTTACCAGGCACTGATAGCCGGGACCTGTTTGCTTAACAATGGGCAGCCCTGGCTCACGGGTCTAGTGCTGGTGCAGATGCTGCTCGGAGCCCTGATTGGCGTCCTTGTATCACACTGCTCACTGCGTCTCACAGGCTTGCGCTGGGCGGCGGCAGCGGCGGGACTCCTCGCCGGACTCTATGCCCCTGCCCTGATGTACGAAAGCGTCTCGCTAAAGGAGACCGTATTCCTCTTCACTGGCGCACTTTCACTGTCTGCGGCACTTGAATGCCGACGGCAGCATTTCAGATCATTCTGGCCCCTGCTTGCTGGCTTGGCAGCCGCCGGCCCGCTGCTCTTAAGAATGGCAGGGGGATTATGGACGACAGTCCTGCTGGCATGGCTGGGCTACATGATCTTTCGGAAGGCGCAGCAGACTCCAAACACACACCACAAAGCAATCCAGGCACTGGGATTGCTGTTTGCAGGAGCCGCTTGTGCTATCTTGCTGGCTTCAATTGTCAATAAGCGCAACTGCGGGAGCTTCGCACCTTTCAACAACAACATCAGCTACCTCCTCAGAGTCGGAGCGGCAAACGCACCCGACACCCTGGACATGCCAGAAAGCGCGGCAGGCGAAAACAGCGGAATTTCCAGCCTGGAACTGCTGGGAAACTACGCGTCAAAAATCAGCGACTCGTTCCGTGCCTTTGAGCTTTCGGACAACCTGAATTACTACTTCATCCGGGAACTGCTTCCCCCCCTCACCTTTCTTCCTGGGCCGCTTCTGCTCCTGCCCTTGTCCGTGACAGGGCTGCTGTTGATGCTGCTCACGGGACGCCTTTGCCGGAGAGAGGGGATAATCTTCCTCTATCTTGCCGCATTCCTGGTGCCGTTCTGCCTCTTCGTCCCATTGGGGCGCTACCGCCTGACGCTTCTCCCGGCACTCGCAATAACAGCGCCGTTTACGGTTGTATGGTGCTGGGAAAAGCTTCGGAGGAAGGAAAAGCTCTTGAAGGTCCTTCTCGCAATTGCCCTTTATTGCCTGGTCTTTTGCTGGGCTGCGCCTCATAGCCTGCCCATCAGGGCCACTGACTATGTCGCGCTAGGGCTGGCGCTTGAGGCTAAAAATGGCCATGCCACTCCGGCCGCAATAAGCTGCTTTGCCAATGCATGGAGGATAGCCCCGGATTCGCCCCGCTATGCAAACCACCTTGCAGTGCGCCTGATTGAGAAGGCTTGCTTTGCGGAGGCGCTGGAAGTACTGTCGCCCGTATTGGAGAAAAACCCCGGAAGTTACAAGGCTTCGCTCAACTCCGCCTTGGCAATGAACGCCCTCGGACGCAACCAGGAAGCCGAGCGACTCCTCCGCAGTCTTAATCCTCCGGGAAATGGGCGCTCGCGGTTCATCTATTTCTTTCAACTCGGAGAAAGCCTCCGGCTTCAGGGCAAAAAGACTGACGCCGCCATAGCATTCGAGGAAGCCCTCAAAAACTGCGGAGACAAAGAACAAGAAGTATTGACACGAAAACTCCTGAATGAGTGCAATCAATAAAGAAAAACCCAACTACCGGGTTGCAATCAAAAGTATAATATGGATCACTCCAAGGATATTAGGGGAATCTGGTGCATGGTGACCGCCCCCCAAGCTATCGGCGCTGTTCTCTCTTGCGTCTTTCTTCGCGAATCTTGTTAAGTTCAGCATCTGAAAGTTTGTCGGGCTTCGAGAGCAGCCTGATGATTTCGCTTCCCTGCTTTTCAAAATAAACTTTCAGTGGAGCAAGTTTATCCTGACGACCACACTCCTCTGCGCCTTCCATTTCAACCTTGCAGGCAGCAAATTTGGAAAGGCTGTCTGCAAGCTGCTTGAACCAGTTACGGTTAATTTTTGTGGCTTCTTCTATGTATTCGCTATCGGCCCATTTTTTGACCAGGCTGGCATCACACATGAGAAGAATGCCTTTCATCTTCTCGACGAGTTTGGGGTCAAGGCCCTGCTGCTTTTCAGGCTTGGCCTTGGCCGGGTCTTTTTCCTTAATCCCAAATTTCTGCCTAAGCTCATTGTACTTTGAAGTCCAGGCAATCCCCAGGGAAAAGGGATCTGTCTCAATTTCTTTTTTAGGCTGTGTCGGAGCTGGGGGAACTGCCTTGGGCGTTGTCGGAGGCTTTGGTTTATTATCTGTCTGTGCAATAAGGGTCGACGCTATCAAGGCGGTCAGGATGAAAAGGCCTGTTTTGGCGAACATCTTCTTTCAGTCTCCCAAATAATCGAGCCTGACTATGCGCCAGGTTCCTGTTGTGCTATCCTTGTAAACAGTGGCTATGATCTTCTGCTCTGAAAGTATCTCGTCCGCATACTTGTCGTACTTGCCAATCCGGCAATCGCTAATCGTCTCAGTTATTGTAGGAGCCGGATAAATACCGCTTATGTCTCCAAAGGCAAGGCTGGAAGAAGTTGTCGTAGTTTCAGTGGCTGTGCCAATTGTTCCGTTGTTGTCAAGATCCTTTTTGATGGTTATGCCGCCGCTGGCAGTAGTCGGGGTGCCGACATCGCGGATTGCCTGCCCAATGGCAATGATGGTGAAAGTGTCCGAGGAGCCAACCTTTGTAAGGTTGACAAATTTGCTGATGATCGCCTCTTTCTTTGCATCCGTGTTCTGGGTCACGCCAGTTATAGTTCCGTTAGAGAGGCTGGCAACTCCAGCAATTTGAGCGCGTGTTTTAAGGATATTGGTGCCAGTAAAGGCTTTGATTTTTCCGGCTATTTCATCGGCCCTTGTGCTTTCTATATAATTAACTGATCCGGTCTGCACTCCCGGATCATCAAAAGCCGCCTTGGCGTCACAGGTGTTTTTCGTCCATATCCCGGCTGGCAAGTAGATTCCCATCAGGAGGGTTCGCATAACGTCGTCCCCTGAATTTCTCAGGTTGACCTTGCCATAATTTGTGGCCTTGATACCGAATTTGATCTGGTCAAAAATGTTGGCATCGCCTCCATCGGCTGCACCTGTTGCGGACTCCGTATAGGCGCGTCCGCCCGCATTTCCACTGAGTCCGTCTTTGCCATCAGATTTGTCATAGCATTTCAAATTGAGTGTCTGCCATTTCGAGGCCCGGTGAATGATACCGAGTTCCCAAGGCGACCGCATTGGCCCCTTTCGGATGTAGGCGCTCGAAACCTGCCAAGGCTCAACGGCACTCACACCGCTTGCTGTTTCTTCGGTATCATAACCAGTGCCAGGGTTGGGATTGCAGATGCTGTTCTTCCCGGTGGTGCCGCTTGTCGACACCGTGCCATTTGAAGCAATTCCCGAGGTGCGCGTCCAGTCGTCATAGTTTAAATTCTGGCGGGGATCATTCACCTCATAATCAACATACCAGTTGCCCGTTCCATTTCCGCTTTGCAGGGTGGCAAGAGAAGGAGCGCCGCCGGTCTGCGGTTCAAAATAGGAGAAATCATAATATTCGGAGCCCGAGCCCAGAAGTTTAACCTTCATGCTTATAATCCGGGCATTGGTGATGCTGTAGGTAGTATTGGCTGCGGCGCTGAAAGTACTCGACACAGATTTTATAGTGACATTGCCAGCCTGATATGCGGCATTTGCAGTATAGTCTCCAATGCTAAACGCTATAGAAAAAGTCTCGTCCGCCGCGCTTGCATAGGTGGGCATGCCTGGAATATCCGTGTCATAGGCATATTGTATTATGACAGTGGCGCTGGGGGTAAGAGTCGCCCCTCCCATATTGTACATATTTATAAGTTCCACAATGCCCGTGATAACAAGGCTCGCAGTATAATTCGAAACACCGGCTGTGCCACTGGCAGCCTCGGTGATGGCGCTTTGGAATTGCACGCGCGCCTCATTGATGTAGGGACAATACTCCAAACCGACGTAAGTAGGCGAATCATCGCTAGGCGCATGAGTAGCGCCAATCGTCGATTTGCAGTAGTCTATGATATTCGCGGCAATTTGATTGCGGCGATCAGAAACATTTGCGAAGGTGCCCTTATAACTGGCATCATCAGCACCCGCGCTAGTCTTGGCGAAATTACGAATCCAATCAATGCCTCCGCCATTTGTATCTGTACCATCATAAGTCCGACGCGCACCAGTTATAGTTCCAACACTGGCAAGGCTCCAGTCCTGCCAGAGATTGAAACGGTCAAATTTTTCATTGGCATCAACGATTGTGTCGCCATCCGAATCAACCCAGAAAGACTCTTCGTCAGCCTCTGCAGGCCCCTTGGTTATATCCAAAAGATCCTGGACTCCCTTTCTAGCTTCAAAATCACTGGCTGTGAGAAGCGGCGCATTGAAAGAGCTGTTGAAAAAAGTGTCCCAATCCGTAGGCTGACGGGTACCTGCGGGTAGCATCCCCGTAGAAGGGCTTGCATTGTCAGCGCTAAGATCCTGCAAATGTGCGCTAATATAGGCATTATTAAGATTTGCCAAGTGGAGCTCCGCCACTTCGACTCCGGGACGCTTTTTATCCGTACTGCTCTCGGTAAGGGCCAATGCTGCCTGGTTAAGCGGGGTTACGGCACCTGAATCAACTGCAGCGGAGGGGTCTATGCGGCCTCCATTCGGGAGCACAATATAGGCATAACGGCCTATTATCTTGTTGTCGGCAGATCCGTCCTTCACGTACTGCCAGTTGACAGCCATCTGGCTGTCAACATCGTAATTGGACGGCCAATCATAGCGAGTGCCCTCAAACTGCGTTGCCAGCCGGTACAGGAAATCATACTTGCCAAGTTTCGAGGTATCACCCGTGGCAATGCAGTCGCCCGTTCCGTCATGGCTAAAGAAGTTGTCGAAATAGTCTGACAATGTGCTGTAGAAACGCATTGCGCCAACAGCACGGTTGATACCAGACTTTGCAAGCATCCGCGCAACTGTGTAATCGTTGTTATTTGCCGCAGCTTTTCGCTCGGTAATCGAATTGGTGGCGAAGGCCAGTGCCATTATAAGCAGAAGCGCCAGGATGCCGAGCGTGAAGATGAGAGCTACTCCTCTCTCTTCATCAGCCCCTTTCGCCTTTTTAACGGTAAAGGCCCGGAAGCTCTTCATAAGCTTTTCTTTCATGGACATGCCGCAACCTCTTTAAAGAACTTGAATTTAGTATTGTCCGCGATCGCCCAGCACCACGCGCCTGGTGAAAACACGCTTGTTATTTTCCACCAAATTGGTAAAACTTGCACCGCTAGCAGGAAAACCAATGCTTTTCCATTTTACAAAGTTATTTTTGTCAAGCAGCGTCAAGCGGATCTCGACCGAATACGGGAACTTTGTGCACTTGCTTTCAGAACTGCCGGTCCCCCATGCTGAATCATCGTCGTTCAGAACAGCTGTTCCTGTTTTATCGTAACAGTTGAACTCCAGATCGAGGACATAGGGTATCAGTTTAGTGGCGCCAAAATAATCGACCGAAAGTACCGCATCAGAAGCATCCCCGCTGGAAGTGCTATCCACAGTAAACGGTCCGTTGGCTGCGTTGGGAGGGTTGAAATCCCCATAGAAATTCCATTTGTCATTGGCTCCGCTGCCATCCGATTTATAGTCCCCGGTGTAGCTGACCTTTAGCCAGTAAGGATCCCTGCTTGCGCTTTCCGTCGGACTTTTGTCAACAAGATACTTGGCCTCGACAAGCCGTGAGACACAGTTGCTGTTAGGTTTGGCTTGCGTGGAGGCAACAAAGGCCAGCACCTGTGAATGGCTATTTGCAGATTCAGGACAATGCCAAAACGGAGTCTTCTCATTCACGTAGTAGGCACACTGAAGGTCACGGGTTATCATGTCCAATGCAATACGGGCATTTTCAAACATCTCCGTACGGCCGGCAGAGCCAGTCCAGATCTTCTGCGCCTGCGAGAAAAACGACATAAGGGCAAACATCAGGATGGAGAAGACCACCATCGCCATAAGGACTTCAATCAGCGTGAACGCACGCTTCAAAATTGCGGCGCCCTTCTGTAGATTATATCTCACGATAGGTTCCTCCCGCCAGCTCTAGTTCGGATTGGTGTTGAAAAGTTCCATCACATAATAACGCTTCTGCCTCACCGAGTAGGGCTTTTCCAAGGGCCAGCTCACCTCGACATGAAGCATAACACAATAATTGTAAGGAATAGCATCCGTGTATGTGGATCCGGCAATCTGAAGATTGGAGATTTGCGATTTCCAGACACGAATTGCCGCATTGAAATCCTTCAGGGCCACATTACTGTATTTAAGAATTGCCGCAGAAGATGGGCCCTGGCACATCTTGAAAAGGCCAGGCTTCGAGGCATCCTGCTGAATGCTAGTATAGTCTATATCAGTCGAGACCGTATCCTCTATAGCTGTAATTGAGGTATCTCCTCCTGAAGTGTAGGGTATGCTTGAAGGCAGAGTCTGTATCAGGCTGTCTGTCCCTTCAGACTGGGTCGCAAGCCACTTGGTATTCTTCCGTGCCTCCTCGGAAAGGTATGAGAGGAAAAAATCCGCAGCATCCGCGGCATAGCTGTCACCCACTGCATCGCGGGAAGCCTGTACCCCAACGGGAAAAAGAGACATCACGCCAGCCACCCCAATCGCCATCACGGCAATCGCAAGGGTAACCTCAACCATGTTGAAGCCGCGCCGCCTTTGTCTGAGATTCGTCATTACCGCCTCCATGATCGATTGCGCCTTAGCGCCATGAACAGACATCGTCTTTGCTTGCCGAGCAGGAATCGTCCGTCGCATTTGGTCCAAACGAATAGAGGAAAACAGATCCGTTCAGGACGCCTGCAGGGGTTGTAACTTGGCCGTCATAGTCGGAGTCAAGATAGACTTTATACAAAGTGCCCCAAGGATCAACAAAATCACCCGTGCAAACATTGCCATTTGCAGTACTGCTGTATGAGCCTGGTACGTCAAGATATTTTACGTTGCGCGGATTGCCATAACTAGTGGTTCCATTAGGGGTCGTATCGGCATCTGGGCCGTCAGCGCCGGAAAGTATTTCAATAAAAGTCCTATATACTGTATCAGCTGCCGAACCTGTCTTAACTCCGCCAAAAGAAGATGAACCGACCGGCAAATATCCATAATCAGCCTCATAAGACTTGACAGCCGTAATCATGCCTTTCATCTCCGCCTGGGCCCTGGCTATGCGCCCCTTGGTCCGCACAGTGCCAAGAACGGGAAGAAGGATGCCCATCAGGATTGAAATGATGACAATCACCACCAGAAGCTCTATCAGCGTGAACAGTCTCTTTTTCATCGCATTTCCCTTTATGTAAATAGTTTATTTATAGTTTGTAATATCATCGGCGCCTTGCGCGGCAGTACCTGCTGAGCTTCCGGCGTCAGGACTTTTCCCGTCAGTACCATAGGAAAGCAGGTCAAAACGCATCCTGTTCTTTTTCCCAGGACATTTGTACTCTATCGGGTTGCCGTAGGCGTCAATGACTATCTTTCTTCCTCCTGACACAATTATATCACCAGTCCCCAACATCTCTTCATAATCGATAAACTCGCAAAAATTAGGCTTGTTTCCAGCCGGATCATCCACATAGAAGGCGCGATAGGGATCAAACTGCATTATGTAGTAGCCGTGCTTGACCTTGTAGCTTTCCAAGGCGAGTTCAAGCTTCTTGATCACTGACTTGGTACGGGACTCAGCCATCTTGGAATTGGCAAGCCCCACAACAGCAACGCTCAAGCCCACAAGAACTGAAATAATGGCCATCACGGTCAAAAGCTCGACCAAGGTATAATGGCGCTTCTGCAAAATATTATTTGTATCCTTCATGTCAAGACCTTCTCACTAGGTTAATTGCGCCCCAAGATACTGCTATCGACATTCTAGCACCCTCCCCTCCATTTTTCAACCAGCCCAATTACATAGAGACTGAGGATAATGAGGAATTCGAATCGCCAGGCATTGAACATGCCATATAAGGATAGCAGCTTATTTTATTGATATGTAATCCGTGATCGAAAATCACAAATACTAACTTGCGTTAGTTGTTTGGACAGGTCAAGCGTTTGGACAGCGATATCGCTTTGCAATGAAAATTCCAAATTTTACTGCAAGCCATTCTCCAGCAAATCACTACTTGTATCGATATCAAGCTTGTCAATGTTTACTTTTTTATTGGTCTTTTTAGCTTCTGGATTCTTTGCACCGTCACTTGCAGACTTGAATTCTGAAACCTTGCTTTTCACAGGAGCCTTCCCATGAGCCTTCGCTTCGGCTTCCAGTTTCTGCGCGCGTTTTTTCATTGCGGCATCCAATTGGGGGGCATTTGCCGTGAACCATTTTATTTTGTTTATCCAGCTCTTGCACCATTTGGGGCGGTCATCCTCAACACGTTCCTGCTTCTCCAGTATGTTAAGGGCTTCACTGTATGCACCAAGAGCAAGGACATAGTCTTTGTTCTTGTAATAGGCCTGGCCGAGAGACCTGTAAACATCTCCAAGTGCCGAACGGCTGTTTGCCGCCCTGGTTTTGTCGAAACAGCTTATCGCGCCCTCGTAATCCTTAAGCTGGATTTTGGCCTGTCCGAGTTTCTGCATGCAGCTGTTCCATTGGCCGCCGCTTGGCGGATTCTTTTTGCTGTTGATGATTTCCTCATATGCGTCATTAGCCTCTTTATACATCTTGCGGTCAAAATATGAATCCGCTATTTTTTTGACTGCTGACTCCTGAATCTCTTTCGGGGCATTTTTGAGTTCCGCCGCCTTTTTGTAAGCATCATAAGCATCAATATAGTCCTTTTCAGAAGCCTCGAAGTAATAACCCGAGCCGTTAATTATTGTGTCGCCAAGAAGCATGTATATCCTTGCTTTTTTGAAGCCGGGAATCTCTTTCATTGCCAGAAGCCTGTTCAGGTATTCTATGGCTTTTTTCTCTTGAAAAATAAGCACAAGGCATTCTGACAAAGCTATCATTGCATCCGACTTCTGGTCTATGCCTGAGGACGGATGATTTATCACTTTTTCATAGGCGGCAATCGCCTTGTCGATCATATTGATGTTTCTGTAGGCGTTGCAGACATTGAGGAGTGCGGATATTTCCTGCTCGGGAGTGATTCCTGGCATACTAAGGAAGTCTTCCCAAAGTTTCGGGGACGGCCCGTTCAAATCCCCGGCCCTCCAGGCCGGCACCAAGCCTGGCTTCCAAGTCCATACTGCCTCGATTGCCTTGTATTTGATTTCCGCGCGCTCGGAATCCTTCAGGTTTTTGCATTCCGCGAGGAGATTTCCGAAAAGGGCAATGTTCGGCTTGTCAATGC
>Ga0209417_1007542_pt1 | contig 10419 bp, 9 predicted proteins | sample RifGroF2_FD_184002 | JGI IMG/M metagenome (GOLD analysis project Ga0209417, IMG submission 184002) | Groundwater microbial communities from Rifle, Colorado, USA - Groundwater F2 (SPAdes) (version 2) | ecosystem: Environmental > Aquatic > Deep subsurface > Groundwater | place: Rifle, Colorado... | reverse complement strand
ATCTTCTTCGGGTGCAGTAAATATCCTGAATGCGATTACATTGCGAAGGAATTACCCGATACAACAACTGATACCGTCAAAGAAGAATAAAATCAGGCTGTCTTTGGAAGCACTTTTTCTTTAAGTAATATGCTGAATTCCATCAATTTGTTGGTCTACTCTATCATACTCCTTCCATTTCTAACCATTCTGCCCGTGTCAGTTTCTTTAAGCAATACCACCTTAAACGTAATAGCAGATTCGCACTCCGATAGTGACAAAATCCGGGCGATTGATTCCCGAAAGTCTTCATCTTCGCTTTCATGGAATGATATAAACGATTTTGCCTACCAATTACAAGATATAAACCTGACCGCAATAGGAGATACAGAATTTGATTTGGCTATCATAGATTACTCTGAAGATGGCAGTGAATCTGGTAGATTTAATGCAGAGAAAATAGAAACATTGATAAATAGCGCCGGTGGTTCAAAACGGGTATTGGCATATATGAGCATCGGAGAGGCGGAAAATTATAGATTTTATTGGGAAGAAAGCTGGGATGCTGATAAGGATGGTCAACCAGACACAGGCGCTCCAGCATGGCTGGGGCCGTCTAATCCCGATTGGCCTGGAAACTACAAGGTAAGATATTGGGAACCTGAATGGCAATCTCTTATCTTCGGTTCGTCCACGAGTTATCTCGATAAAATCATCGAATCTGGCTTTGACGGGGTTTATCTTGATATTATAGATGCCTATGAATATTGGGGGTCAGACGGAGAGAGCGGGGAAGATAGAGAAACGGCTGAACAGGAAATGGTTGACTTCGTTGTTAAAATTTCCGAGTACACCAAAGGTAAAAATTCGGACTTCGGCATATTTCCACAAAATGGCGCTGCATTAGGGGCACACGAAGAGTATATTAATGCCGTAACAGGAATTGGACAGGAGGACATTTATTACGGTTATGACGGCGATGGGCAAAAAACGCCAAGAAATGTTACGAAAGAATTGGAAGGATATCTTGATGTCTTTATAGATGCAGGGAAACTTGTATTAACTATAGATTACCCCTTCTCATGTTCTGAAGATAAACCTTGTTTTAACAAGAAAACCAAAAAGAAAATAAATAATGCTTATAAGAAATCAAAGGAAAATGGGTATATACCGTACTGCACCGTCCGAAACCTGAACTACCTTACCATTAATCCCGGTCATCGACCTGAGTAGCGTGTGTCTTTATTCTGGCAGATGAGAATGATGTAAACTAAAGCTTTATTTCAAAGTTATAAACCCTTTATTCTTTACAAAGACACTGACTGGCTTATTTGTTTCTAAGAATTCGTCCATGAGTGACATGAATTCTATGACAGATTGCACCTCTTTTGTGCCTACTTTTGTAATTAAATCACCTGGCTTTATGCCGGCGCGCCCGGCGGGGCTGTCCGCCTCAACGTCGACAACCAGAACCCCCTTGTCGCCTTCAAAACCGAGTGATTTTGCGACATCTTGATTCAAATCGTTGACCACCAATCCCAGAGAGAATTTCGTCGGTTCATCCATCTTTCGAATAGCCAAATAAGTCTTGCCAGCAAGGTCTTCAGGCTGTTTTTCTACAAAAACATCCAGCGCACTTTCTACTCCGTCTCGCAGGACTTTCACGACGACTCTTGTGTCGACCTTTGCACGCCGAATAGCATGCTGGAGATCCGTTGTATTTTCAATCCTTTTTCCGCCTATCTCAGAAATGACATCACCGGGACGGATGCCGGCCTTTGATGCAGGCGTATCGCTCCACACCTCCAAAACAAATGCGCCCATCTCTTCGTACAGACCAAAACGGGAAATAATTTCTTTTTTATCTTTGAGGCCAAGCGATGCGGCCAACTCATCGTTAATATCGTGTGTTCCCACACCCAAATATCCCCTTACAACCGTACCTGTAGCCATGATGTTTTCAGCAGTCTCTTTTGCAATAGCAGCGGAAATCGCAAATCCTACCCCCTGAAAACCACCTGAACGAGTTGCAATGGCGGTATTCACACCAATGACCTCACCCCTGAGATTGACAAGCGGGCCTCCGCTGTTTCCAGGATTGATGGCGGCATCCGTTTGGAAAAAATCCTCATAAATAAAGGGAAGTACGAACGGAATAACATGTGTTCTTCCTTTTGCGCTAATAATGCCGGTAGAAACTGTTTGCTGGTACCCAAAAGGGCTACCGATGGCAATGACCCAATCGCCCACTTGCACTGCTTCAGAATCACCAAATTCGGCAGGCAAGAAATTTTCTCCTTCGATCTTGATGATTGCGAGGTCCGTATTCGGATCGACGCCAACGATCTTGACCTGTTTGATTTGTTCACCATTGTAAGTAACCACCGTGATTTCATCTTCAGAAAAACCGCCGATAACGTGGTTGTTTGTTAAAATATAGCCGCGTTCATCAATGATAATACCAGAACCCAGTCCTTTTTTGGGTGTATTTTCAGTGGGATGATCGCGTTTGGGTTGAAAATCTTGATAGGGTGGAGATGGTTCGGCTCCTGTACTACTTTTTAAAGATTCTTTTTTTTCAGTACTTAAACTGACAACTGAAGGACTGACGAGTTGTGAAACTTTTCGAAATGTTTCTATGAGCGGTTTGGTTATCTTCTCGAGTTCGATGAGTTCTTGCTTTAATTTGTCTACCCCGGCATCCCGGCCTGCAAAAGTAGGGTAGTTATAGAGGAAGGACAGGGAAGTCGCTATCAATGACAAAATTAATAATTTTGCGCATTTCATTTTTTATCTGTAGGGGTTTTCAGTTTATAAACCAGGTATCCACTACCCGCAAATATAAATACATCTAAGAAAAATGTTAAGATAACTACCCTTTTCGCTAATTTGGGGTCGTTTGTCCTGTGGACTTTTGCAATTGCATTAAAGGTAACATATACAATTAAAATGTATGCAAAGCATACCCCGATAATCAAGGGTATTTTTCTTGAAGTTTTCATTCATTCAACAGCACAGTTAAATTATATTTTAGATAGGATGTTTTAAAAGTAGACCTATGGAGTTGCTGGAGATACGGTCTTCTCTTTTACCTCCTCTTTTATACCCAACTTCATCATTTCCAGCCGATTAGATAACTCAATTTCAGCCTTCTGTATATCATCTATTCGTTTATTAAGGTCTTCTCCAGTGGTTTTGTAATTGGCCTCAAGACCGCAAACATGCTCATCTAAATTTTTAATTATTGTTTCTATCTCTTTGATCTTTTGCTGGATATCATTATTGCAGTTCTTTATGTCATCCATGTCATTATGGAGTCCATTCCCATCATTTACAATTAAAGAAATAGACCTGGATAAATCATCTAGCCGTTTTTCTAATGTTTGAGTTGTTTTAGAAATTTCAACTACCCTACGATCTGTATCCTTCAGCCTTTCACTCGAAGTAGTACTACACCCGAAAAACAGTATCGGTAACAAAAAAGTAAGATAATAGGATACAAAATATTCTTTCATTTTTCCTAATTATAAATCAATTATAAATAAACACAAAAAAAATTTATTATAAACTGGAACTTTTTTTGAATTAAATATGTTTTTACTATCAAATTGTTCTCCTTTTTTAAGCAAGCTGACTTTCGCTTTCCTCCTTTTCTACGAAAGTCGGCTTGCTGTTTTTATATGTAGATATCTAAAAAGGAACCTAGCGGTTCTCTGCGTTTTCTTTTTTCTATAGTCAGAGGGTCGGCAATTCCCGTCGTTTGAATGTTCTTCGCCGTGTCTCCCACTGTAACGTTTTTGACTGTCTGTGCAAAAACTTCACTTTTTTTCTGTATCTTCTCTACGGTCTGCGAGTGGATACCTTTAGATACATTTTTAATATCATTCGTACGGTTATTCATCACATCGTTTTTAAAATCAAGACCGATGGTTTCTTTTTTGGTTGTTTGTGTGGATAATCTTTTAATTTGCTCAAGAAGTTTTGATGCTGCTGGAGTTGCGCCATTTACCATAACCCTTCCTCCTAAAATGATTTGATAAACCCATATATTTGTAATCTTTGATTAACTCAAGCGATTTTTGTACCTAAATTTGATACAATTACTTAAAAAAATGTACATTTTTAAATAAACGTATCAAACACAGTAGCATCAATGCGAATCATAAAAATGTTTATTATTTGAGCAGCAAGATACTATCTCCATAAGTATCGTAATACTAAAGTATTATGATATTTTTTGTCGAGTTTTTCAATAGCTCTTATTATACTTTGAAGGGGGGTGTTAAATGGTTTTTCCTCTTGTTGTGTTATGAATAGAAGTATAAAACTTTTAAATAGCGATATAGTAATTGACTACGACTCACGACAATTTACACGAGTCTGTTGTGAAATTAAACCTATTTGTGCATACTTTAGTTTTGTCAAATTGCATTTTTATGTTCTAATTGGTATACTTTTTTTGTAAAATACTAGCGTAAGGAATAATTCGTGCGCAATTTCTCATCGAAACACAAAATTAAATAATTATAAAGGGGGCGAAAGGATTCGACCGGACAGTTTGTGGTATAGGTGGCGTATTGAGGTTGTCAGGCGGCCTCATTAAAAACCTGGCAAAATGATTTAAATGCCGAATATCCAATGGCAATGGCTGCTTAAATAACAGTCACGTTTCATTAGTCTTACCTGCGAGGTTAATGAAACGACAATTTGCAGGTTAGTTTGATCCCAGTGTCTGGTGGGGATTGAATGAACTTCTTAAACTGGGCTGGTCATCGGAAACCCTGTCAGTTGGGGTTCTAAATGACGAGACTCAAAAAATTGACTATATACGTAGAAGCCTATGCTGAGATGTCTAGGGACGCGGGTTCAATTCCCGCCGCCTCCACCAATTCAAGATTGTAAATGATGACGCTGCTGCACTAAAGAATTTGTTCAAACAAGACAGGAAAAACGGTCACTGTACCGTTTTCTGGCTACCTACAGGATGAACTTCTGAAACACAAACACTCCCCGAATATACGATAAATATGCATTGTGTCTTTTCAGTATGGCTGTTATCATAATTAAGCATTTATGAATTTAGAAGGTAAAAATATCATGATAACCTCCGGACCGACGAGAGGCTATATAGATGCCGTAAGGTATATTAGTAATAAATCTACGGGCAAATTGGGAGCTACTATCGCAATTGAAGCCCTTAAAAGAGACGCTTGTGTAACTTTTGTTTATGGAACAGGAAGTAGTACCCCCGACATTACCTTATTAGGTAAAGATTATGCCCGTCGACTTACGCTGATTGAAATAGAAACGATTGATGACCTCTTGCTGACGATTCAGGAAAAATTGAAAGGTAAATCATTCGATGCCATTGCCCATGCTATGGCGGTGCTGGATTATTCCCCGGAAAAACAGAGTGAGGGTAAAATAGCCTCGATTAAAGATACGTTGACGATAACCTTACGAAAAACGCCCAAGGTTATAAAGCAAATACGGACTTTATGGCCACATGCTTTTTTGATAGGGTTTAAATTAGAGGTGGGTTTATCGAGAGATGAACTTATCGAGAAGGCGTATGCATCCATAATAGAAAGCGTGGCAGATTTAGTCGTTGCTAATGATCAGAATGAAATTGACAGAGACAAACACCGTGCCTGTCTCATCAATTCGCGCAAAGAGATAGTGTCGAGGTGTGAGACCAAGCAGGACATAGCAAGCAATCTGATGGACTTAATAGCAAGAAATTGGTAATAGTTCGGCTATCTTAGACAGGATTAACAAGATAAAAACCACCTTACTTCATCCTGATTATCCTGTTAATCCTGTCATAATTATATAATCCTATGCAATAAAATAATTGTCTCAGTCACGTTTTTGTATTCCATATAACCTCCTTCAGGTTGTGATAAATAGTTTTGATTAACTGGATTTATATCATGTCTATCCTGTTATCTTGTCAAATCTTTTTTTGAGTTTCGCGATTACATTACATGCGTGTACCGTATTACATTATAGACATTGATGGGTTTATTAATGCCCTTCAGTTTCACGTTTTTAATTTCTTCTGTTTCCAGTTTTATATTTCTTATTTCATTCAATGTCCGCGGGGTAATCAAAATCTGACCTGCCTTCGCCTCAAGCTGTAATCTATGGGCAATGTTTACCTGATGTCCTATGACCGTGTAACTTAACTGGGTTGCAGAACCAATATTTCCTACCGTAGCATATCCAGTATTTATGCCAAAACATATATCAATATTACAGCCGTGATCGAGCCAGTGTTTTCGGAGCTCCTGTGTTTTATTACGCATATTTATGGCCATCCTTACTGCCCTCTCGGCATGATCGTGAAAATTGATCGGATCGCCAAAAAAAATGAGGATGCCGTCTCCAATAAATTTGTCAAGGGTACCTTCATAGGTAAAAATAATTTTAGTCATTTCTGTAAAATATTCGTTTAATAAATTTATGGTATCTTCCGGCTCCATACTTTCAGATGCTTCGGTAAAACCTTTCAGGTCAGCAAAGCATATGGTCAGTAATTTTCGGGCATTGATCAGGTATTTATCGCTTCCGTTGGATATGATACTTTCGGCAATTTGAGGAGATACGTACCTTTTCAAACGACTAGTCCTCTGGATTTCCTCTACCTGTTTTTTCACCTTGTCTTCCAGTGTGTGATTGAATTCTTCGATGAGTTTATTTCGTTCTTTGAGGGTTTCATTGAGTTTAACGTTTTCTACGATATTTTTGTACGATTCTACAGCACCCGCAACCGTATCGAGCAGTTGTTCAGGATCACAGCCCTTAACGACATAGGCATGTGGCCGAAAGTGCTTACGAATATCAATCCTTTTTTCCCTTTCGTCATAGCCTGTATGAAAGATAATGGGGATGTATTGATTTTTAGATTTGAGAATCTCAAAGACGTCCAGCCCAGACATGTCCGGCATATTAATATCCAGTATCACTCCAAAGACGCTGTCGTTAAATTTGTCAATCGCCTGTTTTCCTCCACTGCAAGTTAGGACGTCGTATCCTTCCTCCTCCAGGATAACGGTTGTGGTTTGTAAAATTGAGGGATCATCATCTGCCAGCATGATACAGATTTTATTCGGTATTTCTTGTATCATTTTTTGTCCTTTATGTTTTAGTGATTGGTAACTTAACGGTAAAACTTGTACCTTCCCCTTCTTTACTCTTTAAATCAATAAATCCTTCGTGCCTCTGAATGACGTTTAAACTGATGGCAAGACCCAGTCCAATTCCTTTGGGTTTTGTGGTAAACAGGGGGTCAAATATCTTATTTTTAACAGTATCAGGTATGCCACATCCTGTATCGGTTATCGTAATGGCTAAAAATTTATCTTCTCTTTGTGCAAGGATAGTTAACCAACCACCGTTCGGCATGGCATCCAGGGCATTTTGAATAAGGTTTATTAATACCTGCTCGATCTGGTTCGCATCGACAGGTATCAGGGGCAGGGAATCTTCTACCTGGATAACTTTGTTAATGATTTCAGGCATTTTAAGTCTCGAAAGAGAAGATTCAATAAGGGAACGAATGTTCGTGGGAGATACTGCAGGTTTTGCTGTCCTTGAAAATCCCAAAAGGTCGTTGACGATTTTTATGCTTCGGTCTGTTTCCTTCTCGATGATTTCTACTAATTGATTTATTTTTTGATCATCGTTTAATATGCTGTGATTTACGGCCTTCTTTTTTATGACGAAAAGTGCATTTCTGATTGCTCCGAGCGGATTTCTCAATTCATGTCCAACTCCCGATGCCAATTTACCCACAACTGCCAATTTTTCCGAGCGTACCAGGCGTTCTTGTGCCTCGTTCAATTGTTCATTTATTTTGACTAATTCTTTATTTGCATTAGACAGGTTGTTAACATTTTCCCGTAACTGTGCCATAATTTTTTCTTTCTCGTCATAGGATGCCTTGAGCGCCTTGGTCATCTGATTGAAGTTCGTCGATAGTTGCCCAATCTCGTCTCTGGAACGGATATTTACGGAGCGCGCGAGGTTTCCCCTGGCGATATCAAGGGTGATACTCGCCATGTGTCGTACGGGAGAAACAAAGTATTTGGTAAGAAAGAGCGTAATGCCTATTCCTCCAAAAACGATACACACTCCCATAGGTATAATGCTCCGCAGAATACTCCTGTGAATTCTTTCATTCAATTTATGCGGGGATAAACCGATTTGTACGAATCCCAAAATCTTTTGCTCTGCTTTAACAGGTATTTCGCCCAAAAGCTGTGCAGCGAATGCTTCTTCAGAAAAGGTCTGCTTTTCTACAACTGGAATTGAAAAATCATAAAAGGTCTCGCCTGAAGAGGTGATCTTGCGATGGGTAAGCTGTACATCTGGATTTTGGTAGTCATGTCTCGTTGGAATTTTTTTCATCTGGACATTTATCCAGGGAGCTTTTTCTTCGATTATAACCGATTTAATATTTGATATACGACAGTAACCAATTTCCTCTTCCATATCGAGTGTCTGGACTCTTTTGATTGGAGCATCAAGAAATGCCGATTGTGCATAGTTCATCGCATGTTTGACTTCGCTGTCCTGAGCAAGTTGCATGACAAGAGACGTACCTAATTTTTTCAGCGCCTCTTCCTGTTGACTTTTTGAATGAATTAAAAAGAAAAGACAACTAAGTATCCCGATAAAAATTGTCAGCATACTCATAAAGAGGATGAGTTTGGTACGAAGACTAAACATATAAATATCCAACCAAAAATACTAAGGATACAAAACTACATCTGGATGAGATTGAAAGGATGTCAGATTCATCCCGATTATTTCCGCCGTTTGGGTATTTAAGGTCAACTTCAATTTGTCCGGCTGCGTAATGCCGAGTGAAGTTGTCGAGGGGTCGTTCAATAACGTTTGGGCCATTCTGGCTGCCTGAAGTCCCGTGTACGTATAATCCGGCGAAACGGAAACCAGCGCCCCTGCCTTCACAATAGCATCGGAGGTACAAAACGTCGGCAGGCGATGCTCCAGGATCGTTTTCGAGATGACATTGAGTGAGTTTTTTGTAATCACCGTGCTGTCCGGGATCATCCATAGGGCGTCGATTTTGTCGATCATGTTTTTCAGTGCAGATGCAACTTCGTTTTCTGACGTGATTTTTGTTTTAATGAGATTGAATTCCAGTCTTTTTGCTACAACGCCTGCTTCCGATATAATCTTTCCGGTCTTCATTGGATCATAAATGACACCTACATTCTTACGTGCACCAAGAAGCTCTTTGAGAATGGCAAATTGATCTTCCACGGACACCTCCGAAGAAATACCCGTTATATTGGCGCCCTCTAAATTAAAACGCTTATGATTGATAACCATGCAGAAGATAATGGGAATATCGGTGAATTGCTCTTTTACAAGAGTGGCAGCGAGTATGCCCACAGCCAGGACAAGATCTGGTTTGTGTTTGTCGCCCTTGATATTTTGAATGATTCTTTTGCCTTCATCTGCATCTCCATTCAGGTTATAGATTGAATTTATGGAGATGCTTTTTCCCTTGCATCCTTCTTCAAACCCCTTAATTGCCTCGTTGTAAGCTGCAATTTGCTGGCTTTGAACGATGACGATCATATTTTCTTTGGCAAAAATTTGAGGGGAAAAAATGACGAGGATAAACCACAAGGCGGTGAAAATTTGTATATTACGTTGATGAAGGTATTTTTCTATCATGATTTCTTTAGCATTTAAAAAGGGCAATTTTAGTTTTTATCAAAAAATATGCCATACATAGATATTATATAAAGTTTTGTACATTGCTCCCGTTCAATCTTAATAATTAATTGAATATTATGCCAACAGGAGAAAATTGCCATTTACAAATTTTAATAAGCTAGTTTCAAATTTTTTATTGGAAGTAGAAAATAGTTCAAATATGTACGAGAATATCAATAATGACCTAATTGATATTTTCTATTGGGGCTTTTTATATAATAATAAATTTTTTTTGACAAAGAACGCGCTTATGGTATACTTCCGCAGAGTAGATAGGACTTGTTAGGTTTGCATGAAAGAATCGAACATCATTTCAGGAGGCTGCCCATGCACTTTCGGTGGAAACATTGTATTTCCCTGTCTTTTCTTGCTATTTTTTATTTATGCGGTTGTTATGCCCCACCTGCATTCAAACCGATCACTACCGTGAAGCCCCCCAAAAAAGTAGAACCTTACATTATCAGTCAACTTGATCGTTATTTCGTACGGGACTGGAAATACGTTGTCATCCATCACAGCGCCTCGCCAACCGGTTGCGCCACCGAATTTGATAAATATCACCGGGAGAAAAGGGGCTGGGAGAATGGCTTGGGATATCATTTTGTGATAGGGAATGGTCATGGTTCTCGCGATGGAGAGATTGAGATAAGCAATAGATGGATAAATCAGATAGACGGCGCACATGCC
>Ga0209417_1007537_pt1 | contig 10424 bp, 15 predicted proteins | sample RifGroF2_FD_184002 | JGI IMG/M metagenome (GOLD analysis project Ga0209417, IMG submission 184002) | Groundwater microbial communities from Rifle, Colorado, USA - Groundwater F2 (SPAdes) (version 2) | ecosystem: Environmental > Aquatic > Deep subsurface > Groundwater | place: Rifle, Colorado... | reverse complement strand
AATCAGTATATCAGGAGTGTTCAAAAAAAAGGGGTTCTCAGCATGTATCTTCGTCCATCTTCCCTCGACGGCCCATTTTATCCTGGGAGCAGTGATGTTGAGCTCATCGTGATCATTGAAGATGACTCTTCTTTACCAATGCTGGCAAAACAATACCATGAATGGAGGAACATAATTCCATTTATCGGGTTTGTCCATTTTACGACCCTTCCAGAACTGAAGCGTTTCTTGATGCTCTCTCCTCTTTATGAGTCAGTCTATCCCCTTGAGGGATGGAAACTGCTCTTTGGCGAGGACCTTCGAGGGTGGATTCATCCTCGCGCGGAGAGGAAGGTTCTCGATTATCAGCTCGTCCTCCATCAATACAGAAAGCTTATGGGTACTTGGTATCATAAGAGACTTATCAACCGTCATTTTACGCGTGATTTTTTTCGGTTTTCTACAATTATTCAAAAACACCTCTCCTGGGTGGCGGGTGATGGCAGGCAGGATGTGAATGCCTTGCCCCTTCATCAAAATGATCAGAATCATCTTCAGAATGGAAAGGATCATGCCTTCTGGGGGGATCCTTCTGTTGTTGTGGAAAATGAGCTGTTTCATATCTTATCTCATATCTTATCTCTTAGCCTCCCACAACAAAAACAAGACTGCCCACTAAAAGGTCCTGCGAAAGCGTCTATGATGAAACTCTCTTCGGTGGTGAAGAAAAGTCCTTTCCAATCCGCAATCATCCATCAGTGCCGGGATAATGCCTATCTCTACCTGACTCTTGATGAGGCAGGGAAAGGCGTTCTCCACGCCGCTTTAGAATGGGTATCTCACCGCTCATTTCCCTATGAGCCTATCATCATCAGCAGGAGGCTTCTTTCATTCATCGCCGGCAGGGGGGGTTTTTCTTGCCCATATGATATGAACACCTTTAAGGAGGGGGTTGTGATAAAGGGATCATTCTCCTTCCACCAACCAGCAGAAGAACTCCTCATCAGAAAGGCAAAAGAGGACCTTCTCGTTCGAAGATTGCTCATCTGCAAGACAATCTCTTTTGATGCAGGAAGTAGTGCAATGGCAGCCCAAAAGAAGGATGAGCTTTCCTGGATCAACCAGACAAGAGAATATTTAGGTCTGGCAAAGATCAATCCTCCGCAGAATGATTGGTATGCATGGATAAAAAAAGGAATAGAAGAGGCAGTATTAGCCTGTGATGCCAAGCTTTCTCCACGTCAGCGAAAAAAGCAGCGTCCCAAAGATAAGTGAACTGAGGGCTGTGAGGAAGACAAAAAGGAATGATAACATCGAGAATGGATTCCCAAACCATACATCCCTGATAATAGTTGTTCCATGATAGACCGGGTTGAGGATCACGAGGGGATGTATCCATGATGGGAGCGCTTCTATTGGATAATAAAAGCATGAGAGGAACATGATAAGGTAATTGAAGTACTGGAAGAAGGCCAGCATGTTTTCATTTGCAAGGATAAATCCTGCTTTTACAAGGCCAATGCCAATCGTCATGAGTCCAAGGAGCAAGAGGATGAGGAGGACGATGGCTGCCTTATAGGTCGCGGTTGGATAAAAGAGGAGTGCGATGCCAATGCCTCCGATGATGAAAAGGATGATCCGCATCATTTCCACAAAAAAGACTCCGAATAATATGCTGATCTTATTGATGGGAGAGATGAGCGTTGCTTCTATGGTATGCCAAAATTTCTCTGCTAAAAATTTTGTATCAAAGGCGTTGTATCCGGCTCGATAGAGGATGTTTGCTAGGCCGCCAAGGATGAGGAACGGGATGACATTTGTCGGGTTTATCCCTGCGATATTCTTTCCGCCAAAAGAGAAAAATCCTGCATAGATAAGCCCAAACCAGACAGTGTACATCAGGGGATTGAGGATGACTGAAGAGAAGAAATTGACTTTGAACCGAAGGCCCAGCTTGAGCTCTTTTTCTGCAACGGCAAGTGATTCTTGGAGAATGCTCATTCCAGTTCCTCCCCGGTAAGGGCGATAAAGGCATCACCTAGCGTTGGCTGTGAGGTTGAAAGGGAACTGATACGATGAGTTGAGAGTAAGGAGATGGCTAGTTGAAGCTGGTCTGGTCCTTGATAGAATATCTGAAAGTTCCCATCATCTCTGGTGAAAGGAATTTTCCGTTTGAGCAGTTCTTGTTCCAGCTGGTTTTTTTCTTTCAGACTGACCCTGATTGATGGTGATCCAGAAATGTTTTTGAGCACCTGAGGTGAATCGATCGCTATGATCCTGCCTTTGTTGAGTATTGCCACCCGCTCGCAGAGTTCATCTGCCTCCTCAAGATAATGGGTTGTCAGGATGATTGTCTTCTTTAGTGATGTGATATATGCTCGAACCTCTGCTGCCACATGGATATCAAGGCCGAGGGTTGGTTCATCTAAGAGAAGGATGGCAGGGTCATGGACAAGGCTTCTTGCAAGGGCAAGCTTTACCCGCATCCCAAGGGAGTAGCGCTCAACATATTCATGCAGGAATGGCTGGAGCTTGAATTGTGATGAGAGCTCCCGGATCCTTGAATGGTAATTCCCCACCTTGTAGATCTGCGAAAAATATTTCAGGTTATCATAGCCGGTCATGCGATGATAGATCATCTTGTGGCCGAGCATAACCCCAATCTTCTTTGACCCGAGGCGAATCGTCCCAGAAGTTGGCAGGCAAAGCCCTGCAATCAGTGAGAGGATTGATGTCTTTCCAGCTCCATTTGGGCCAAGGAGGCCAAAATGCTCCAGCTTTTTTACTCTCAGGCTGACATGATCTACCGCGGTGAGTAAGTGTTCCTTTGGAAAGAGACTGTCAAGAAGCCCCCTGCCGGGCCGTTTTGCTGTATACCGCTTCACCACCCCCACAAGCTCAATCATACTGAGGAAAAGTTAAAAGGTACATTTAAGGATTATGGTCTTCAAAACAAGGAGTATTTGTCGAAAGAATTGTTTTATAAAGAAAATGAACGTCAGGAGAAGAATCTCTATATCGAGAAGAAATGTTTTCTCTTTTATGTACTCAATGTCCGATCTTACCCATTCATCAAATGAGAGCCTATGAGACCCTCGAAGGTTCCAAAAACAGGTGAGGCCAGGCTTCACGGTAAGCCGTTTGCGCTGCCAAGGCTTGTATTTTTTTACTTCCTCTGGGAGCGGGGGGCGCGGACCAACAAGGGACATATCCACTAGGAGGACATTGAAAAGCTGAGGGAGCTCGTCAAGGTTTGTTTCCCGAAGAAACCTGCCAACTGTTGTGAGGCGAGGATCGTTTTTCATCTTAAACGCTGGTCCATCTGCTTCGTTGAGGTGAGAATACTTTTTCATCTCTTTTTCAGCATGGTGGTGCATCGTGCGAAGCTTGAAGAGCAGGAATTTTTTCCCTCCTCGCCCCACCCGCTGTTGGATAAAGAAGGGGTTGCCAGGCGAGTCCATGACGATGATGAGCGGCAGGATGATGAAGAATGGTGAGAAGAACAGCAGGAGGGCTATTCCTCCAAAAAGATCAAGGAGCCGGTTGAGGAGGGGGGAATATGCCATGGCTTTTTGGTAATCATTAACTCTTAAAAATGTTATGATTCAGCACGGAACTGATTGTTGAATTGGGTGTCATACCCCCCACCCTTTAGGGCGTGTGCCCAATTCTACACCAGAAATCCGCGTGCAGAAGCGAAGAACCAAAACATTTAAATACTATTAACATGAATTAGTAGATTATTAACTAATTGGTGTTAAAATTGAATGGTCTTTCAAACATAGAGATTGCTGTCATTTCAAAGCTTGAATTTGATGAAAAGTACTTTTTTACAGCTGAGGATATCGATAGATTCACGGAAAATAAGACTCAGCGGTACAATATCATAAAGAACATTGTGAAGAAAGGGAGAATACTTAAGATTAACAGGAAGAAGTATTATCTTGTTCCCATTAAAGCAAAGTCTGGCTCCTGGTCAGAACATCCTTTTGTGATTGCAGATGAGATCCTTGATGGTAAGGATTATGTTATAGGTGGATGGGCTGCTGCAAATTATTGGAGACTTACCGATCAGATACCATTTCAGGTAGATGTCTGGACCACGAGAAGACAGGGGAAGCTTGAGGTTATGAACACTAGATTTGTGTTTCATAGGTCAACAAAAAACAAGGTTGGGAATTATGCTACACAAAAAATTGGGGATAAGACCTTTAGGATCATGCCCAAGGAGGAATCAAGAAAGTGGATAAAATCAAGGATATGAAACAAAGGGATTTCCTCAATATTGCATCACAACACAAGTTCAATAGGACTACGCTCACTAAGGATTACTTTGCAACGCTTCTCCTCTATCTCGTGAACTACCACGGGTCTCGCTCTGAGCTCGACCCGTGGCGTCTCTTGCTTATGCTGAATAACCCAACAGCGTTCGCTGCGGCCTATGCTCTAGTTCCTTCCAGTGTTTCTTCTGTCCTTCTGTGATGTATCTTTTTACCGTCTCAGAATTAACTGCACCAACTGTTCTGTGAAAGTATCCACAACTCCAGAATTTCTTTCCCCATAACTTGTCGCTGAAAAGATAGCGATGTCCTTTCCGCATCATCCTGCTTGAATAGGTCTTAAGCTGCCCTACAAGCACAGGAATTTTCCAGTTCTTCCAGTTCCTGACGAACAAATGCAAATGATCCGGACCGCATTCTATCGCTGCAATATCAACCTTCATCTCTCTTGAGCGCTGGATTATATATGCTATCGTCAGTTCTCTTGCCAAAGACTCGACAAAAATATCACGCCTGTATGCAGGCGTGAACTGCAAATGAAGGTTTGTCTCGCCGACAGTGTGCCCACTACTTCGAAGTTCGTTTGCCATTTTTTTCTCCGATGGTTTTTTAAAGAAGAAAGCAAAAGCTAGCTTTGCTAGTTTTTCAAGAGCATAACCATCACATGCTCATTTTTTCTTTTTGTAAAGGAATTATAAGAAATCTTGCTTGCTCGGGTACCGATACCAATTCACTGCGGGTTTCAGCTACGCTTCAACCCGCAGGGTTCTTGGCTACCCTCGCTCTAAACACTTTCCATCCAAACACCCATCCGGGCATTCCTTCACCAAACTCCCGGGTTTCCCACAACTATCAAAAGAATAAACCTTTCCCTGATAACATGATTGGTAATCATTCTGCACACAAGTTTCTTTGCATGTTGCTTCCTCGCAAGTCATCCCTTCACATTCCTTGATTAAAACAAGCTTCTTGCAGTTCTCCACCTGCCTGCACTCATAGACATCACCATTATAACATTGCACACCATCAAACTCACATTCATCCTTGCATAGCTTTTGACACTTATACCCCACACACTCCTTACCAGTATCGCATGTTTTTACCTTAAAATCAGGATTATTGACACAACAATCAAAAGGGCAGTCTTTAATTTTTGTTACACATTTATTATTCTTGCAAGTCTCCCCATTAGAACATACCTTTGCTTCAAATTCGCCTGAGACGCAGCACTCATAAGCTTTCGGGCAGGGCTTTTTCTCAGAAACACATGTATGAAAACTGCATCTCAATGAAGAATCTGAACAATCTTTATGGAGATATTCATCATCACCAGAACAGCAATCATAAGGACACTCCCTTTTGTTTGATTCACACCGGCCTGTCATATCATTACATATTTCATAATCATTGCAATCATCTACATAACTTGGGTAGAGGCATCCGGAACTGTCCCGCTGGCAGGAATACAAAGTATCCCCTTTGCAGAGATACCCGGACTTAGAACAGCCGTTATCCTCACACTGCTGGGAAACACAACTCCCTCCTTCACACTCCATCCCTCTGCTCTGGCAATCATCAACAACCCTGACCTCCTTGACACCATCATGATCAGCATCGTCACACCTCACTACCTGATCCCCTTGGCACCGAGCTCCGGAAAAATCACACTCATTTTGAACAACAGGTGCCTGGCAACAAGCAGGCTCGCAGGAACAGCTGTCCCTTGTAGGATCGCAATAGCCATCAACAGGGCCACAGCCGTTTGGCCAACATACCTGGGTATTTTTGGTTTTGTCAAAGGCACAGCCTAAACCTTGAGCGCATTGATAAGCTAATCCGCCAGGGCATGGATAACCTTGTGCGACAAGACAGCTCCCAGAATCAACATCACAAACCTGACCAGAACCACAATCACTATTTGATTCACAATCAGCAGCAACGCTAACAAAAAAGAGAGAGAATACCAATAAGATGACAAGTAGTGTTTTTCCCCCCATTTTAGGGTTAAAATAACGTTTTAATATAAAAACCCTTTCATGGATCACCGATTAACTATGTTTAACTCAATAATCACACCATTGTATAGGTCATCGCAAAACTAAGGGAATACTGTCTTTCAAGAGGATAAATGCTGGTAGAGTTTAACCAGCAGGTTTAAATAATTGCATCCCCAAAGAAATAGTTATAATGAAACTCTTCAAACGCCAAAGAGTATTGTTAAATACGATCGAAAACCTGAACGAAAAAAACATTCACTCACGGAGAGCGATAGTAAAATCACTATTCCTTCTCAAAGAAGAGCATGGTATAGCTAAAAAGATGCCCTTTTACCATTTTTTTGCCTATAAGCAGGGACCTTTCTCCCATCTGTGCTTTGATGATCTTAGAAAGTTGAGGGATAGTGATTTTATTGATAAGGAAGAGATAAAAATCACGCCTAAAGGCCAAGAAGTTTTAGGGGAGGCGGGGAGAGAGAATGACATTAGCATCAAAAACATGTTGAGTAAATTTAATAATGGAGAGGAAATCACTGATTAGGTGTATCAAAAATATCCTGGGTACACCATAAAGAGCGAATTGATAGAACAAAAACAAAAAAAACCGTTGCCAGGATTCTTTACTATCGGTTATGAAGGCAAGGATATAGACCAATTTCTCAATGCTTTAGTAACCAATAACATCGAACTATTGATTGACATAAGAAGAATCCTTTTAGTATGAATTTTGTCTATATCAAAGATGCTTTAAAGAAGAAATTGAAAGATGTAGATATTGATTATCTTCATATTCCAGAGTTAGGGATTGAAAGCGAAGAAAGAATCTTAATACCAAAGCAGATTATGAGGAATTATTCACGAAATATAGACAAGCTCTTCCAGTCAAAGAGGTTTATATAAATCGGATTATTGAGTTGGGAACTATGAAGAGAATTGTCCTATTATGCTTTGAAGCTGACTGCAAATTCTGCCACAGGAGAGAAGTAGCCAAAGTCATAAAGGACAGGAAGCACGAGGTGATAGATTTATGAATGAAATCGATTCATTCTGGCTTAAAGATATGATTGTCCTGGGTCAAGGAGCGCCAAATCAGACAAAAAAGCTTAAAGGTAGACAAGGAAGGTGTCTTTGTTCGTGGTCAGAAAAAACAGGATTTGTTAGAGTGTTTCCTGTGCCATTCGGCTACGTCCATGACTGGGAGATTATTAACGTTGAAGTAAGAAGGCCTAATGATGATGGCAGAGAAAACTCATTTGTTATTTTTAATTACGAGACTGAATATGACAATCTGTCGAAAAGAATCTATACACAAAAAGAAGTTTCCATCCGAGGAAATAAGATAAACAAGAAGCTTAAGCGCCCAGAACAGATTGCATTACTTGAAACCCTCGCTAAATCAGAAATCCGCTGCTCAACACTAACCCCGACCTGAAGGTAGGGGTATGACACCCAATTCAACAATCAACATTTTCCCAAATAAGAGACAACGGAAAAAGCTTTGGTCTCATCAAACCAAAGACTATGAAATTTGTGCTCAAAAAAAACAAAGAAACATCTGAAGCCCAAACCACATTAATAGATCAAGATTATGATATCATGAATCAGAATGATTTTGCATTTCTTCCGTATCTGCAATATGAGTGTGATGGGCCATGTAGCTCAAAGCATCCTCATGAGCAGAAAATAGTAGAATGGGGCGCTTATCAGTTTATGAGGCAAAAACCTAATTCTGAAGAGCATTGTATAAAATTAACAGATAACTACCATATTAGGGAAGAGAACTATTTGCATTATATACTAATTGGAAATCATAAAATACATCCAACTACCTATATGGTTGTTAAATTGATAAGATTTAAGATTGAGGAAGAACAAAATAGTGATTAAAAAAAACCTTCACACCTTCTTAAACTGTGAAGCATCATCAATCAAGTCGATGTTGGCCAAAAACGTTGACCTGCAGCAATACCGTTCAACGTGAAGATCGTCAAGTGCTTTCTTCGCGCTCTCGCCCTTGTCGACCTTTTCTTTATAGGAATCCCATAAGTGGCCGATCGGTTTCCCGCAGCTCCAGCATCGGATTGGTATGATCATTGTGCCTCCTTATCGGTACGATTTTTGCCGTTTGGCCCGTGCCTGGCCATGCCTGTTTGGTTTTGCAGATTCTTTTCTTCGAACATCCGCAACAAGCAGCGTCCTGTCGTATTTCATGTACCTATCTTCTAATTTTTCATCTTGTGTGAACTTGATAATTCCTCGTGCGATGGCAAGCCTGGCAGCGTCTGCTTGTGATGCCATCCCTCCCCCGCGCATCTTGACAGTAACATCCACTTGCTCGCGGATGCTTCCTGCAAGGAGCAGTGGTTCTTTGATTCTGAGCCGGTAGAGTTCAGGGGAAAACACATCGATGGCAACATTGTTCACTGTCACTTGCCCTTTACCGGGGCGAATTGTTGCCCGGGCGATTGCCTGCTTTCGTTTTCCTGAAGTATGGATTGTTGTTTTCATTTCATGCCACCAATGCTCTTTGACAAGTCCTTGATTGTCATGTAGCGCGGAGTTGTCAATTTGCCAACATCTGCGCCCTTGATAGTCTCAGCTTTCTTGCCGACAAACTCCTCAGGCACACCCACATAGCATTTAATCCGTGCAAATGCCTCGCGTCCATGAGTCGTTTTGTAAGGGACCATCCCTCTGATGATCCTTTTGAGTATCCGTTCTGGCTGCCTTGGGTAAAAGGGCCCTTTTCGTGCGTCCTTGCTCTGTTTCTTTCGCGCAAACTCTTTGAGTAGCCACACCTTCGCGCCAGTGATCACTGCTTGTTCTGCATTGATGATAGAGATGGTCTCGCCGCCAAGTGCTTTCTTTGCAGCAACAGTTCCAATCCTTCCAGCTATCAGGTTTTTTGCGTCGATGATCATCTTATCCTATGATGCGTATTTTTTTGGGGTCTGGATTGCTCGCCAGCAATTCTTGCAATGTGAGTGTCTCTGCTCCTGCTTTCTTGAGCTTGTCGAGCGCGGGTGTCGAATAGGTGTACGCGGCAATCTTGAGTTTTCCGGTAATCTCCCCATCAGCGAGCACTTTTCCGGGGACGACGATGGTCTCATCTTTCCCCGCATACTTGCTGATTTTTGTGAGATTGACAACTCGCTTGTTCTTTTGCGAGCGGGAAAGGTCGCTCGCTACCTTCTTCCACATATCTACCTTTGTCTCAAGTGATCTCTTCTTGAGCTCAAAGATGAGCGATTGCAATTCCGGATTTGTTGTTCCTTTCATGGTAGTTATGTGGAGGACGGGATTCGAACCCGCGCACCCACTAAGGGACAAGGCCCTCAACCTTGCGCATTTGACCAGGCTCTGCCACCTCCACGTGAGCATTACGATGCACTTTTGAGTGCATCGAGGAAGTTGTCCAGCTGTGCATCAAAGATGGAGAGTGCTGTGAGCACAATCTCCTTGCTGTCGAGCTGGCCAAATGATTCAACATAAAACACAAAGTTGTTTGGATTATACGCCACTTTTATGATAGTATCACAGACACCAGCGACAGCATCGATAAGTTGTGGTGTGTTGATCTTGTTCTTATCGATCCTGCCTTTTTCATCGAAGATTATTCGGGGATATTTTTCCTTGAACTCTTCCAATTTTGGGCTGTCATTGTTGATCGTGATCTCTGGCTCATAGGTATACCAGACATGCGCCGGCGCCCATTTTGCATGGTCGATTCCTCGCCCCATCACCGCCTGGCCGCTGCATTGGATGTTTTGCCCTTTGAGGAGCTTGACGATTGGGAAATTATCAGACATGGGCTTGACTGCTGGATCCTTGAACTTGAGCTTTCCTGAATAGACCATGCCAACGCTGGAGGACTCAAGGGAGAACTCCACTTGTGACGTAGCATCCCGAATCTCCTTGCCGCTCACGATTTTTGGGAGGTTATAGCTTTTCAGGTCTGTTTTGATGGGGATGAGTCCAAGGCGGTGTGCGATCATGGTGTCATAGAGCAGTGAATTGTTTTTCTTAAATTCCACTTCCTCGATCGCAAGGGTTGGCACATGCTCGACAATGTATCTCCTCAAGGTATTTGCGATGATGGGTGTTGAATCTTTTAGGAGAAAAGACATCTTTTCTTCTGTTTTGGAAAGCAGTTTGACGTCCATTTATA
>Ga0209417_1007536_pt1 | contig 10424 bp, 9 predicted proteins | sample RifGroF2_FD_184002 | JGI IMG/M metagenome (GOLD analysis project Ga0209417, IMG submission 184002) | Groundwater microbial communities from Rifle, Colorado, USA - Groundwater F2 (SPAdes) (version 2) | ecosystem: Environmental > Aquatic > Deep subsurface > Groundwater | place: Rifle, Colorado... | reverse complement strand
TTGACTTTTACCGAAATCTTCCTGGGCTTTTGCGGCATCGTCAGTATGGCGTTTTGCGTTTTCGAGCTGTGCGTTAAAATCTTTTTGCTTTTGAGCAGCTTCCTGCGTTTGCTGGCTCGTGCCGGCAACTGTCTGCTGAAATTTCTTTACAGAATCTTCAACACTGCCGACTTTGGCTTTAGTCTGCTCGGTTTCCTGTGCTCGGATATGAATATTAATATCTTTATCGGCCATAGTTAGTCGCTAGTTGTTGGTTGATAGTCGTTAGCTGATCGTTACAATCTTATTTGTGCCAGCTATTGTAAGCGGCGTTGTTGTGTTATTTGTAATTATAAAGTTTGCGGTAAATTCGTCTGGATTTACTGTGCCGCCGTGAGAGCCTGCGTTTGTTGTTTGGCCTGCGGAATTAAACTTTACGCCCGCGATTGTAAGAGTCTTTGCCGATGCTCCCTGGGCCTGCTTTACAGTTGCTACCAGGCTTGCCCTTGCTGTGGCCAGAAGCTGGGCGGCTTTGATCTGGCTGGTTGTTATTTCGGCATCCTGGAATGATATAGAGCCGTAGGCACGCATACCGGATTGAATGGCATCGACGGCGGTATAACCGACATCACCATCTTGCGATGCTTTTAATAGAGGCATCTCAATATTAAGCTCAAGCCTTGTAACATGATAAATACTAAGTGATCCCAGGGCACAGGCTGTGATCTCAAGACCTGCGGCTGGGTCGATTTGGGTTGGTGCGGCCTGCGAATCTGTCATTGTCCATAAATCTGCAATGCCATCGTTCTCATCGGCTGCCTTACATTCATAACTTCCGGTTACGTTTGCTCTTTTGCGATGAGTCAAGACGAGCTGGATTTTATAGATGACCGGATTTGTGATCGTATGCTTTATGTATCCGCTGGCTTCGGCGGTACCGGACTTTCGCTGATAGAAAACATCGGTGCCGGTGCCGGTCAAAAGCTCGATCGCGTGAACCCAGTCTTCGGTTGTGAAAGTGCCGCGAACGAATTCCGTCAGCAAATCTGTGAACGCAAGGGCCATACCATCGACTGCGTTCTGGACTTCATCGTCATAGCCGATATTGATATTGTGTGTTACAAGGCCGCCTGCCGCGATCGCGTTGATCGTCAGTGCCTGCGGCTGATGAACTCTTTTATTAACTGTTGCCATTTTTAAACTCCCTATAAAGATTTAATATTTAATATTTAAAATTTAATATTTACGCTATCCAGTCTGCGATGAAGAGGATATCGAGGCCATAATTAAAAGGCTCATCGACTTCCACAACTTCATCGAGATATTTCAATTCATTACAGTTAAAACCTTCACCTGGATGCCAGCTATCGAATGCCGCGATAACCAGATCACGCATAAGACTTACGCCGATATGGTTTGCATCGCCGATTCGAGCGATACCGGCTTCTTTACTCGTTTGGCCGATAAAGATTGCAAATCTTAATCTTTGGTTCAGGACGCCATCGCCTTCACGCGTTGAATCTGTCGGCGGTGAAAATTTAGCAAAGCCAAACGGTGCGAACTGCTGAAAGCCCTGGACGCCGCCTGCCTGATCAACTTTGATCTGATGCTTCCAGGTATCGGCAATCTTAAAGACCTTTTTGCCGCCGGTTGTTATCGTCGCCAGCTTTGCTGCGATCGCTTCTTCAATACGTGATGTAAAACCTAAATCCATTAAACGTTCTTTTCGATTTTATTTGCGATTTCGTTTGTAATATCGTCTGCTGATTCCAGGACACCGGCTGCCAGTGCTCCGGTTCCCATAACGACAACAGATTTTTTTAAAATAAATAATGGCTTTATACTTCGATCGGTTTTGCCGAATTTCTTAGCGATAAACAATCCGCCGCTCTTGCTTTTCATAAGAAAACTATTTTCAATAATATCTTTTAACGATTGACCACTTCCCGCGCGGTAATCCCCTTGCAACACTCCTGCTTCAGTCAGAGCGTCCGGCATTGGTATTGCTAAAAACTTTGCACGTTTTGGCGTAATAGTTACTTTTTCGTCACCGAGTAAATATTTATATCTGTCAACAGCTGAATTTTCACGCACGCCTACGACGGCATCAAACGCTGATTCCTTCCAGCCATCTACCGCACGAGCCAGATCACCAGATCGCTTTTTCAAGTCTTGACCTAACAAATGATTTTTTATCACGTTGCCTGCTGCTAATTTTGAACCAACGGCCAGACCTTGAGAAACAGCATTGGCAATAGCATTGCCCATCGAGCCGCCTTCGCTGATCATCTTGTATGTGCCTGAACCTAATTCGATAGATAGCTTCATAATTTAAAAAGACATTATAAAATTAAACGGTTATATGGTTTCAAAATTTCTTTAACCATTGGCAGCAAATCCATTGCTGAAAAAGTTGTGATCGAGCTGCCCATTGAACTGTTACTTGTTATGCCGATATCGTTTCGGCGTTTGTAAATAAAGCTGGCCTGTTCGATCGCCGCCTCACGCAGATCGGCGGGCATTGCCGTTTCGCCGGTCGCTGGAGTTTGGCCTGCTGAAACGTAGCCGCCGCGATATTTGATCTCAATCGAATCTTCGGCAGCAGGCCAATACTGGTGGCTTAGTCGGTATAACGTTCCTTTGTCGGCGATAAGGCGATAATCTTCGTTTGCGGTTAAAGCATCGGCGTTTGCGAAGTCATAATCGATCGCCTCTTTAATGCTGGTAATACTTACGATCGGGTAACGCGGCAGGATAATTCGCGGGCCGTTGCCTGCCGTGTTGAAAGTTTCATCGGCTGCGTTCAAAAGCAGCTTGCGGTTTGTATGGTTATTAAAGAGCGATTCCAGGCCGGTAATGATCCTGCTTATCAAAGTATCATCTTCGGTTGTAGAGATGCCGAGCCGGTCTTTAATATCCGCAAGCGTGCAGATTCGGCCCAGGGTTGAATCTGCAAGCAGCCAGCAGCTGGCCGTTGTATCGCCGGTGCTGCAAATAGCCCGCACGCGGACGAACTTTGCGGAACTTGTAAAGCCTTCCTTTTTTGAGGCTCCTGACGCAATAGCCGCCGCATACAGCGATGAGAATGCGTCGAGGGATTCATTGATGCCTCCATCGTTTGATGTGTCAATTTGGACGTCTGTTATATTGCTGCCTGTGCCGCCGCCTGCGTTCTCGACGATAATGGTAAAGCCGCTTACCTGTTCGATGTTTGTCCAATCCAGCAGGGTTGTAAGCTCATCGGTTATCGCCAGGGCAGTTGATGTTTTGTTTACAAGTTCCATAGTTTACCAGTCGTTAGTTGTTAGTCGTTAGTCAATAGATATTGGCTATTGGCTACTGGCTATTGGCTATTTAGTTTGATAATTCTTTTTTTCCGTCGTCATTTGTTTGTTCGCCGGTGTTTCCATCATCTTCTGGTTTTTCTGATCCTGGTTCACCTGTTGGCGGCTGGTCGTTGGTTCCATCGGATTTATCCTTATTGGTTTTACCTTTTGATTTGGCTTTATTTTCAGCCTCTTGTTTGGCGGCTTCTTTAGCAGCGGCTTGGGCTGCTGCCTGCTCGGCGGCTTCTTTGGCTTCCTTTGTCAGGAAGATATTATTTTTGGCGGCGAAATCTTCCAGAGCTTTGAGCTTTGATTCCAATTCCTTCTTAACCTTATTAACTGCTTTTTCGGCAACCGGAATTGTCAGGGCGATTTGGCGGGCGTTCTGCAAGGTTGTCTCTTTTTTGACAAGCTCGGCCTGAAGTTTTTCGATATCTGCTTTGCGGGTTTCAATTTCCAGCATCGGACGATTAACGCCGCGTTCCCAGGGAGCGGTTGTCAGCTCGGCGTATCTTGTCTTGATTAGTTTACCGGCAATATCTTCTGATACCTGGTAATCGCGGCCTTGCTCGTATATGCAGCGTTCAAGTCCTGGTATGATAATATTCTTAGTGCCAGGATAACTTTTTAACATCTTGATCCATTTCATTTTTTTTATCTCCAAAAATTAATCATTATTCATTAGCCATTAGTCGATAGTCGAAATCAAAAGGCGGCCATTGACTAGTGGCTATTTTAAAAACCGGCCCGCCTTTTGACAGGCCGGTTGATTTCTTATTTACTTTTAAATTATGCTTCGACTAATTCTTCCAGACCTTGCTGGGCTGCCGAGCTTGGCAGAACATCGGACGGGAAACCGATCGCGATACTGCTTAGGTTGGCACCTGTACTATTGCCTGCTGTCGGGGCGTTCCAACGAATGAAACGTTTATGCGTCTTTGTCAGATCGACGGCAACCGCACGCAATTTACTATCGCCGTTGTCGGCGATAACAGCGGCAAGTTCGGAATCTGCTACCTTGGTATAGTTGCCGCCGCTTGTGTCGCATTCTTCCAGGAACAAAGGCGTACTTGTGTCCGTTGATCCGATGACAACGTCGGTTGCTCCGATTTCAAGCAGGAATAATACCGCCGACAAACCGAGTGTGTCGAAGTATGTATTGCCCGCTAAGGCACCATTGTTTTTAATTTGGGGAGGAATAACCTGCCCGAATTTGAGTTGTTTTAAAACTGCTTTAAGATTCATTTTTTTGACCTTTCAAAAAAAACTTTTAGCCACTAAGGCACTAAGACACGAAGATGTTATTCTTCATTATTAACTTTTTAACTTTTAACTCTTAACTTATAAAAGGCGGCAGTCTGGCGAGTTTATCAAACCGCCGCCTGAACAAAACTACTGATTAATTATGAGCTGTGATCAAACCTACGATCGGGCCTGCATCTGCTGTGTTGCCGACGCCGTGAATATTGATCGAAAGCCTTCGAGCGGCTAACAAGCCGATCAGACGCATTGTGAAAAATGCGTGTTCTGACTGCTGGATTTCCATTACACCGCGTGTACCGAGCTGGGCACCTATTTTAAGATTTGCAAGTAATGCACAAATCTGATCGTTGGCTTCGGCCTTTGGCATTACCTGGGTAAAGCGAACAGGGTAACCGAGTGCGGTTTTTTCGCGATTGCCTGCGCCGAGAATTACTTCGCTGGCGGTTGTGCCGGTTGTAGCTAAGGCCAACTTGACGAAAACAGTATAATAGTAATATCTGTGCATATACCATTTTGCAAAACCGTCATCGGCATAATCCGGCAGAGTGCCGATACATTTTTCAAAATCGCCGATCACAAGTTCGCTGTAAGCATTACCGCTGCCGACAACAAGTGATTTAATGTTGCCGATCGTGGCATCAACTGCAAGCAGCGATCCTATGATTCCTTTGAATCCGAAATAGGTTGATGTGCCATCGCCCAGGAATGCGATTTTGTCGAGGCCGTAAGCGAATGATCTGGCGAAAATAAATGCCATCAATTCGCCAAGTGCTATCGCGGAATCTTCATCAAGCTCAATCGAATAAGCCGTAAGAGCTGTGATGGTTTTGGGCGTGTGGGTAATCAGCTTAGATGCAATATCAGCTGCGGTTGTTACCTTACCTTCACCTGGACACTGCAAATCAAGCAGCGTATCGGTTTTTGGCTGAACGGTAGAACCTGCCGACATTGGAACTGTTAAAGCATCGGCTTCAAAAATGCCGTACTGCTCGAACATGCGAATTATCGAAGGAACCATTTCGGTTGTTACCAGAGCAGAGCCGCCTGATTGTGCGGTCGTTGTCATTGTTTTGTTGCCGCTTGGATCAAGCCATTTGGGACTGATGCCCATATCGCTTAATGATTTGATGACGGCATCGTGCTTATCTTTTATGCCGTTTGCACAGGCAGTTGCACCGGCCATGCACATAAGACCGAATGCTTTAGCTTCCTGCGGTGAGCCGAAGATTCCTTTATAAGAACCATTCGCACCTTTGAGAGCAGCGTAGTTGTTTGCCTTCAGTGCCTGAAGTTTGCTCGAAAACTCTTTTGCCTGAGCCTTCAACTCGTCAGCTTCGCTTCGGACTATTTTCAAATCCGACTGTGCTGCGGTAAGGGCATCTCTGTCAGCTTTCGTCTTTTCGTCGATGAGCTGAATAACTTCTGTTTTTGTAGCCGTTCCTTTTTTAAGGTCTTCCAGACCTTTCTCTATGGCGGCAATTGTGTCTTTAATTTCCATTTGTTTTTACTCCTAAAACTTGTTTACATTGATTGATACTGTTTAGAATTTTAACTAACGCCTGCTCGGAATCTTTTTCTTTAGCCTGCGAGGCGAATGGATCGGAATTGTCACCGAGCATCTTTTCCGCGAATTCGTCCGAATCAGGCATAACCATTAATTTCATATCCTCAACTTCTGCGCGAAGATCGGATAACTGTTTTTCGATTTCCTTTGCGACGATCTGTTTGATTACTTCCTGTGCCTCGTCGTTTTGTTTTTCGTTCCAGCCAAACATCGATTTTAATTTTGATAATGCTCCAGGATTGCAACCGACAGCGACGCAGGAAATTTCGTAGAGAATAATCTTAGTTATAATTTTAACTTGCACACCTTTACGATCTTCCATTTTCCATTCAAGGGTATGGAAGCCGATTGATACAGCTCTCATGTGCCTCTTACTGTAAACCTTCCAATATTCGCCGCCGAGTTCTGTATCCCAGGCAAATAGCAATTTCATTTCAACACTATTTTTCAAAAGTGTTGCGGACTCAATATCCCAGTGGCCAACACACGGAGGTTTACCAGAACTTAATTTATGATCATGACATGGCAAACAAGCTGGATTAGGTGCAAAGTTCTTCTTGTCATGTATTGCATCATAAATAGCCTGGGCAGTTACGATCTCATTATCGCGATCGACAACTTCAGGGATCGAAAACAGTATGCTTTTATTTTCTTCATCGATCGCTTTTTCGCTTTCAGCTATAAATGCTTTTATATGTAATAGTTCATTTTCCATTTTAACTCCTAAGACACGAAGGTCTGTTTTTCATATCGTTCAAATATTTTTTCTTTTGATTCGCCGACTTTGCCTGCAAGTTCTACGCAGCGGCAATTTATAATATTTGCTGCGCTGCCGTGCGGATCGCCTGGGTGCATTAAAAAATCACCGCCCAAAATAAACGGCTCGCTGATCGCGATTGCTTTAGCGTATCTTTTGCCCGCATCCTTATGCAGATCGCGGACGTTATCGTCGTGGGCATCGAGCCATACCTTGCCTTCAACGCCAGCTTCCTTCATGCCGACATGGCGGCCTGAACTTACCGCACCGCCTGTTTGAGTGCGGGCGATCGATAAGGCACGTTTGCGGTTTGAACCTAAAACCTGTTTGACGCGGTTGGTAAGTTCGTTCAAACCATCGCCGCTATCTAATCCTTCGCGAAGAGTCCTGGTCAGCAGCTGCTGGGTTGTCTTATTTATGCTCGTCATATTTTGAGCCTGCTGGGTTAGTGCGCGGCGGATCGCGGAGCTGCGTTTTGCGGTCTCGACAAATTTATTAAGTGCATCGCCTGATATACCAGCTTCGACCGCCGCCTGGCGAATACCAAGTTCTGATGCCTTGTCAAAGTATGTCTGATTGATCGCTCTGATTTTGCCGTTATCTTTTTGAAGGTCGATAACTATTCGGGCGATCGTCTCATCGTCTGATTTATTAGCCACAGAGGACACAGAGGACACAGAGTTATTTTTTTTAATTTCCTCTGATAGTTTTTCTAAAACTTCTCGCTGCTGGCGGAGGAAATATTTACGCATCGCCTCGCCATATTCCCGCTCGATACTTACCCAGCTTTTTGTCCAGGCATTCCAGATTCGCAGCTTTTGCAATTCGTTGACTTTTTCTTCAGACGCAGATTTCGCGGATTCTAAATCAATATCTTTTTTGGGCTGCTCTTCTTCAGGTGTCGGTTCGGGTGTGGGTTCGGGTGTGGGTTCGCCTTCAGGCAAAGCTGGTTCACGCAATCCTTCAGGGCCTGCTTCCATTACCCAGCGAGCCGGTAAAAGACCCATCGAGATAAAGTGATCATTACCCCAGGGAATCTGCGACGTATCGAACGGCAGATCGTAGGCATCGATTATCTGATTGATCGGGACGCCGTGCTGGGCGTATTTGAAAACTTTCTCCGCCTGATCCCGCATCATTTCCTGAATAGCCGGATGCGATTCGATATCGAAATATGCGAAAAGATTTTGATTCGATTGAATTGCCTTCAGTTTGGTTTGTCTGAAGGATTTCTTTTTATTTAGTTCAACTCGCTGGCCGCAGTACAGGTTTGATTCTTTGGCGGATTTAAAAGTGTTTTGAACGTTTTTAAAACGATAATTAAAAAGGATTCCAAGCGAGATATTTTCGGCGATAAATGAGAGCATCGGTGCGATTGTGTAAAGAACAAATCGCTGGGTTGCTGGGCCGTGTGCATACTGGGCTTCAGAATTTAAATTTACAAGTTCAGTTGGAACGCCGAACATTGCGCAGATCGTACCGGCATCATATTTTCTTAGATCGACCATTTGAAGCTCGGCCATTGTCTGACCGAAATTCTTAACGTCGAGGCCGCCGGTTACAAGGAAAGTTTTGCCTGCATTTCTGGCTCCGCCGTGCGTTGTATCAAATTCTGCTTTTAACGCGCGTTTTTCAGGATCGTCTAATTTTACACCCTGGGGTGCGATAAGCAGCGTGCCTGGCTTTGCTCCGTTGCGGAGGATCGCTTCATTGAATTGAGTTGCTTGATAATTTGCAGAGATACTTAGTTCGGCAGCTTCAGTTGGGCCTGTGCCGTGATATTTCAATTCAGGATTAAAATTCATTATTGGCCAGACGTCTTCAGTGAACAGCGGGATCATTTGGCCGCTTGACGGTGGAAAATAATTATAACCTACAACAACGCCGTTGACTACTTGGGGCTTGCAGTGGTTCGGGCCTGCGACAATAATCTTCGTGGGGCTAGTGCCTTCCTTTTCCGCGAATATCCAATAGACTTCGCGGAATAAAGTATAATAGCCGACTGTCTCCGAAATTAATCGCGAAAGCGGCATATCTTTATTTTGATAAATAAAATCATAAACAGGGCCGGACTCGATAATCTTTTCGTCGGCGGTTGTCAGCAGCATTTGAATTGATTTGCAGGTGTCGATAATTATATTGACGCACTTCCAAACCCATTCAACCTGATTATATGGTTTTGTCGGACGGTTGGTTAAATTCAGGCCATTGAAAAAATGTGCAAAGTCGCTGACCTTCAGTGAGACCTGTCCGCTTGTTGATTTAGTTGTTATTGATTTTTTTGCCATAGTTATCCAAGACAAATGACTTCTGGTTTTTCTGTACCTTCATCCGATGCCATGTAGGCAAGAGACTTTGCCCAAAATCTATCGGCATGACCTTTGTCGGTATGCTCGGCATCAAATCTAACATTGCCAGCGGCTGTTGTTGTTTTCTTTACAGCGTGCAGATCGTCTCGCAGTTTTTGACACAATGAAATTCTGGTTCTGCGATCTTCAAAAATATTCCTGGTTCTTACAGCCAAATCTTGTTTTATTTTTAAAGTGAATTCAATTTTTTCCGCTCGATAAGAACCGTATTTATCAACTGTGTCTTCGCCGAGCGATAAACCGAGGCCGGTTGAATCAATGCAAATTCGCTCCAGGTTAATTCTGTCCATGATCTTCCAGAGCATTTCTTTTTGTGTTGTCAGACGAACTTTGGGGAACAGGATTGTTGCGCGATTCCAGTAAACATCGCCGATCTGATCTTCGATATCCAGGACGGTTAAATCTTTTCTGCGTGCGATATCAAATCCGCCGAAAGACCTGCCCTGGATTGACAAGGCAATTTTTTCTAGCATTTGATCATTTAAATCGCTGTACTCAATTTCCTTTGGAATTGAATCAAGCTGGCAGGCTGCAATCATTTCGTAAGTCAGCCATGCGGAAGCCTCGTCAATGAACTGAACTTCAAATTCCTGTGCCCAGGCATCAGGATCATCGATACCAGCTTTAAGCTCTTCAACGTTATGAGGTACGCCGTCTGCGACCGCCTGGTAAATATCGACAACGTGTTTGCTCCAGCCATTATCGGCAGTACAAAGGCGGTGAAATCTATTGCCCATTCCCTGCGGTGTCGAGATAATTCGAATTTTGAAACCGCGAGAGATCGTTGGAAAAAGTGCTGCCCAAATCTTGTCGCTGTCTTTGTGGAATGCGAACTCGTCGAGAACTACGTTTGCAGAAAAGCCGCGAGCCGTATCTGGATTTGCGGGCAGGCCGATTATCCTGGCACCGTTTGGCAGCGTAATAGTAAGCATCGTATATTTTGCGGAATCAGTATCAAAGCTGGAAATCTGGATATCGGCAGCAGCAAGCATATATGCTTTGCAGTGCATCTTGACTTTTTCCATCAGCTCTTTACTTTGGCGTTCGCCTGCCGAAAGTAGAATCCAGTCTTTGCCCGTTTCCAGGGCATCGTTGACAACTTCAAGGGCAACAGTAAAAGACTTGCCGATCTGGCGGCTCATCAAACCGATTTTAAATCGGCTCTT
>Ga0209417_1007534_pt1 | contig 10427 bp, 9 predicted proteins | sample RifGroF2_FD_184002 | JGI IMG/M metagenome (GOLD analysis project Ga0209417, IMG submission 184002) | Groundwater microbial communities from Rifle, Colorado, USA - Groundwater F2 (SPAdes) (version 2) | ecosystem: Environmental > Aquatic > Deep subsurface > Groundwater | place: Rifle, Colorado... | reverse complement strand
CTCACCACCAGACATAGTCCGCTGGTCACCGAAGATGCCGGGCGGGCCGCCGCCGCCGCCAGACCCGCATTCTCGATCAGACTATCCAGATTGGTTCGCATCAGTTTGCTGATGTATCCCTGCGGCACATCGCCGGCGAAGGTGAGGCTGTGTTCAGTCTCGTCGACTGCCAGCAGGGTCCGTATCAGTGGCAGCTCCGATTTGTTCGCCTGGATACTCAGCGGGAAACGCAAACCGCTAGCCGGGAGGTCCTGGGCCTGCTCGGCCAGATAGCGTTTGTACAGATCCAGCGCCGGTTCCCCGTCGATCTCGTACACCACATTGCCCACCGACCGGGTGACGATACGCTCGGCACCGAACTCCTCCCAACCGCCAAAACACCCGCTCTTGACGGTCACCCCGCCATAGAATCCCAGCGCGGCGATGCGCCCTTTTCTGGCCGGCGCATCCGCCATCACCCAGGTGTTGCCAAAACGCGTTCCGTCCCCCGCCAGTCCGCCGGTCACCGCGATCCCGGCCTGATTCAGGCCTTGCGCCAGTTCGCTGCCGTTCACCTGCAATCCGTCGGAAAGCACAAAGACATGTCTCAGGTCGGCAGCAGCCAGTTCAGCCATGAGCTGCACCCCGGACTCGCGGGCACTCTTGCCCGATTCGATATCGACCGCGGCCAGGCGGACAGTCGCACTTTCGAACTTGACGACCGTTGCCACCATGTCGCCGTCGCTGATCTCCACACCGCTCACACTTCCCGAAGACGAACAGCCGACGATATGGGCATCGGGGAACATGCCGCGAAGTTGCGTGTAGCACTCGTCCGTCTGAAAGAACGGATGATCGGCAAAGACCAGAACCATGTCCGCCGGTTCGGTCGTTGCGGACAAAAGCCCCCAACCTGATTGTTCAGACCATCGAATCTGCTTGCTCTGCATGTTTCCTCCTGTTCAAGCCATTGACCAATCTCATCCCAGCGTGCGATCCCTGAGCTCCATCTCTTCGTCGACGAACCGGCTCTTGATCTTCAGAACCTCTTCAAAGTCGGCAAAGAATGCGTCCACGCAGGCCGGATCGAAGTGCGTTCCCGCCCCTTCGCGCAACAATTGCGACGCCTGCTCATTGCTCCATGCTTTCTTGTACGGGCGGTCCGACGTGAGTGCATCGAAGACATCGGCGACCGCGACGATACGACCGAACAGCGGGATATCGGTGCCTTTCAGGCCGCGCGGATAGCCCGAGCCGTCGAACTTCTCGTGATGGGTGTGCGCGATCTCCGCGGCGACCTTGAGCAGGGAAGAATTGCTGGCATTGAGGACCTCGTAGCCGATCACCGCATGCTGTTTCATGATGGAGAACTCCTCCGCGGTGAGTTTGCCCGGTTTCAGCAGGATCAGGTCGGGCGTGCCGACCTTGCCGATATCGTGCATCGGCGCCGCTTCCAGCAGCAGGTCCTGCTGCTCGGTGGAGAGTCCCAGATGCTGTGCGATATGTCTGGAATAGTGCGCCATGCGCAAAATGTGCGCGCCCGTCTCGGGGTCGCGATATTCCGCAGCGCGGGCAAGACAGAAGATGGTTTCCTGCTCGCGCGCGACGATCTGCGCTGTCGCCTTGCGCACCTCTTCGGCCAGCCAGCTCGCCCGGTCGGCCAGTTGTTTGTGGCTTTGGCGCAAAGCCAGCATGTTCCTGGCGCGCGCCAGGAACTCGATGTTATCCAGCGGTTTGTTGAGGAAATCGGTCACGCCGATCTGCAATGCGCGATGGCGCAACTCGGTTTCGTGATTGGCGGTCACCATGAGTACCGGGACGTCGCTGTCTTTCTTGCGAAAGGACTCGACCAGCTCTATCCCGCTCATTTGCGGCATCATGTAATCGACGATGACGAGGTCGGGATCGTTCGCCAGACACCATGCCAGACCCGCGACCGGGTCGGTGAAACATACCGGCTCGCAGTCGGGCAACTTTCGTACCAGATGCTGCAGCAGGGTGACATTCAACTGGGCATCGTCAATGATCACAACTTTCATCTCACTCCCTCTCGCTTGCCGGCTGTATCTTCAGCCTGAATTCGCCTCCGCCCCCAAGATACGCCTTCCGGACGAAATGACCAATAGCTGAGCGACCGCAGCTTAATAAAACACCTGACGGCTAGGGAGTTACCAATTGTGCTGCCGGATCCAGTTCTTTGGGAACCGGCAGTTCCTGCGGCTCCTGCGGATAGCTGCCGCCCACCTGCTTGTAGCGGCGCAGTTGATAGACGTAGGCCAGCACTTCGGCGACGGCGGTGAACAGGGCTGCGGGGATGGCCTGGCCAAGTTCGCAGTGCTTGTGCAGTGCGCGCGCCAGCGGCGGTGCTTCGAGGATGGGCACGTTGTTTTCCCTGGCGATCTCTTTGATCTTCGCCGCCATCAGGTGCGAACCTTTCGCCACCACGATAGGCGCGCGCATCTTGTTCTCGCTGTATTTCAACGCGACCGAGAAGTGGGTCGGGTTGGTCACCACCACGTCGGCGGTCGGAATCTCGGCCATCATGCGGCGGCGCGCCATCTCGCGCTGCATGCTGCGCACGCGCGCCTTGACCTGCGGGTCGCCCTCTGTCTCCTTGGCCTCCTGGCGCACCTCTTCCTTGGTCATCATCAGCTTTTTGTTGTGCTCCCACAGTTGGAAGGGCACATCCACCGCCACGATCAGCAGCATGCCGCCCATGATGGCGGCGAAGCACCACCACACCAGGTTGCCCAGGTGCGGGATGGCGATGTTGACCGGCTCGCTCACCAGCATCAGCACCGCCTCGCGGTTATGCCACACCACCCAGGCACCGATGCCGCCCACCACCAGTGATTTGGCGACGGCCTTGCCCAGCTCCATCAGGCTGTTGGTGGAGAACATGCGGCCGATACCGGTGAGCGGATTGAGTTTGTTCAGATTGGGCTGCAGCGGCTTGAACGTGAACAGCCAGCCGTTCAGCAGCAGCGGCGAGAATGCGGCCACCAGCAACAGCAGGCCGAGCAGCGGCAGGAAGGCCATCAGCGCCTCCATGCTCAGTTCATGCAGGCGCGGCAGCAGCAGTTCGGAATGGAAAGCCAGTTCCCTGTCCATTGTGAGGCCTTCGCGCAGAACGGTGATCATGCTCTGCAACAGCGCGGAACCCATCATCCACAATCCCGCCCCGCCCACCATCAAACCCAGGAAGGTGGAAAGCTCGCGCGAACGCGCGACCTGGCCTTCTTCGCGGGCCTTGTCCAGCTTTCGCTGTGAGGGTGATTCCGTTTTTTCTAGATCGCTGTCCTGATCGGCCATGGCATTGTCCTTTGCACATGGCGATTATCGGCGCGGAAGGGAAATCCAATCTGTGGAACAGCGGGGGAAAACGCGGGCAATCCCGAATCCTCCAGTACGGTTCAAGCCACCCTGGACAGCCGCACCTGCACCCGTTCGGCAATCTTCTCCAGCGGCACGATCTCATCCACCGCGCCGACGGCGATGGCTTCGCGCGGCATGCCGAACACCACGCAGCTGGCCTCGTCCTGGGCAAAGTTGTAAGCGCCCGCTCGCTTCATCTCCAGCATCGCTGCTGCACCGTCCTTGCCCATACCGGTGAGCATCACACCGATGGCGTCGGTCCGCAGGTGTCTTGCGGCGGACAGAAACAGGACTTCGACCGAAGGGCGGTGCCGGTTCACCGGCGGTTCCTGGTTGAGCACGGTGCGATACCCCGTTCCGGCAGGTTCCAGCAGCAGATGGGAGTGGCCGGGCGCAAGATAGACATGACCGGGCTCGATCTTTTCATGGTGTGCGGCTTCGCGCACCTGCATCGCACTCAGATGATCGAGCCGCTCGGCGAACGATTTGGTGAACAGTTCCGGCATGTGCTGGGCGATGAGGATGGCGGGACTGCGCTCGGGCATGCCGGCCAGAAACACCTTGAGCGCCTCGGTGCCGCCGGTGGAGGAACCGACCACGATGATCCTCTGCCCCATCACGCTTTCCTTGCGGCCAGTTCGTACACTGTGCTGCCGCGCAGTTTGAAGATGCTGCTGGCATGGTAGAAACTCTCGGAATGTCCGGCGAACAGCAGGCCGTTGCCGCGCATCAGCGGGGCGAATTTCTGCAAGATGGTGAGCTGGGTGTCCTTGTCGAAATAGATCATCACGTTGCGGCAGAAGATCGCATCCAGCGGCGCGTGTATCGGCCAACCGGCCTCGAGCAGATTGATGCGGCGGAAATCGATCATCTTCTTCAGCTCCGGCCTGACCAGCACATAGCCGGCATCCGCGCCCGTTGCGCGCGTAAAGAATCGTTCCACCTGCTGCGGCGGCAGGCGGGCGACGGCGTCTGCCTTGTACCTGCCTTCGCGCGCGGTCTCCAGCACCTTGGTGTCGAGGTCGGAAGCGATGATATGGACGGGACGGTCGTGACCCAGTGTCTCCACCGCGGTCATTGCCATCGAGTAGGCCTCTTCGCCGGTGGAACAGGCGGAACACCAAAGGGTGAGTGCCTGCGCCGCATCCTGCTTGCGCAGATGTTCGGCCAGGATGGGAAAGTGATGCGGCTCGCGGAAGAACGAGGTGAGGTTGGTGGTGAGCGAGTTGGTGAACGCCTCCCACTCGGCTTTGTCGCCGCGCTGCAAACGATCCAGATACTCGGCGAACGTCCCGGTGCCGGTGGCACGCAGGCGCCGCGCGAGGCGGCTATAGACCAACTCCTGCTTGTGCTCGCCCAGCGAGATACCCGCGTACTCGTGGATCAGCTTGCGGATGCGCTGAAAGTCCTGGTCGGTGAACTGGAATTCGCGGGTATGTTCATTGCTCATGCCGCCATTTTACTAGGGGAATGGCACAGCAGGCTGTTATCTCCCTCGCCTGCCACCGCGATCCGCTCCAGTGCTGTCAGCACCTCCATGCTTTCGGCTTCCATCATAGCCACCAACCCCATCCCGCGTATGGCTTCGCCGCTCTGGAAAGCCGCCACGGCCTCCTTGCCGTGCTGGTGAAAGGCCATGTGTGGATTTGCCACGGCAGCATAGCCATCCAGCTTTGAATAGCAATTCTTGCCATCCCCCTGGAAATACCACTTGCCCAGACGACAATCCGTATGTGAAGAGAAACTGTCGGCGGCGCGGTCCGAGATGCCCATGAACACTTTGTAGACTTCGAACTTGTAGAGGATGTGGTCGATCTTGGCGACTTCGACGAAGCTGCGCATCGTCGCGGCCGAGATGGTGCCTTCCATGGTGTGCGCCAGATCGAGCAGATGCTTCATGTTACCCATCACATTGCCGACATCGCCGCTGAACACCTGCGACTTCGCCGCCCACTCATGCATCTGCGTCTGCGTCCGCTCGGTCTCGCCCTGGATGGCGACGACGATCCCGGAGATCTCGCTGGTCGCCTTGGCGGTGCGCTCGGCGAGCTTGCGCACCTCGTCGGCGACCACGGCAAAGCCGCGTCCCTGCTCACCCGCCCGCGCCGCCTCGATGGCCGCGTTGAGCGCCAGCAGGTTGGTCTGGTCGGCGATCTCCTTGATGAGCTGCACGATGCTGCCGATCTGCGCCGCGCGCTCGGTCAGGTTTTTTACGTTCTGCGAAGTCTGCAGGGTGTCGCCGGAAAGCGCCTCCAGACTACCGGCGATCTTCATCACCGCCTCGCGGTTGCTGACCGAGACGGTGGCCGCTTCGATCGCATTCTGTTTTTCCTCGCGCATCAGGTTGGCCGCCGCGAGTTGGGACTGCTGCAGCGAAACGAATGATTCTCCGAAACCCTGCATGTTTCCATATATCTCGCGCGCCACCTCGCACTCGATCCTAGCTGCATGCGCCTCGGCACGGGCGGTATCGCGCTCGGCCTGCAGCGTCGACAACTCGTTGCGCAATGACTTGTTCTCTTGTTCGGTATCGGCCAGACGTTGAACAATAGCCTGGTGATCCTGCTTCAATTTCCCGCAGAACATGGTGCTCCTCCTCGTTATTCGATGGCGCTCTTGGTCGCCATCATCATTATGGTGTCTCTTGTTGTTAATGCCCGCCGCGCACGTCGCTCAGCAATTCCTTGATATCGAGGATCAGCACGATATCCCCCTCGCTGGACATGGTCACACCGGCCACCCCTTTGGGACGGAAGGTGTCCAGCGACTTGATCACCACATCCTCGTGACCGACGAAACCGTCCGCGGTCAGGATGAAGCTGTTGCTGCCGAACTGCATGAGCACGCCGACCTCGGAATTCTCGTTGCTGCCCCAGCCGATGAGCTGCGCCAGCGGCAGCACCGGCAGCACTTCGCCGCGCACCACCATGGTGGCCTTGCCGGACACCTTTTGCAGTTCCTGCTGCGTGACCGGCAGTATCTCGCGCACCATGGACAGCGGCACGGCGAAGGACTGGTCGGCCAAGCGCAGCACCAGCACCGGCAGGATCGCCAGGGTGAGCGGCAGCGAGATCGAGAAAGTCGAACCTTTGCCCGCTTCCGACTGGATGCTGACCGTGCCGTTGAGTTTCTGGATATTGGTCTTCACCACATCCATGCCGACGCCGCGGCCGGACACGCTGGAGATCTCGTCCTTGGTCGAGAAGCCGGGCAACAGGATGAGTTCTAGGCAACGCGCTTCATCCAGCGTATTGGCCATCTCGGCGGTGATCAGCCCCTTCTCCACCGCCTTGTTGCGGATGACTTCCGGGCGCATGCCCTTGCCGTCGTCGGTGATGGTGATGAGGATGTGATCGCCTTCCTGGCGCGCCGAGAGTTCAACGATGCTCTTTTCCGGTTTGCCCGCGGCAAGACGATCCTCGGGAATCTCCACCCCATGGTCCACGGCATTGCGCACCAGGTGCACCAGCGGGTCGTTGAGGTCCTCGATCATGGTCTTGTCCATCTCGGTCTCTTCGCCGACCAGCACCAACTCGACATCCTTGCCGAGCGAGCGCGCCAGATCGCGCGCCAGGCGCGGATATTTCTTGAACAGACGCCCGATGGGCTGCATGCGTGTCTTCATCACCGCGTTCTGCAGGTTCACCACCAGCATGTCGAGCTGGCTGACGGACTGGTCCAGCTCGCGCAGGGTATCCGCATCGTTGTGTCCCTGCAGGATGTCGGAGCGCAGATGGGTGAGGCGGTTCTTGGTCAGGCCGATCTCGCCGGACAGGTTGAGCACCTGGTCCAGCCGCTCGGTATCGACGCGGATGGTCGTTTCCTTCGCTTCGCCGGTAGGCACATCGCCCGCGCGGCGACCCACGGTCGCGCCCGGCACGTCGGTGGTGCGGCGACCGAAGGCCTTCTTGGTGGATTCCTCTTCATTGACCGCCGCCGCGATCTGCGTCTCATCGCGCTTCGCGCCGACCTGCGTGACGATGTCGGCACCAGTGAGCACATTATAGAGCGCGTCCCAATCCACATTGTCCGCGCCGGCCGGAGCGGGTGATGTCGGCGACGCCGGTGCTGCCGGCGCTGCCGCGACCGGTGCCGGGTCAGCCGGTTGAGCCTTGCTCTTGCTGATCGCCGCAACCGCCTTGCCGCTCAATGCATCTTTCAGCGCGCCAATCACCTCGGTCGGTGCCGGAGTCGGTTGCAGGCTCTGCTGCAGGGCACCGAACATCTTGCGCACCTCGGCTGTCGCCGCGAAGATCACGTCCATCAACTCGGCATTCAGCGTGAGTTCGCGGTTGCGCAGCTTGTCGAACAGGTTCTCGGTCAGGTGACACAGCGTCACCAGTTCCGCCGCATTGAGGAAACCAGCGCCCCCCTTGATGGTGTGGAAGCCGCGGAAAATCTCGTTCAGCAGCCCGCTGTCGGAAGGATTCTTCTCCAGCTCCATCAGTTTGCTGTCCACATCGGACAGCATGTCGCCGGCCTCAGTCAAGAAGTCCTGCAGCAACTCTTCCATTCCCACGAAATCGTTCATATTCTTCTCCCAAAACCACACTCGATACCCGGCACCCGGTACTGCCTAGAACCCCAGACTTTCGAGCAAGTCGTCCACCTGATCCTGGCTGGTGACCACGTCCGTGCGTCCCTTCGCACTGATGACCGGTCCGTTGAGTTGACCGCTGTTCAAATCCGCCTTCACCGAGGCGGGGGCGTTCTCCACCAACAGCGACAGCAGCTGCTGTTCCATGTGCTGCGTCACTTCGATGATCTTCTTGATGACCTGACCGGTCAGATCCTGGAAATCCTGCGCCATCATGATCTCGGTCAGTTGCGCGTTGGTCGCCTTGGTCTTGCGGGGTGTCTCGTGCAGGAAAGCATGGGTCTGGGTGACCAGATCCTTGAACTGCTGCACGTCGAGTTTCTTCTCGAACAACATATCCCACTGTTTGGCCAATTGCTGCGACTCGCTGCCCATCTTCTCGACCACGGGCTGCGCCGCTTCGGTGGCATTCAGCACGCGCTCGGCAGCCTGCTGTGTCAGCGTCGCCACATAGTTGAGACGGTCGCGCGCATCGGGGATGGTCGCCGCCGCTTTTTCGATCTCCTTGTTCAGACCCAGTTCGCGCAGGGTATCGTGCAGCACGCGCGCCATTTGGCCGATCTGGTTGATGACCTTGGTCTGCTCGCCGTCTCCGGCCGCAGCTGGCGTTGCGGCAGCCGGGGTTGTCGCCTTATGCTCGTCATTGTTGGCCGCGATGATGCTGTCGAACAGCGCCTCGAGATCGTCTGAATCCTGTGTTGCAGTATTGGTAGCCATGGCCAGCCTCACTTGTTTAACTGCGGAAACGCCGCAAATATCTTTTTCAGCTTCTCGTCCAGCGTGGCGGCCGTGAACGGCTTCACCACATAACCCGAAGCACCCGCTTGTGCCGCCTCGATGATGTTCTCCTTCTTCGCTTCCGCCGTCACCATCAGCACCGGCAGATGCTTTAGACCACCGTCGGCACGGATCGCGCGCAGCAACTCGATACCGGTCATGTTGGGCATGTTCCAGTCGGATACCACGAAATCGAACTTCTCGCCGCGCAGCTTGTTCAGCGCGTCGACACCGTCTTCGGCTTCCTGCACGTTGGCGAACCCGAGTTCCTTCAGGAGATTCCGCACGATGCGCCGCATCGTGGAGAAATCGTCCACCACCAGGAATTTTGTATCTTCAATGCCCATTTTCTTCTCCTAAATCTTTCTTGCAGGGTAGGCAAACTGCCCACGGTCGCATCCATTTTATAACGCCGCCACCCTGCCTGCTCCTGCTACGTCAACAACGGGCGCAACGTCGACGACAGCACCATCGAATCGAACTTTGGCACGTAGTAATCCACACCGACGCGTTTGCCCATGGCGCGATTGGCGTCCGAAGAAAGCGACGAGTGCATCACCACCGGGATATGGTCAAAGCGATGGTCGCCCTTGACGTTCTGGGTCAGCACATAGCCGTCCATCTCGGGCATCTCGGCATCGGTGAGGATGACCTGTATCTGGTCATGCAGGTTGACGCCCGCACTCTGCGCGGCGTCGGCCATCGCCTTCAGACGCTCCCAGCCCTCGCGGCCATTGTTCGCCTGGATATGCTTGACACCCATCTTGTCCAGCACTTCGACGATCTTGCGGCGCGCGACCAGCGAATCGTCGGCGAAGAACACGCACAACTCGTGCTCCGACTCGACGCGTTCGACGTTGCCGACCACGCCCTCGCCGAAGGCGTCGGCGAGGATCTGCTCGACATCGAGGATGGACACCAGCGAACCGTCGTCCAGTTCGGTGATGGCCGTGATGAGTGCGGCCTTGTCGGACAGCATGCCCTCGGTCGGACGCACCTTGTCCCAGTCAACGCGGATGATGCGATCCACACTCTCCACCAGAAAGCCGAGGATATGACGGTTGAACTCGGCCACCAGCATGGTCGCCTGCGGCCCCTTCGACTTCATGCCCATGAATTTCGCCAGATTCAGCACCGGCATGACATGGCCGCGCAGACTGACGATGCCGTCCACGCCGCCGGGCATATTGGGGGTGCGGGTGATCTTGCCGATCTGGCACACTTCCTTCACCTTGAATACGTTGATACCGAACTTCTCGTTGCCGCCGAGGCTGAACAACAGGATCTCCATCTTGTTGGTGCCCGCCAGATTGGTGCGCGCATCGATCTGGTCCAGCATCCCGTCCTGCCCGGTTCTCAACATGTCTTCCGCATAAGTCATCTTTTCTCTCCCCCGATCACGCCAGCAGACGCGTCAGCGTCTGCGCCAGTTTCTGCGGCTCGAATTTCGGCACATATTCATCCACCCCAACGGTCTTGCCAAGTTGCTGGTTGGACGAACTGGACAACGATGAATGCATCAATACCGGTATGCCGGCGAAACGTTTGTCCGCCTTGATCTTGCGTGTCAGCATATAGCCGTCCATCTCCGGCATCTCCACATCCGTAAGGATCACCTGGATCAGGTCCTTCAATGGCGTATGCGACGCGTCGGCATAATCCGCCATCTTCGCCAGCTCTATCCAGGCCTGATCCAGGT
>Ga0209417_1007533_pt1 | contig 10427 bp, 9 predicted proteins | sample RifGroF2_FD_184002 | JGI IMG/M metagenome (GOLD analysis project Ga0209417, IMG submission 184002) | Groundwater microbial communities from Rifle, Colorado, USA - Groundwater F2 (SPAdes) (version 2) | ecosystem: Environmental > Aquatic > Deep subsurface > Groundwater | place: Rifle, Colorado... | reverse complement strand
CTCTTAAGAAAAGATAGGGATATGAAATAATAGTTAGCTCAATATTTTGATCAAGTTTATTAAGAGCTTCTAAAATTTTATTATCAATATCTTCATTAAATACCTCGGATATTAACTTGCATTTTTGAAAAGCCTGGTAAGTATTCTTTTCTAGTTCATCTAGGAATTGCATGTTACCCTCATTTTTAATCTATTAATTAAGGCGCTTAAGCAATAAACGTATGGAACAAGTACCCCCATGATAATCTATTCTACAAAATAAGTAAAACGATATATAAAAGTGTGGTTAATTTATATTGGGCGTTGTATAATAAACTCTACAATGACAAAGGTATTAATAGCTACCATTTATCAACACTATTCTATTGTTGCCTCAACTAACAAATTTTCTATAGATAAAGTTATACTGCTAATAGACGATAATCCCAATGAAACAATGCAAAAAAATATTCAGCTTATAGAGGATTCTTTAGGTTCTATAATGAAAATTGATAAAATTCAAACTGATCTTTATGATATCGTTGCTATCGCTCAGCATGTTGTTGAGGTGATTGACTCCATACCTGAAAAGAATGAGATTTATATCGATATTACTGCCGGACGCAAACCAAAGTCATTAGGATTGTTGTTTGGATCTTATGCTCGGATCAAACGTATAAAGAAAATATCCTATGTTACAGAAGACACAAAACAGATCATAACCCTACCTAAGATGGCGTATACCATTAATGCCAGTCAGGAAGAAATTCTGCGTCATATTAAGCATGATGATACTGTCACTACTTTGGAGTTAGCCGATAAACTAAGTTTATCAAAAGGGCTTGTGTACCGCTATATAAAAAGTCTGGTAGAGATTGATGCTATAGATAAGCAAGGTGAGGATGTTAAGCTTACGGATTTTGGAAGGATATTGTTATTGTAAAGTATTATACAAGGAGTTAAATTATGAGTTTATCAGCACTAATATGGAGTACAGCGGATTTATTAAGGGGTGACTACAGACAATCAGATTACGGCAAAGTTATCCTTCCTTTTACTTTACTCAGAAGATTGGAATGTGTACTTGAAGCAACAAGAGATGCAGTATTAGCAGAATATGAAGCCAGAAAAGATTTGGGCATACCGTTAGACCAATTCCTTGTAAGAAAATCCAAACACAGTTTCTTTAATACATCTAAATACACACTAACAAAACTAATGTCTGACCCCAATAATATAAGGGATAACTTAGAAAGTTATGTAAATAGCTTTAGTGCTAATGCCAGAGAGATATTTGAGAAATATGAGTTTATTAAGCAAATAGATAAGCTGAATGAGAATAATCTTCTTTACTTAATTGTAGAAAAGTTTGCCAGCTTTGATTTAACAACCGATAGTGTTTCTAACTATGATATGGGACTATTATTTGAGGAACTTATTAGAAAATTTGCTGAACAATCCAATGAAACAGCAGGTGAACATTTTACCCCAAGAGATATTGTGAGGCTGACAACATCTTTATTATTTACCCTAGATGACAAGGTTTTAACGAAAAAAGGAATTGTAAGAACATTATATGACCCTACTGCCGGAACAGGTGGGTTCCTTTCTAATGGAAGTGAATACGTTCATGACTTAAACCCTGATGCAACTCTGGTAACTTTTGGTCAAGAGCTTAATCCGGAATCCTATGCAATATGTAAAGCTGACATGATGATAAAAGGACAAGATGTAACCAATATTAAGTTTGGTAATACGCTAAGTGACGACCAATTAGAATATGATAAATTTGATTACATGTTATCAAATCCACCCTTTGGTGTTGAATGGACGAAAGTGCAAAAGAAGGTAACTGATGAACACAAACTTAAAGGCTATGATGGCAGATTTGGACCGGGATTGCCAAGAGTAAGTGATGGTTCACTTTTATTTTTACTTCATTTAATCTCTAAAATGAGGCCTGCAAAAGATGGTGGCAGTAGAATAGGTATTATTCTTAATGGTTCTCCTCTTTTTACAGGTAGTGCCGGCAGTGGTGAAAGTGAGATACGTCGATATATTTTAGAGAATGATCTATTAGAGGCTATTGTAGCAATGCCTACAGATATGTTTTTTAATACAGGCATTTCTACATATATTTGGATACTATCAAATCATAAAGAAGATCATAGAAAAAACAAAGTGCAACTTATAAACGCCTCTAATATGGGGCAAAATATGAGAAAGAATTTAGGTAGCAAAAGAGTTTACCTAAATGAAGAAGAAATTAATGATATTGTTAAAATTTATGGAGGATTTGAAGCATCCAAAACATCCAAAATTTTTAAAACTACAGATTTTGGTTATAGAAGAATAACCGTAGAAAGACCTTTGCAACTTAGTTATTATCCACATGATAAAGATAAGATCGAAGCATTAAGAGCTGATTCTTCTTTTGAAAAATTAGGTGATATATGTGAAGAAATACTATCTGCTTTAGAATGTATCAAAGAAGACAAAATAAAGAGTAGAGATAGTTTTAATAAATTGATTTTAAGCAAAGTTAAACTCTCAGTAAGTCAGCTGAAGTTATTGCAGAAATACCTAAGCGAACATGACGATGAAGCAGAGCTAATTAAAGATAGTAAGGGTAATTATGAAGCAAATCCTGATTTAAGGGATTATGAGAACATACCACAACTAGAGGATATTATTGAATATTTTAATAGGGAAGTTATTCCTCATGTTCCTTTAGCATGGATAGATACCAAAAAGACTGATGATAAGGACGGCAAGGTAGGGGTTGTTGGGTATGAAATACCATTTAATAGATACTTTTATAAATTTGTTCCACCAAGACCATTGGAAGAAATAGATGCTGAATTAGAGAAACTCAATAAAGAGATTATGGAGTTACTTAGTGAAATATAGCAAATATCCAAGCTATAAAGATAGTGGCGTTGAGTGGTTAGGTGAGGTGCCAGAGCATTGGGAACTTTGGAAAACAAGACATGCATTTAGTACTATTGGAAGCGGAACAACACCAGCTTCAAATAATGACTCTTATTATAGTGGAGATACAGCTTGGGTAACAACAGGAGAATTAAGAGAGAATTTAATTACATCCACAAAAAAACTACTTACAACTAGAGCAATAAGAGAGTACACAGCATTGACGATATTTCCTGAAAATTCTGTAGTAATTGCAATGTACGGTGCAACAATTGGTAGGTTAGGTATCTTAGGGGTTAAAGCTACAACAAATCAAGCTTGTTGTGTTATTACAAATTCTAAAATTATAAATAATGATTATTTGTACTATTGGCTAATGGGTTGCAGAAATGAAATAATTAGTTTAGCCAATGGTGGAGGACAACCAAACATTAGTCAAGATACAATCGCTTCATTAAAGATATCTACTCCAAAGATCCAAGAACAAAAAGCCATAACCAATTTCCTCGATAAAAAGACAGCAAAAATAGAAACTCTCATTCAAAAACAATCTAAGCTTATTGAATTACTTAAGGAAAAACGACAAGCTGTCATTTCTCATGCGGTTACTAAAGGACTGAATTCAAATGTACCAATGAAAAATAGTGGTGTTGAGTGGTTGGGCGATATTCCTGAGCATTGGGAATTAGGCTTGTTGTCTGTTTTGTTTGACAATAATAAAGTTAAAAATACTGGAATGTTAAATAACAATTTACTATCATTAAGTTATGGGAAAATTATAAAAAAGAATATAGAAACGACTTTTGGATTACTCCCAGAAAGTTTTGAAACATATCAGATAGTTAAACCAGGATATATAATATTAAGGCTTACTGATTTACAAAATGATAAAAAAAGTTTAAGAACTGGCTTGGTAACGCAGGAGGGAATTATTACATCTGCTTATGTAGGATTGAAAAAGAAGTCAAAATCAATAGGCAATGAATCATTCATTCACTACTATCTACATACATTTGATATTTTTAAAGGTTTTTATGGTATGGGATCGGGCGTAAGACAATCTTTAATTTTTGATGAACTTAAAAAATTAAAGATTGTACTTCCACCACTTGCGGAGCAAGATACCATTGTTAAGTTTATTAATGACACAATTTTAAGAATTGATAATCTTATTTCCAAATCTGAAAAATCTATTGAATTACTAAAAGGAAAACGGACAGCCTTAATTTCTGCGACAGTTACAGGTAAGATAGATGTAAGGGAGTCTGCATGAGCATACATACAAAACACAAGGAAAATATATTAAACAATCAAGAATCCAGTTTTTACATTGAAATTAAAAACATACTTCAAACTGCCAGAAAAAAGACATATTCTTTAATAAATTCAGCAATGGTTGATACCTATTGGCTTATTGGCAAAAGGATTGTTGAGCAGGAGCAACATGGAAAAAGCAAGGCAGAATATGGTGAGTATCTAATAAAGAATCTGGCAGTTTTTCTTGGAAATGAATTTGGTAAAGGGTTCTCAATAGCCAATTTGAAAAATTTTAGACAATTTTATTTAACCTTCAAAGATGATAATAAAAGCTACACACTGTGTAGCCAATTAAGTTGGTCTCACATCAGGCTTATTATGCGCATCAATAATTCTATTGCCAGAGATTATTATTTTAAGGAGGTAATGGAACAAAATTGGAGTGTACGCCAATTAGAAAGGAATATAAAAAGCAGCTACTATGAGCGTTTATTGTCCTCCAAAGATACCAAAAAAGAAAATAATTCTCAAAAAAACATTTCAAATCTGAACTTTATTAAAGATCCGTATGTGCTTGAATTTATTGGGATTAATGAAAACTCGGACTATTTGGAATCAGAACTGGAAAATGCTATTATCAATAATATCCAGAAATTTCTTTTGGAATTAGGAAAAGGATTTTCTTTTGTCGGCAGGCAATTTAGGATAAGCACAGAAACATCACATTTCTATCTGGATTTGGTTTTTTACAATTATATTTTAAAGTGTTTTGTGATTATAGACTTAAAAACAGGGAAATTAACACATCAAGATATCGGACAAATGGATATGTATGTACGATTGTTTGATGATCTAAAAAGAGCAAATGATGACAATCCTACTATTGGCATCATTCTGTGTACAGATAAAGATGATACTATTGTTAGATATTCCGTTTTAAAAGAAAGTGAACAGTTGTTTGCTTCAAAGTATAAAACGGTATTGCCAACAGAAAAAGAACTTACTGAAGAATTAGAAAGAGAAAAAAGGGTATTGAGAAAAAATGACAATGAAAAATCCGATTGATAAATCTGATAAAAACAACATGAGTATACATAGCAAACATAAAGAAAATATATTTGAAACAGAGATAATAAAAGATCTTGTATCTACTGATGATTGGTTTGAAGGACAGACTGAACATTATAACTCGGAACTTGCACTATATCCGGATGATCTAATTGGTTATATTACGCTTACTCAACCGGAAGCCTATGAAAAAATGCAGAAACGTGAAGGTGACAGAACTAATACTGTGTTAATTAATCATGTAGCAAAGGAACTGGATAAACACGGAACATTACATTACTTGCGAAACGACCTTAAATACATTGGTTCTAAATTTAAATTATGCCAATTTAAACCGGAACTTGAAAATCCTGAAACGGAGCAAAGATACAATGCAAATATTTTTAGAGTTGTCAGGCAAGTTTACTACTCCACAAGAAACCAGAACTCCATAGACTTAGTATTGTTTCTAAATGGTTTACCCATAGCAACCATTGAATTAAAAACAGACTTTACCCAAAATGTTAATGATGCGATTAATCAATATAAATATGATAGATTACCCAAAGGCGAGCCATTATTAGAATTCAAAAAAAGAGCTTTGGTTCATTTTGCCGTAAGTACAGATGAAGTTTATATGACAACCAAACTGGAAGGTTCAAAAACTTATTTTTTACCTTTTAATAAAGGTAAAGCAGACGGAAGTTCCGGTAACCCACCAAATGAGAACGGATACGCAACTTCTTATCTTTGGGAAGATATTTTGCAAAAGAACACATTGATAAACATCTTAGCGAGATATGTACACTTAGAAGTTAAAGAAAAAGAAGATTATCAAGGCAAAAAATATAAAAGTGAAACACTAATTTTTCCAAGATATCATCAATTAGATTCTGTCAGAAAACTTTTAGCAGATACAAAAATTAAAGGTTCAGGCAACAACTACCTTATCCAACATAGTGCAGGCAGCGGTAAATCTAACTCTATTGCCTGGTTAGCTCATCAACTTTCTTCTCTTCATGGTTTATCAGGAAAATCAGTGTTTAATTCTATTATCGTTATAACAGATAGAACGGTTTTGGATAACCAGCTTCAGGAAACCATAATGAGTTTTGAACATAAGGATGGAGTTGTAGTTGGGATTAGCAGAGAAGGCACTAACGAATCAAAATCTGAACAATTAGCAGATGCTTTAGATCGTGGAGCTAAAATAATAATCACTACAATACAAACCTTCCCTTTTGTTTTAGATGCTATTCAACAAAGAACATCATTAAAAGATAATAAATATGCCATTATTGCTGATGAGGCACACTCTTCACAAAGTGGTGCTACTGCTAAGAAATTAAAAGAAGTATTATCCGCAGAGCAACTAGAAGAAGGGGTAGAACTAACAGCTGAAGATGTCATAACTGCTACTTTAGAAGCAAGAGCATCCAATAAAAATTTAAGCTTTTATGCATTTACGGCAACACCAAAGCCTAAAACAATGGAAATGTTCGGTGTATTACCAAACCCAAATAAACCCCCTTCAATAGATAATAAGCCGCAAGCATTTCATTTATACACCATGAGACAGGCAATTGAGGAAGGATTTATCCTTGATGTTTTAAAGGGTTATACAACTTACAAACTTTATTACAAGCTTGAACACAGCAACCCTAATCAAGATGAAGAAGTAGAAGCAAAACGAGCTAAAGTAAAAATTGCTAAATGGTTAAATATACATCCCTACAATATTTCGCAAAAGATAGAAATAATTATTCAACACTTTATTATACATATAGCACCAATGATTGATGGGCAGGCAAAAGCAATGGTTGTTACCTCCGGCAGAGCAGCAGCGGTTAGATATAAATTGGCATTTGATAAGTACATCAAGGAAAACAATATTCGCAATGTTCAGGCAATGGTAGCATTCTCCGGAAAAATTAATGATGATATCGAGGGAATATCAAAAGAGTATACAGAACATAATATGAACACTAACCTAAAAGGTAGAGACATGAGAAAAGCTTTTGATACGTCTGAATATCAAGTAATGCTAGTTGCCAACAAATTCCAGACCGGATTTGATCAGCCTAAACTATGTGCTATGTATGTAGATAAGAAGCTTGGCGGAGTAGATTGCGTGCAAACTCTATCCAGACTAAACCGAATTTATCCGGGAAAAGATCATGTCTTTATTCTGGATTTTATTAATTCTGTGGAGGATATTAAATTAGCTTTTGAACCATATTACAAAACTACTGAATTAGAAGATGTTAGCGATCCGAATATTATCTATGATTTGCAGACAAAAATTGAAGCTCGAAATGTATTTACTAATACAGATGTAGAAAATTATGCTGAAGCTTTCTTTAATCCAAAAGGAACTCAGGCAGGCATGAGCAGTGCATTGAAGCCGGCGGTTGATAGATATAAAGGCCGATACAAAGAAATATTAACTAAGATAAGTTATCTTAAAGAAGAGATAAATAGATTAAAATCCGGCAATGATACCAAAGCAATTAATAATTGTGAGCTGGATTTAAAACAGGCAAATGAGCAAAAAAGTGAATTACTGCTCTTTAAAAAAGATCTGATTACCTTTGTAAGGATGTATGAATTTTTATCACAAATAGTTAATTATGATGATAAAGCTTTAGAAAAACTTTGGGCGTTTGTTAAAGGTCTCATACCAAACTTAAAAACAACAGAGGAAAAAGACCCTATTGATATTTCGTTGATAGAACTTACTCATTACAAATTACACAAACAAAAAGAGCAAAGTATTGTTCTGGAAGGTGATGAGAAAATTGTTGGTGGTAGTCCTGGAGGAGGAGTTGCCAGAGACCCAGAAACAGAGTTGCTTACAGAGATAGTTAAAGCTATGAATTCCTTATTTGAAGGCAATCTGACTGATGATGATATGCTTAATTATGCTAGGACTATTAGAGATAAGGTTATGGAAAACAAAATGGTAGTAGAACAAGTTAAGAATAATACTAAAGAGCAAGCAATGATGGGTGGGTTTAATGATGCCATTAATGACGCTGTTATTGATAGCTTAGATATTCATAAGAACCTAGCAACACAGGTGCTAAGTGAAGAAAGAATCAAAAAAGGATTAGCTGATATTGTTTACGAATTAATTGTAAAAGGTATGAAAGCTGGGTAATAATCAATAATAAAGAGGAAAAGGGAGATATCTTTTCAAAACACCTCCCTTTTGCTAGAATCTAAATAAGTTTTTAGGGGGTAATGGTCTTTATAGTAATGCCAGTTACTACGCATATCCATTATCCCTTTCCCATTCTCTTGCACCGTCTTTTGTAGACTTAATGCCAACTTGCTTAATATGGCCTCTAGGCCATTTTGATTGATGTTCTTCTTCTCTACGTTCTAGGTCATTTGTAATTCTGCCATGAACAACATTATGTCCTACTTTGAACTGATACTTGTAAGTATCTCGTTTGTTAGTCAATTTTCCTCACCTCCTTCCAAATAGATTTATTTATATAATTGCTATCTTGTATGACATGCTGGGCAGCAATGCTTACAGCCATCAACATTACTATAATGCTTTCTAGCTTCGCTAACAGCAGTACTGCAATAGGCAAAAACGCCCAAATATGTTTTGCTGTTCGCTAATGATAGCCAGTAACAACCGTCTTCATGCACTTCATGTTCTCCCGTACTTTGTGGATTATCGTTTACATAATATCTCATCCTTTCACCTCCTTTCTTTATATGCTATACTTATATTACAATAATGGTTATATAAGTGATATGGTTATATTTGTTATATTATCATGTTTTTAATAGAATTACAAATGAGGTGTGAATATGGCTACATTTGCTGAAAATTTAAAAAACATACGAACTGAAAAGGGTATAAATCAAGCTCTTTTATCACAAAAAACAGGTTTGTCTCAGGCTGCAATATCACAATTTGAAAATGGTGAGAGAATACCAACCCCAAAAAATATACAAAAAATTGCTGATGCTCTAGAAGTTAAAGTTGAAAAACTTACTGAAGGTGATGCTGAGAATGTTGGGAAAACAGTTCTTATGAGAACGGTAAAGGGAATGTCTAAAAAATCCATTGATGAGTTAAATAAATATGCTCAATTTCTTAAACAACAGGATAATTTATAAGATATGACTTTTTTATCGGATTCAGCAAGGATTGATATCCAAGCGTATGTACTAGATTTTTGCAAAGATAATGATATAAATTTGACATGTTGTAATGATGATATAGAAAAAATTATTTTTGATATAGGATACTTTTTAAAATATGAACCTCTTGAAGAAAATGTTTTTGCATACACTCAACATATTGGCAATTATCAATACGAAATAGTATTAAATACTAATACGCTATATTGCACTAATTTTAAAAGATTTTGTATCGCACATGAACTAGGTCATATTATTATTCCAAAACATAATAAAATCTTAATGAATGGAAATAAACTTGTTAGTTCGAAGGATAATATAATTGATAATGAAATTGAAGCAGAAGCTGATTACTTCGCTGTTTCATTATTAGCACCTCATAAACGATTTATTGAGTTTATTAAAAATCTTGGTTGTAATAAGCAGAGTATTGAGAGTATATCTGAGTATTTTGGATTATCTTTACATTCAAGTGCCATTCGTTTTATTGAAAAAACTAAATTAACGTGTTCAATGATTTTGATTAATAAAGATAAGGTTGTTGACTCTGAATATAGGTCAAAATCAATGTATGAGAATTCAAAAGGTGTTCGAAGTATAAGAAAAAATGGAGTAGATATTCTTTCATTAGCATATGGATTTTTAGATAATCAAAACAGTGTCACCTCAAAAGAAATACCTGTTAATATTTGGTATAGTGAATTAAATGATGAAATCTCTGCCCAAGAATCAATTGTGCCTCTTAGTTATTGCAATAAAACAATAATTCTACTAGAACCTAATGATGATGAAATATCTAACTATATTGAAGACTGATAGTATATTAAGCAAAAATCAATATCTAATGAGAGCTTTTTTAAATCTAATATAACGTATTTTATTAAAAATTCTTACAAATAAGTTAATTCATATTTTATAAATATAACCATTTAAATAAAATTCTCCAAAGAATACCTTTGACATGCTTCTTTTTTTCTGGTTTTAGAGTGCCCCATCAAAAACAAAAGGAGGCACATTATGGTTCAACACTTCGACAGGCTCAGTGCAAG
>Ga0209417_1007532_pt1 | contig 10429 bp, 8 predicted proteins | sample RifGroF2_FD_184002 | JGI IMG/M metagenome (GOLD analysis project Ga0209417, IMG submission 184002) | Groundwater microbial communities from Rifle, Colorado, USA - Groundwater F2 (SPAdes) (version 2) | ecosystem: Environmental > Aquatic > Deep subsurface > Groundwater | place: Rifle, Colorado... | reverse complement strand
ATGCTTATTAATATATTTAGTAAAATCATCAGATGATAAATTATTTATTTCTTGTTCAACAAATCTTTTATAATCATTTGTGATAACAGTAGAATTTATCTGCTGGTTATGATTTAAAGTTACATATGTCTCCAATAATTCAGTTAATAAACAGATGTTACTCCAACCATCATAAACAGCGTGATGTGCAGACATAATAAAAGCATATTCATTATTGGTTTTCTGTATTAGATAAAATCTTATTAGAGGTTTTTCAGGATTATTAGTAATAAAAGTGTTTTTCTGATCTTCAAAAAGAATTTTTGATGAATCATTCCCATCATAAATTTTGCAATCAATATAATAGAACTCTGCTTTCTGGTTTTTTAAAACAACTTGTACAAACTCAGATTTATCAGAAAAAAGAAAAACGGTGCGTAATATTGGGTATTTATTTATTGTATATTGGATTGCTTTTTCAAATAAACTAACATCAAAATTGATACTTCTAAAATTTATTGTTTGCTGGAAATGAAAAGCACCACTTTTATTATTGTAGTTCTTTAGCATAAACAGCTGCATTTGCGAAATGGGATAACAATCCTCAAGAATATTCTCCAAATAATTATTATTTTGAACTATATTAGTAATTAATTTTTTGTTCATCTCAATAAAAAGATTTTTTGGTTTTGTATTTATTTTATTCTTTACAGGTGTTTTTGCTATTTTATTTGCTATTTTCTCAGGGGTTCTTAGTAAATATAACTCCTTAACGGTAAATTTAATGTTATATTTTTCTGCCATTTGAATAACTAGAACAGCACGTAGAGAATCACCTCCCATTGCAAAAAAATCATCAGTAGATTTAATTTTTATTAAATCCAGATTTTCTGAGAAAATATCACATAATATTTTCTCTTCAAGACTTAACTCACTGAATTTTTTTTGAGTTTTATCATCTATAATCTTTTCAGAAATAGCATTTTGTTGTCTAATCTTTTGGTAATTAACTTTCCCGTTTGGTAATAATGGAATTGACTCCAAAACATTTATTGTTGAAGGTATCATGTAGTCTGGTAGCTTTTGTTTAAGAAAATGTTGGATAGAATCTATATTAGTTAGTGTTTTATTTTTTAAAGTTATATAAGCAACAATCTCTTTTGAACCATCAATATTGTTTTTTGTATTAACTACAGCTTGTTTAATATTCCCATCCATTAACAACGTGTTTTTTATTTCACCAAGTTCAATACGTAAACCACGAATTTTAATTTGATCATCAATACGTCCAAGATACTCAATTGTTCCATCTGAGAGCCATCTTCCAAGATCACCGGTCTTATACATCTTTTCGTTATTTTTAGAAAAAGGATTATGAATAAACCTTTCTTCGGTTAATGACTGATTATTAATATATCCAATCGCAACTCCGATGCCGCCAATATATATTTCACCAGAATAACCAATTGGAACTGGTTGAAAAAAATCATCCAAAACGTATATTTGCATATTTGCTATAGGTCGTCCAATTGGGACTATATTGCTTCGGGAATTTCTCTTACATTGCCAGTAGGTCACATCTATGGCAGCCTCTGTCGGGCCGTAAAGATTATGCAAATTCGCCTTCAGTAATTTATAGAATTTATTCCTAGTGATATAACTTAATTCTTCTCCACTGCAGATGACATGTCTAAGGCTGCTACAAATAGAAACACCTTTTTCATTTAGGAACACCTGAAGCATAGAAGGCACAAAATGTGTAACAGTTATACGTTGATTATAGATAAGATCTTTAATATATTTACTATTTTTATGACCTGCTGGCTTTGCCAAAACAAGTTGTGCTCCAAACATAAGTGGCCAAAAAAACTCCCAAACTGAAACATCAAAACTAAAAGGTGTTTTTTGAAGAACTTTATCTTTTTTGTTTAATTTGTATTCCTCCTGCATCCAATAAAGACGGTTAAATAGCCCTGCATGAGTATTTATAACGCCTTTTGGTTGTCCAGTAGAACCAGAAGTATAAATAACATAAGCTGGATCAGAAGCTTTAATACTATTTTGATGATTCTTTGCTATGCTTATATAATTATCTGCTTTATTAAGATTTATTAGTTCTCCTTCAAATTTTAAATCTTTAGTTAAGTGTGTTTGTGTTAATAATATATTAATTCCACTATTCTTAATCATATAAGTTATTCTATCGACAGGATAATCAGGATCAATTGGTAAATATGCTCCACCGGCTTTTATAATTGCATAAATACCAATTACCAATTCAAACGATCTTTCAGCTAATATTCCTACAACCGAATTTCTTTTTATTCCTTTTTTTCTTAAAAGTTGAGCAAGGCTATTTGCTTTTTTATTAAGTTCTTCATATGAAAGAGACTGATTATTATAAACAAGAGCTGTATTGTTAGGATTTGATTCAACTTGATTCTCAAAAAAAATTAATATATTTTGATTTATTGGGTATTTTTTATATGTTTTATTAAAATTATTAATAATCTTTTGTTCTTCATCAGTATTTATCTGATAGGTACATAGAGATTCTCCAGGTTTTTTCACAACTTGGTCTAGAATATTAAAAAAATGAGATATCATCTGATCCATAGATGATGTCCCATTAAATATTTGTGGAAGAAAATCAAATACAAATTCGACATAATTCTTTCTACTATTTTCTCTAACACTTAACAATAATGGATATGAGCTAGTATTATTTGATAACCAAGTTGCTTTTGTTGTACAATCATCAAAACTATCTTTTGATGAAGAAGGATCAAACGATAGAACAACATCAAACAATCGCTCTCCGTATTGTATATGCAAATCTTTATATATTGAGCTTAATGGATATCGTTGGTGTCTATAACTCTGCATCAATAATTCTTTTATTTCTAAAACAAGGGAAAAAAATGTTTGAGTCTGACTAATTTTTTTTCTTATAGGTATTACCCCTGTGAACAATCCAACAGTTTGTTTAAATAATGCATTATGTCGATTTAAGACAGGTGTGCCTATGCATATGTCCTCTTTCTTATTTACCCTGGATAAGTACAAAAACAAAACACCAAGTAACACTTGATAGTTTGTTAATTTATTTTTGGAAGCGAACTTAGTAACTCTGTTGTAATCGCTATTTTTCATGTATATTGTTTTTCTTTTACTTCCTAGTGCATCAAGATTTCGTTTTTGCTTTATTAAAAATAAATTCTCCGGTTTTTCTGATAGCAATTCACTCCAATATTTTTTATCGTCATTGTATTTGTTTGACTCAACGTACTTCTTGTCATTATTAATAAAATCGATATATGAAGTATTTGCGAGGCCGTCTGTTTTTTTGTTCTTTAGCTGATTGTATAAAAGTATTATTCTTTGATTTATTAGTCCTCCAGCCCAACCATCACAGATTAAGTGATGGTATTTGCCTATCGCATAATGCTGATTCTGACTGATTTTTATTAAAGTGAATTGGAATAAAAAATTATTAACTAATTTAAATGGTTTAATAAATTCATGATGCATAAATTGTTTAGCTTTTTGTCTTGGGTTTTTGTCTTTAGAAAAATCAATTATTGGAACGGTATAAAGCGAATTTGGGGAAACTTTCTGATAAGGGATTCCTTCCTCCTCAAAAAAAATTAATCTTAACGCATCATTATTTAAAATAAGATGATTAATTGCAGTTTGAAATAATCCAATGTCAAAAGATCCTTTTATATCCATGTATCCTCCGATGTTATATAACGGCTCATTTTCATGGATTTTTTGATCAAACCATATATCTTTTTGGTGTAATGTAAGGGGAAATTTGTTTTTTTGTATAATAACTTCTGTTAGTACGGAAGGAGTTCGTTTATGTTTTATTAATGTGTTGTCTGTGTGATCTAATTTTATTTGTTTATTTGTTTTGATGTTATTCTTTGTTTTAGTCATAGTTATTACCCTTAACCTCTCCAAATAATATATCGGTTAAAAAACTAAATTATCTCATTAAATATAACGAGGGGTTTGATATTTAATAACAAGAAAAATTCCCCCCTTTTTTTTGTAGCTTAATTTTTTCGTAGCCATATAATTATACTTCAAATATTTTGTAAAAAACTTATATATATTAGTATACTCTTAATAATATTATTTTGTAGTTATAATCATTGAGGATGAAAAAGTAACGATGAAATGACCGAAAAGGAATGATTTTAATTGGTTATAATGGGATTGAAAAATAACAACTATATTTATAGAAAAACTACCCTCTTTTATTTATTTTATTTAGTTTGTATTTGTTCCTGTTATTCTTTTTATTTCTTTATCAAAGTCTGATATATAATTTTGATCTTGTATTACAAGGTATTTTTCGTATTCCTGTTCAGCTTTGAGTTTTGCTTCCATCATGGATACTTTTCCTTTATCTAGTAGAATGGGATAATTTGATAGTTCAAGAAAACTATTCAAGAATGTTTGCCATTCTTCCATTGTTGTTGTGATTTGACGTATTGCTCTGTTTTCAGCTAAATCAAGGTATGCAGAAACAATACGATTTAGTTCTTTTATATGCGCTTCATTCAGGTAGTTTTTGGCTACAGAGACATCTATCAGGAGCATGTTTCCAATTTTGTTAATCCCATATAAAAAATTTCAGCATCCGCAGAGCTGTATATAATTTCAGCAGCTGTTTTACCAGTTATAGCCCAATGTAATTGATTTTGGACTTTTGCGAAGAAATCCTGGGTTGATTTTGAGGTTTTATCGTAATCGGCTGATAGGGAATAAATATCCGTAATTTTTTGATAAAATCGGTGTTCACTGGCTCGGATTTCTCTAATGCGTTCTAATAATTCATCGAAGTAATCTTTACCAAAAAGTGTTTTTCCTTGTTTTAATCGATCATCATCAAGCACAAAACCATTTATCATAAATTCTTTTAACACTTTGGTTGCCCATATTCGAAATTGTGTTGCTTGTAATGAATTGACTCGATAACCCACGGCGATAATCGCATCAAGATTATAAAATTCTATATTTCTTTTTACTTGTCGGGTACCTTCCGGTTGAACTGTTTCCAAAATGGAAATAGTTGGGTCCTTCTGTAACTCTCCGCTTTCATATATATTTTCTAAATGCTTTGAAATAGCCGGAATACCTACATTAAAAAGGTGGGACATGGCTTTTTGGCTTACCCAAACTGTTTCGTCTTGAATTCGTACTTCAATTTCAGCATTACCGTCTTCTGAACTGTAGACTAAAAAATTGATGGGATTAATTGGTTTATTGTTTTTGATCATTACTTATTTATCTCCTGATTTATATTATATCGTAAAATCTTCAATTTCCAATTCGGTTATTCCTTTTTTCTGGCAGTTAACTTAAATAGTTCTTCTCTTTTGTTTTTAGGAAATTGAGATACTGTACACATTATTTATTTGCAGACTTCTCGAATTGCTTCATATATCCAGCCAGTGGCACTTTTTGTATCTTTTAGTATAAGGGAATGTTTTCCATGAGCAATAGAATTCCTGATTTTTAATAAGTATTCTTGACTCAGGTTTTCTTTTCCTAATGCTCTTAATGCTTGAACAATAAGGTTACTTTCAGAATGTTTGAAATTGCTTTCCTTCATCATCATTTTTTTAAATTCAAGTTCTCTTTTCCCAATTTTATATTGGTTCGATTTTCCGTTAGACATATATGTATATTTTGCAGGTACTTGATTTGTTAAACCTAGTATATTTAAAGCTGTTTCACCTGAAGGAATTATTTCCCAGTCGAATTTTCTAGCAATAGCCTCTGCAACCATTGGTATATCTACTGGAATGTTTTCATTAACCAACGTGCTTTCTTTTGGGTAGTAATATATTCCTCTAATTACTCTGGAAATTGTTCCCTTTTTTTCGAGTCTATATAATATTGATCCAACTGTTGATTGTGCGGCAAGATCATTGAATTCAATCTTAGAAAAAGACCAACCCCTCCCTTTGCCATAAATTCTCGCAATTACTTTATTGTCTAAGCTATCCATACATTCATTATGTACTATTTTGCAATAATAATGAAACATATTTATTGCAAAATCCAATTTATAATATTCGTATGCTAAATGTTGATAAAGTTATCGTTTTACATAACCTTATCAACATTCTGAAAACTAGAAAATCAAACTCTTTAAATTTTCTACGTAGCCCCCCCCTTGAAACAATATATTTAATAATCATCACCCTACTCTGGTTGGCTCTACAACATTAATGGGGGCTAACTCCAATTAAGCAAAAGCAACACTCACTTTCATTCTGTAGTTTTCAAATATATTGCGATACCCGAAGATAGAATAAACATTCAAAATACTATAAACTATAAGTATCATGAACAAATCAGACATTATTATCTATCAATCCCCTGAGGGAGAGTTATCTGTTGATGTTAAGCTTGACCAAGATACCGTGTGGTTAACGCAGAAACAGATGTCACAACTTTTTGATAAAGATGTTAGAACAATTAATGAACATATTGGTAATATTTTAAAGAAGGTGAATTATCGAAAGAAGTGGTTATCCGGAATTTCCGGATAACCACTCAACATGGCGCTATTGCTTAAAAAATTATAAAATTACAAAAAAATAGGAAAATTGAAGCATATTTCTTCCATATCCGAATTAGTAACACACAAAACTCTCTTTATTTCAGAAATATATCACTACTATATGTTGTTGATAATAAAAAATTCTAAATTCCTATAAACATTTCCCACTAATTATTTAATCTATCAATATTCTGTTTTACAAAAGCCCAATTGTACTCACACATATATTTATATATACTATTAATGATATGTTAAAGAAAGTTATTTTATTAATAATTATCGCTGGAATTTGTTTTGCTTCAAATACCATTAATTATTTTAATAATAATGATGTCAATTTAGATAAAGTTATCATCCAATCATTCTCAATAAATTATTTAAATTTGACAATTAGTGACGAAATTAAACAATATACAACTGAAAAAATATATGAAAAGATTGTAACCCTTTTAAAAAATAAACATCAGCTTATTGATAATTCTGTCTATAGAAATAATGATTTATATAAAACGTTAGCTGATAAAAAAACATTGGTGTTTCTTAACTATAATCATCCAAAACAGAAGAAAAACGAAGTTTCTAGTAATATCCTTTTAGATATAATATCTTTACCATTTCAAATTATATTTATTCCATTTCAAATTGGAATCGACATAATTTCTCCAGCATTTGATTTTGATAATAGTGCTCTTGGTGTTTGGAATGCTCTTGCAGCGGAGAAACTATTTATTCCGAAAGATAGTCAATATTATAATATGGATTTTGGATCCTATAATATGCAATTATTTGATCCAGAGATTAGAAAAAAAACGATAGCATTATGTGAGGAACTTGATATTGATGGTGCTTATAATATTTTTATTCAAATTGGTCAAAATTTAAACCATATAACCGCAATTATTCATTTAAGGTTAATAAATAGACTGGGTGATTATGTCTATTATGGGTCTATCCCTGCTTATGTCCATAAAAAAGAAAGTGACACTGTCTCTCTAAATATAACTGAATATAGAGAGAAACTTAAAATATTTTATCGTGATCTTGGAGGGATCGATGTGTTTAATGATGCAATTACGGCTTTATTTTTTGATAATGACTTAAATAAACTTCGTCAAATAATAAAAAATGATAAATTGATTGATAGTATTTTCCCAGAAAATATCATTTTAAAACCGATAAACTTGAATGAAAAATACGAAATGCTAGTTAAGCTTTTCGAAACAATCTATAAAAATAATCCAATAGAGTATACCTATGTTTTTAATCATATCACTGATATTAGGCAAAAATGTTCGATACTGCTAGAACCTGAGATGGACTTTATTCCAGTTATTAACGATAGCATACAGACTTATTTAAACAATCCCAATGTATCCTTCAACAATGAGATCCTCAATACAGGCCAATTAGTTTTACCCCCCATTTTGTCTGTAAAAAATTATGAAGATTTACCCCCTACTATTCCCTCGAATAATATACCCGAGTCGCGTCGATTTATTGAAAATGCCAATGTCTCAAAAAAAGTACAAATTGTACTGGATAAAGACGTATATTTAGCTATGCATTTTTTTATAGATATCGGTAATAACTTTTCTAAAATAGAGAATCGAAATATTAAGAATGAATTAGTTGATTCATCCTATCTTAATAAAGACAGCTCTTATTTAAAGCGACATATGAAATTATATGCATCAGAAGACATTGCATTATTAGACTTCTATACAAAAGAACATACCATCGTAACTAATTTCAAAATAAATTTAGATAATAATGTGAATTCCCCTGAAGCAGAGATGTTTCAATTATTATCAAAAAAAGCGACCAAATTTTCTGAATTTCTTTATAATTCTTTTCACAATGACGTGTTTAAAGAAAATGATTTAGTTGTAAACATTGATTTAGAAATAAATACAGACATACAATCAAAATTATTATTATCTAGACAAAAAATGTATGAAACACTAAATGTACTTTCCTTTATGTCGCTATTTGGCCTTCCATTTATGCTGATGTACTATAACGCTTATTCGGATGAGGTAAGTAAGGGTGAACCTCAATATATACATAAATATTCTATAGAAATTGATTCAGTAGATATCCAAGATTTAATCCATAACAAACTTACTTACAATGATTTCATGGATAAAATTCGAATCTACAAAATCAATTCTGAAAAAATTAAAAATAGAATTAGTGCAAAAGATATAACTTGAACTATCCAAACCATAAATTCTCTACAAAACTCTCTTTATTTTCTGCTTACTTTGATAATCAAGAAGATAAGCAAAACCACCACTAGCAGTCCAATTAAAGGCAAATATTTCATTCCTGGCCCTATCGTTCCATCCATCCATCCATTTATGTAATCCATCATGTTTTACCTCATTTCATCCTTGGCGTTAGTTTACTCCGAACAAAGAGTCGTAAGTATGTCTGAATCCCTTTAATTTCTGACCTTTTGCCCACTTTATAGATATATATGTTGCAATTATGCCAAGCTTGTTGTATTAATCAGAACATGTGTTTTTCAGCGGAAGCTAGTTTTATCGGTGGCACCATTATTTCTACAATTGGAATTGTTACGCTTAGAAAAGCACATAAACCGTCTCAACTTCTTTTTGCAAGCATTCCTCTTCTCTTTGGGATTCAACAAATTATTGAAGGTATTTTGTGGCTAATAATTCCTCATACGGGAGTTGCTTTGGTTCGAGGTATTTTCACATACTTGTTTTTAGTCTTTGCCACTGTGATTTGGCCCTTCATCATCCCCCTTTCCGTTCTACTTATGGAAGAGAAAAAGAAGAGAAAAAGATTGTTAGTGATTCCACTGGTCATTGGCACGTTACTGTCATTGTTTTATGTGTTTTGTTTAATTTTAGTTAAGGTCAGCCCCTACGCTATGAGGTTTCATATACAGTATAATATTGATGTGCCTAAACAATGGGATTTGATTGTGTTGGCTCTATACCTAATAGCGATTGTCACTCCGCTACTCATTTCCAGCATAAAAAGAGCCAACATTTTAGGGGTCTTACTGTTTCTGTCATGTATCATTACAACGGTACTTTTTTCGCAATACTTCATTTCTGTTTGGTGTTTTTTTGCGGCATTGATTAGTGGGGTTATTTTCTGGATTTTGAGTGACTCCAAAAAGGCACTAGCCGGCAACTGAAACTAATCATTTACACCCTTTTGACTTTTATATGCAAAAGATGTGTATTCCGGACCTGAAAAATACAGAGACGAAACACTTGAAATTATTAAGCTATTGCTGGAACATGGAGCAGATCCAAATGTGCCGGACAATAGTGGCTATACTTTTTTTACATACGAGTTTACTCCAGAATATATTAAAGAATTTAGAGAAACAATAAAAGGAGACGGCAAAATATGATTACTCCTACACATGTGTATTTGATACTGGTTACACTTATTTTTTTAATCATTATCAAAAGAAGTGCCGATTGGAAAACCTTGTCGATGGGATTTGTGATATATTTAGTTCCCTCCATAATTAATATTGCAATACAACGGATCGTTAATCCCTATTCATTGCTATTTATGTATCGATTTTTGACTAGTGTTTATTTGATAATTACTGTGTTCAGCATTATTTATTTATCCTACGTTTTTTTCTATAAAAATAACAAATTACCCCTTACCGGATATCTGCTTGCGTTAATATTTTATTATTACATTCCAACGTTTCAGCTTGGGTGTATGTTGATGTTATAAAAAATCGGAAAATTTATATCAGTATTTCAAAATAGGAAATAATATCGTCTATTTAATATATGTGCCGACTATTCTATGAGTAGAAGTCAGCACATATATTCGTTGAAGTGCTGACTTCTACTCATAGAATAG
>Ga0209417_1007529_pt1 | contig 10431 bp, 7 predicted proteins | sample RifGroF2_FD_184002 | JGI IMG/M metagenome (GOLD analysis project Ga0209417, IMG submission 184002) | Groundwater microbial communities from Rifle, Colorado, USA - Groundwater F2 (SPAdes) (version 2) | ecosystem: Environmental > Aquatic > Deep subsurface > Groundwater | place: Rifle, Colorado... | reverse complement strand
GAAGGTCATCGCCGTGATCACCTCGAGATGTGTATTTTCTTTGGCAGCCCTTGTTGCGATAACCGCTTCATCAAGGGCGGTCATGGTTTCAATGCATATGACATCGGCACCCGCTTCGGCCAGGGCCACGCACTGTTCCTTAAACCCTTCGTATAATTCTTCTTCGCTCACTTCGCCCATCATGAGCAGAATCCCCGTGGGACCCACCGATCCGAGAACGATGCGGTCCGGACCAATGGCCCGCCGGGTGATTTCAACGGCTTTCCGGTTGAGCTCTACCACGCGGTCCTGTAACCCGTAATGTCTCAATTTGAAGCGGTTGCATCCGAAGGTATTGGTTTCCACGGCGTCCGAGCCGGCTTCGGCATAGGACCGGGCTATTGCTTCCACTTTTTCGGGAAAATCGGCATTCCATGTTTCCGGGCAAATGCCGGGTTCCAGTCCGGCTGCCTGCAGCATGGTTCCCAGGGCGCCGTCAGATATCAGGATTCCGCCGGCGTTTAACCGGTCAAGGATAGAGTGTGCCATCTCAGTTCTTTTTTTGTAAAGCTAAAAACTGTTTTGAGAATTCACGGTTATTGAGGTCGGGTCCCAGGGCGATCAGCTCCGTGGGGCCATCGTAGCCGGTGATACTTAAAACTTGAATGTGATCGAAAACGCACTGGACGGCAAGTGTTTCCTGCAGGCTGATGCGTATGTAGCCTTTCAGGCGGTACAGGTCCGGTGATTTTTCCACCACGAATTTCTTAACTGCTGCCGGGTCGAAATAGCGGTTGGAGCGGACGACACAGGAGCCGATGGGGGGGCGGGGGGAGCTATGAAGTTCATGCGGTATCAGGGGCACGCGGTCCCCGCTTTCGCGGGAATGACAAGGGGTAGCGAGGGAGGTTGTCATCCGGTCCCCGCTTTCGCGGGGATGACAAGTGCTCTGAAGGAAGTCGATTTGGTCGGTTGCGCCGTAGGTCGTTTCGATGATTTCGGCGAAGGGGTTGATTTCGTGGATTCGCTCCCTGATGGCTTTTGTATCGCTGACCCGGTCGGTTTTGTTGATCCAGATAAGGTCGGCGATGCGGATCTGGTGGCGGGTACGGGAGACTGTGTCGATGATCTTATGAAAGTTGGCGGCGTCGACGATGCACCAGGAGGCGGCAAGGTAGATTTTGTCGGTGAGCTTATCGGAATGGATGATCTGGCCAAGGGATACGGGATCAGCGAGACCGGTGGCCTCGAGCAGGATCACATCGGGATTAACCTGATTGATAAAGGGTTCCAGCCTGTCGATGAAGTCGCTCAGAAGACATGCGCAGAAGACGCTGCCGTTGTTGATCTCGAGCAGTTCGAAGGGCTGTTCGGATCGCCGGAGGGTAATTCCGTCGGTGTGTCCCGGAGCGAACTCATTTTGCACAATTGCCAAACGCAGGTCACCGGAATATCTCCTTACGAGGTCCAGGATCAGGGTGGTCTTTCCGCTGCCCAGGAACCCGGTTATCAGGATAAATGGAACCTTTTTCAGAGAATCTCCTTGATCCATTCCTTGATCACATCGGTTCCCGGATTTCCGGCCTCACTACGAATCTTGTATTTGATCGCAACCCAGGCCGGGGTCTGCGCCACGCCCAGGGAGCGGATCACATCGGGATTGGTTTCCTGCCGGAGCTCAACCGATACCCCCAGCTCCGCAATGGCCTGACGGGTTCTATCAAGCAGGGGTTCAATTTCTTCGGATGTTTTACCAAGCAGGAGGATCTCACCCTGTTTTACCCGCAGCCTGATTTTCAGCTTTTCGTTGATACGGTTCTGAATGGCCCTGATCAGCTCGTTTCTGGGCGGAATCTGGGAAACAAAGGTGATTTTCCCGTCGATGCAGATGGTGGGAATATTCTTGACGAAAAGAGACGACATGAAGGTTACGCCCTCGAGGTTTTTGATCGAATGCTCGCGCCATTCTACCAGCCCTTCGAAGTGGGGCGCCACTTCCTTAACGGCTTCCACCATGTACTGGCACGGGGCGCAGGATTCCGAATCGAGCGTAATGATATCCACGATTACCTGGTCGCTTTTCCCGTATTCATCGAGGTTGAGCAGGTGCGGCTTGCCCTTCTTGTGCTCCAGAGTGCGGACGATATCCTGGCGGTAGGAATCACGAACCAGCTGTGATACGGCCTGAATGTTCGCCACCGGGGTTTTCATGGGAAGATCGCAGCCCGGGGCAAGAATAAATCCTTTGTTTCCGGCTATATCCATGCATTCCAGTGCGTTGCGCTGACAATCCTCTGGAGATCCCATCAGCATCACAAGCGTCAATTGCATATTGCCGCCGAAACTGATACCGAAACGGCTGCATATTTTCTTAACATAATCGAGTGGAATATTCTCGTCAATAGAAATATTATCGGGCCCTGTTTTGCACATGACCTCGATATTTTGCTGGGCATGACCGCAGACAAAGAATGAACTCAGAGCATTGCGGCTGCGGATGTAACTGAAAACATCGGCAACCGGCTGATGGATATATTCGGTGAACTGATCGGGCCCGATCTGGGAAGTCATCGGGTCGACAACGGCGATCACGTCGCAGCCGGCATCCAGATAATATCCGGCCATGGCTTTGGTTACCGATGATGTAAAGGCGAGAAGGGATTTCGTGTAGGAGGGGTCCTCGAACATTTTCATGAAGATATCGGTTCCGAGGAGATGGAGTCCCAATGTGAACGGACCGGTAATCAGGCCGTACAGGCAGATGTCGGGGTATTTCTTCCTGAGCTCACGTGCTGCTTCAACAGAGACGGGAATCCTTCCCGCCTGAGGTCCGGGTACCAGCAGACCTGACAGGTCACTTTTCCCGGCGAGCGGGTGCGTGACCACCGCCGGGGGATTCTCATCGGCCCAAGCTAATTCACACCCCAGGGCTTCGGCCTCAATCTGCAGGTCGAAACAGACCGGAATTCCATCGGGTTGATAGAGTTCAATGGCTTTGCTGATGCCCTCAACCATTAGTTTCGATGAATTGAGGTATTCGGTTGCGGTTTTTTCAATAAGGAATCCGCCGTGAACGCCCACGAAAGGGACCCAGGGGATTATCGGGGTCTGGCCGCCTTTTAAGGCGGCCAATACCAAATTTTTTCCTGTCATAATCAATGTCTTGGATATAATTCCAGGGCGGCTTCTTTCATCGCCACCAGGTTTTCAAAAGGTACTTCAGGTTCAACCAGGTGAGTGGGACCCAGGATCAGCCCTCCTTGGGTTCCGCAAGTGCGGATTCGGTCTATGGAGACTTCCCGCACCTGTTCAGGAGTGCCAAAAGGCATCAGTTGCTGCGTCCCCAGTGTTCCCCAGAAGGAGAGCCGGTTTCCGTATTTTTCATGGATTGCATTGAAATCCATGCATTCGGGCTGGATAGGGTTCAGGATATCCACTCCGGCATCGATCAGACCCTCGATAAAGAGGGTTGCATCCCCGCAGGAGTGGTAAAAGATCAGGATATCAGGATTGATAATGCGGGCTGCTTCGATTACCTTCCGCAGTCTTGGCTTGATCCAGGTTTCCCAAAGCTCAACGCTCATCATCGGGCCTGTTTGCATGCCGACATCATCCCCAAGTGAGAGGATATCGACGCCGGCCTGAGCATGCATTGTTGCCCTGTGAATCTGGTATTCCAGTATTTTATCGAACAGGATGGTGGCTTTTTCATCTACCAGCATCATGTCCATCAGCATATCCTCCATGGACCGGAGGTACCAGGCGGCTTCCCATATGGTCATTTGCATCATGCACATGGCTGCTAGTCCGCGTTGGTGCAATTCGGCAACCTGATCGAAGAGAGGTTGGTTTTCCTCCCGTTTCACAACGGGAAGCGGGTAGTTGAGGATCTCTTCCACTGTTTCTGCCCCAGCCAGGGGATGGTGCATCCGGGTCATGTGAAATGCGGCTTCGGACCCCTTTGAATGGCCCAGACCAAGAACATCGAATTCAGTACCGGCAGGAAGGATTTCTCTTGGATATAAATCCCGCGGACTTGCCGAACCCGGGTTCTCAGTTAGTTCAACCCAGCGGAAATCCACACCGAACCAATCGAAATAATCCGCATGGCCAAAGCGCTTCCGGAAAGACTTTACCTGGGAATCGCAGAGAAGAAGATCAATGGGAACCCAGTCGAACCCCTGCCGCCTTGCTGCACGGATCAGGTTTTCACGGGGCGTGAGCTTCATCAGACTACATGTTTGTTCAGGAATTCAACGGCACCCTGCGGATCCGGCGAATACCAGTCGGCCCCGATCCTGACCCTGAAATCATCCGTTACTGGCGCTCCACCAACCAGAATTTTTGTGTCAGGTTTTGCAGCCTTGATCTCATGAACGATTTTTTCCATGTTCAGCATGGTGGTTGTCAGGAGGCAGCTGAGGCCGATAAATGCTCCCGGATGCTGGTCCACTGCAGCCATAAATTTGGCGGCAGGAACATCGATACCGAGGTCGACAACTTCCCAGCCGGCACCTTCTACAATCATGCCGAGCAGGTTTTTACCTATGTCGTGAAGGTCACCCATTACGGTCCCGATAATGAAAACGCCTTTACGCTTTACCGCACCCGACTGAAAGTACGGTTTTAGGTGCTTCATCCCGGCGCTCATTGATTTGGCTGCCATCAATACTTCAGGAACAAAAACCTTGTTTTCACGAAATTTTACCCCAATAATCTGCATACCGGGCACCAATCCCTTCTGTAACACGTCATCCGCGGAAATTCCTGCAGCGAGGGCCTGAACCGTAAGCTCATCGGCACCGTCCTGCTCTTTCATATCGGGAGGGAAAGGGGATGTTTTATTAACTTTACCTCTTTCAACGCATTTTGCAATCTTGGCAAGTAATTCTTCGGGGTTCATTCTCATAAAATTTAGTTGATCACAAATATATAAATCCTCTTCTGATATGTTAAATGATTTAGTATTGAAAAACCGCAGCTACAGACGTTTTGACGGATCCTTCCCCATCTCCCCGATCCTTTTAAAGGAATTGGTCGGGTTGGCCAGGATTTGTCCGTCGAGCCGGAATCAGCAGGCGCTTAAATTTGCCTGTGTTCATGAGGAGAGCCAGAACCGGCTCGTTTTCGGAACCCTCGCATGGGCAGGCTACCTGAAGGATTGGAGCGGACCGGTAAGGAACGAGCAACCAACCGGGTACATCATTGTTCTGGGGGACACCCGGCTCGGAACCCGTTTTGATGTGGATCTTGGAATTGCTTCCCAAACCATTCTACTTCGGGCCGCTGAATCGGGACTCGGGGGATGCATGATTGCTTCCATTAATAAAGAGGAGCTGAGAACCCGATTGAAAATTCCGGATTATCTGGAAATTCTTTTGGTCCTTGCGTTGGGAAAGCCAACGGAAACCGTTGTGATTGACACGATGAAGAATGGCGAAATTCGCTATTGGAGGGATGATGACCAGGTTCATCACGTCCCTAAGAGGGATCTTGATGATTTGCTGATAGAAGTGTAATCTGCTGAATAACAGGTTTAGATATATATCGGATTATCAACAAGTTGAAAATTCTTTATAAAAATTGTTAATAATTCCGTCTGTTAATTGACCAAATTAATTTGGCATCTAAAGTTTTAGGAGTTATCTTTCGCATGCAAAAGGTTAGACAGGAAGGAGCCTTCGAGAAAAGGAATTAAGACAAGGGATATTTAGGCTTAGTTGCAATAAACTTCTTTCTTCTCACTTCTTCTTATCTGTAAGGTGGTTCTTGATTGTGGGGACATGATAGGTGATGTTGGTAAAAAAGGCGGCTCCCAACCGCCTTTTTTTATTTCAGCAACCCTTCAAGCTGAGCCGATACCGAATCCCAGTTCACAACCTGCATGAATCCGTTAATATAATCTGTCCGTTTATTCTGATATTTAAGGTAGTACGCATGTTCCCATACATCGCAAACCAATATCGGGATTGTAGTCCATTGGGATTGGTTCTGGTGCTTTTCAGCCTGAAGAACGACCAGCCTGTCGCCATCGGGCTGATAGGCCAGGATCCCCCAGCCGCTGCCTTCAACGGATGCTGTTGCCTGCTTGAAAAGACTGAAAAAACGGTCAAAAGACCCGAAGGATTTGATAATGTACTTTTCGAAAGTTTCGCTTCGTTTGCCGGATGCGGGGCCCATGTTGTTCCAGAACAATACATGCAGAAAGTGTCCGGCACCATGAAAGGCCATTTCTCTTTCCCAATGCTTTATCAGGCTGAAATCTCCTGAGTCCATTGCTTCACTAACTTTTTTCACGGCTGTATTCAAACCTTTTACATAACCCGCATGATGAATGTCATGATGAAGCTTCATGGTTGCTTCGTCAATATGGGGTTCAAGCGCGTTATATGCGTAGGGCAGCGGAGGTAGGGCATATTCACCGGCTGGATTGAGGGTGCTTTGAGAAAATACAAAACTATTTGCAGCCGTTGAGCTGGTTCCCCGGACGATACCAGTAGCCAGACCCGCTCCGATAAGAGCAGAGGATTTAAGAAATTCTCTTTTATTCATGATCGAATTGTTTTTACTTCCAAACAACTGATCCTGAAAAAAGTTTACATCCTATTTGAATGCTTTCTCTAACAGGCCGTCGCCGTTGATGGCCAGTTGCCTGAAGTATTCCGGGACCTTCCTGCCTGTAATCGAATCCACGTACATTTTGGCCAGATATTGCCCGAGCATGAAGCCTTGACCGCGCAAACCCAGGAACAGACCGAGATCCGGGTCGAGGATCATTCTGGGCTCCACATAATATCCGGCCCAAACCGCCTGGAAACCTACAGAAGAAAGTTCCGGAATCCAGTTAACGAACACCTCTGAAGCGATTTCCAGAAAGTCCTGAGAGTTGATCTTCAGGTTTTTATCCGACTCCTGAGGATCGGTTGCCGGTGATGCGCACCCGATAACCTGACCGGTCTCCCCAAGCTGCTGACCGTAAACGGCGCTGAACCCTTTGTATTTCTGCCGGTCGATGACCATCGGAAGAGGGGCACCGTTGACTCCGAGCATCGGTAACCTCCGGGTAATGAAGGCCTGGTGTTTTACCGGGTACATCCCGGTTTCAATTCCGAGTTTCCTTGCAAAATGGTGGCCTTCCGGTCCCATGGCATTGATAAAGATGGAGGTAGTGATCTCGATATACTTCTTGTCATGGTTCTGAACCAAAACATGGTATTCCGGGCCTTCTTTCCGTACATCAATGAGCTTGCAGTCTTCCCAGATGATTCCTCCTTTAGCGATACCGAGCGTACGGATCAGGTCAATGACCCTGCCAGGAGTGGCTTGCCAGCAGTCATGGGTAATCAGGGCAGCAGGATAGCTATCGGCAAGTTGTCTGTTGATGAACGGGGAAATCCTGGAAGTGTACTGATCCGGGCCGATCATCTCGGCATCCGACCAGGACATGGAGGCTTCGAGCGCCTTTAGCATGGCCTCGTCGTGGGCAAAGGTTACGTAATCTATCGGGCGGAAATCGATATTCTTGATTTTCTGAAGGTCTTTGAAAATCTCCAGGTTATGACGGGCAATGTCGGATAACTCCGGGACACTGAAATTGGGTCGTCCGCCTGCAATATTCCTCCAGGAGGCACCCCGGCCTGAGTTAACCAATACAGGTTTTTTCCCGGCTTCGGACAGGTATCTGAAAAGGGCGGAACCCCCAATCCCTCCCCCAACAACCAGCGCTTCCACCCTGATCTTTTCCGGCTGGCGGGTTTGGTCAACGATATGTATCTGCTCACTTGTTTCTTTTGGATAGAGCTCTCCCATACCGACCTGGTTTGAAAGAGGACCGCGAGGGGTTGCATCGCCGACAATTTGAATGCCTGACCCATGCAAGGCGGTTTTCAGGCGCTTGATACAACGCTTGCCGCGGCACGCGCCCATTCCAAGCCGGGTGGTATGCTTGATCTCATCAACCGAAATGAATTTCCGGTCACCAATCCGCTCCAGGATCTCATCCATGGTAACATCATCGCAGTGGCATACATAGGTTGGGCTTTCAACCTCCATTTGCACCGGACGTATGCGTACAGGTTCCGGGTACTTCTCTTTAAAAATGAAGCCTCTCACCTCAACCAGTTTTACCCCATGAATGTCAAGGGCCTTAACCCGTGCGATATCCGTCTTATTGGGTTTTTTCAGTATCTTCTCAAGCAGGCCGGTTCCCAGGATTTTACCGTTGTTATCTACCAGGTGTACTTCGGATCCCGCTACGGCCGTGTACTCTATCGGAAGGAAAAGCCAGTCCTTAGGCAGGTTGTAACCAAAAATAGCGAGCCCGGGGCACTGGTATACACAATCCATGCATCCGATGCATTTGTCGAAATCAATCTGGGGAACCGTGCTGGTGGATGTTTTGGTGATGGCGCCGTGCGGGCACGCAAATTCACAGGGATTGCAGGCAAATCCATGGAGACAGTCAATCTGGACAAATCCCTTCCCTTTCATCCGTTCGGCTGAAGGAAGGTAGGGGGTGTCAATAATCTTGAGGGGATGCTGCTGGCTATCGATATATTCTTTTGATAAAGCCAGATAGGCATCATAATCAAAGCGTTCACCCATCTCTTCAAGCAGCTCGTAGGCAACCTGCTTACCGCGCAGCACGGCACTGGTCCCTTCTCCGATCCTGATTGCATCTCCGGCACCATAAACCCTTCTTCCAAATACCTCTTTACCCTTTATCAATAACTGGTCATCAGGAACCAGACCGGTGCAGATGTTGATTGCATCGATACCTTCAATGATTTTTTCCGTACCGGGAACCGGCTGGAAGTTAACAGATTCCGCCACCACGGCACCCACAATTCCGGTGCGGTCTTCATTCGGGATTGCCTTGATCAGGAGGTGATTCAGCATGACCGGAATTCCCAGCCTTCTGACCCGGTTGGCCTGAACCGGAAATCCTCCCTCCCGCGGCATAGCCTCAACGATAGCCTTTACGGTTGCGCCAGCCTGCATCAGCTGATAGGAGGTGAGATAACCGATATTCCCGGCACCCACGGTAAGTATGTTCTTGCCAAGCAGTGTAAATTCATTGTTCATCATCTTCTGAACGACAGCGGCGGTGTATACCCCCGGAAGGTCATCGTTTTCAAAGGTGGGCATGAAAGGAACCGCCCCGGTTGCAATAACCAGATACTCCGTGTCGACGTAATAGATCTCCTGGGTGACTATATTTTTTATGGCCAGTCGCTTGCCTTCAAGGATGTCCCATACCGTGCAGTTGAGAAAGATCCCGTCGAGGTTCTCGCCTGCAAGGGTTTTGGCAATGTCGAATCCTCGCATTCCGCCAAACTTCTTCTCCTTCTCAAAGAAAAAGAATTGGTGGGTTTGCATGAGAAACTGGCCGCCGATTTTGTCGTTATTATCGATGACGATATTATCAATGCCATGCTGGTTAAGTACTTCGCGCGTTGCCAACCCTGCCGGACCGGCCCCGATGATGGTAACTGAGGAGCGATAAACACGGGTTGGCGTTTTCTTGTCCACAGGGCGCGGCTCAGGACGATAGTCGCGGGGAACTTCCTTAACTTCCTTGACTCCATCAACACGGGTTATGCAAATCCTCTTAATTTCCCCGTCGACCAGCATTTCACAGGCACCGCATTTCCCGATGCCGCATTCAAGGCTTCTGTTCCTTCCCTGCAGGCTGTGGCTGTGGACGGGGAAGCCAGCCTGGTGCAAAGCGGCCGCAATGGTCAGGCCTTTATCGCCGGTCACCTTCGCACCTTCAAAATCAAAAGTCAACTGTTCGCGCTGTTCAATATCGAGAATCGGATGCTCAGTTATTTTCAACATGATTAAGTCAGATTATGGACGCTCAAAAGTAGGCCGGCAAGGCCCGTGTATAAATGACCTTTATCATCCGGATTGATGATATGAAGCAGGGTTTTAACTATGTTTGAGTTGTGTTTTTTCTGCTAACCCAAGGTGTTTGAAGCTTGAACCGCATGATGGAAACAGATAGGGTAGATGAGCGAACGATCATGTTTTCCCGGGCAGAACTGGTACCGGGTACAGAGCGGTATGAAACCTACTACCGTGAGCACCCTGAGCATCTGCCCTTGGACCTGAAGTTTCGTAGCTTGCCCGGATTGTTGAATCCCTCAGCCCCCTATTTCCAACCGCTCATTTTTGCTGCAGCAGAAGCGGCATTCTTTACAACCGGTATTTTGGCTGACCGGGTGGACGGGGAAGTTAATCCTGAAAGAACTGACCTCTCTTCCGCACGAGTGTTAGCTTTCATCAGGCAGTGGGCTCGCGATATGGGAGTTCATTCTATCGGGGTCACATCACTAAAAGCCGAACATCTCTATTCGGTTGGCGGGAGAAAGAGAAATTACGGGAATCCGGTGTCATTGTCCCATACCAAGGCAATTGTATTTACCGTAGAAATGGACCATCGGCGGG
>Ga0209417_1007528_pt1 | contig 10431 bp, 8 predicted proteins | sample RifGroF2_FD_184002 | JGI IMG/M metagenome (GOLD analysis project Ga0209417, IMG submission 184002) | Groundwater microbial communities from Rifle, Colorado, USA - Groundwater F2 (SPAdes) (version 2) | ecosystem: Environmental > Aquatic > Deep subsurface > Groundwater | place: Rifle, Colorado... | reverse complement strand
ATTTGAACCCCCGACACCCTGCTCCCAAAGCAGGTGCGCTACCAGACTGCGCTATGCTCCGTAAAGAGTTCGCATCATATAAATGATTGCGGTGTAAATCAATAAAATTCGGTTTTGAGGATTAAAAAAAATCTGGTAGAGTGATTCATTATAATTTGAGTTGTAGATGAGAAAATTGGTTTTTACATTAACGTTATCGTTTTTCCGTGCGATGAATCCGTAGGGGCACCCCTTGTGGGCGCCCAACCTTGAAAGTGCCCGAAATATTTGGGCGACCACAAGGGGTGCCCCTACACACGCACCACGAAGATTAAAAAATAATCGCGCTGCCATTCATCTATTGTTTTTCGCATTTCTTATCTAAAGCTCGGGGGCATTATTAAAACACAGGGGATCAATTCATGTCCGCTCAACTCATTGATGGAAAAAAAATCGCTCGAGATATTCAACAGGATATCGCCAAAAAAGTAGCGGCGATGACACAACAGGGAAATCCTACGCCGGGATTAGCCGTTATTTTAATCGGCGATAATCCTGCGTCACAAATTTATGTCGCCCACAAACAAAAAGCGTGCGAACAAGTCGGTTTTTATTCCGAAAAAATAATGCTTTCTCATGATACAAAAGAAGAAAAATTGTTATCGATTATCGATGATCTCAATAAAAACCCTAAAATTCACGGCATCTTAGTCCAATTACCTCTACCCGCGCATATCAATAATCAAACTATCATTGAGCGCATTTCACCCTTGAAAGATGTCGATGGATTTCACCCCTATAATTTAGGCCGACTCGCACAAGGGAATCCCGTATTACGCCCTTGCACGCCGTACGGTTGTTTAAAGCTCATCGAATCAACCGACATAATACTCAAAGGCAAAGATGCCGTGATCGTCGGCTCCTCAATGATTGTCGGCCGACCGATGGCGCTAGAGTTATTGATAGCGAAATGCACGGTTACCGTCTGTCATAGTCAAACACAGCATCTCGCCGACAAAATAAAAAAAGCCGACATACTAATCGTCGGCACTGGCAAGCCGGAGTTGATCAAAGGCGCCTGGATCAAAGAAGGTGCTGTGGTCATCGACGTCGGCATTAATCGCCTGGCGGACGGCAGTTTGAAAGGAGACGTGGAATTTGAAACAGCAAAAGAACGCGCGAGCTTTATTACACCCGTCCCCGGCGGAGTCGGCCCAATGACGATTGCGATGTTATTATCCAATACACTGCAAGCGGCCACGCTAAATAAAGGCTTATTTGAATGATCTAACCCGTACCATCTACCCGATAACACTAGGATAAACCCTTGTGATCACCCGAAAATCATGGGCAATCGAAACTGAGCACCCATAAGGGATGCCCCTACACGCGGATTAAAAAATCATCCAAAATCTGGGCGTTTTTGTACCATCACGATCAGAGCCTACGCATGAAAAATATTTTCATTCCGTCATCCCGCGGGATCCAGAAAAATTCAAGCGTTTATAAAATCTAGATTCCGCGGTCAAGCCGCCGAATGACAAAATTATACCCAAATGCTGTCAATAAAATTTTTCGCGCGTAGATCCTGCCATCACGATCGCGGTGAAGAGTTACCCTATTTTTTTCATATACTCTAAAATTTCCTGCCGAAATCGCTCTGCACTAAATCGTAATGCATTTGCTCGACAGTCTTCAGCTTTCATTTTTTGAGGCATTGACTCAAAACGCTGCACTGCTTCAATAATTGATTCGACTGTTTGTTCTTCAAAAAATAACCCCGTTTTTTCTGCGACAATCGTTTCACATGCGCCACCTCGACCGTAAGCAATCACGGGTGTTCCGCACGCTTGCGCCTCGACAGGCACGATCCCGAAATCTTCTTCGGCCGCAAAAATAAACGCTTTCGCTTGTTGCATGAGCATCACAAGCGCTTCTTTTTCTAAGTATCCTTTCAGTTCTGTATTGCAGTGCGCTAACGGCTTTATCTTTTTCTCATCCGGACCATCGCCCACGACGATCAAACGTTTATCGGGCATTTGCGCAAAGGCTTTCACGATAAGATCAATGCGTTTGTACGGCACAAAACGAGACGCTGTTAAATAAAAATTCTCTTTTTCTTTACAACACGAAAAATGCTCAATATCAACCGGCGGGTTAATCACCGTTGCTTCCCGTCGGTACACTTTTTGAATGCGTCTTTTGATGTATTGTGAATTCACGATGAAATGATCCACTCGCGCCGCGGAAGCGTAATCCCACAATCTTAATCGATGCAATAAATACCGCGTCATCATCGATTTGAGGCCGCTTTGCAAACCCGATTCGCGCAAATATTGATGTTGAAAATCCCAGGTATAACGCATCGGCGAATGGACATAACTGATATGCAATTGATCGGGGCCCGTGATCACGCCTTTCGCAACGGCGTGCGAACTAGAGATAATTAAATCATACGTGGAAAGATCGAGCTGTTCGATCGCCAGTGGCATAAGTGGCAAATACGTTCGATAATGCGTTTTAGCTTTAGGTAATCGCTGAATAAACGTCGTCGTCGCTTTTTTGCCTAAAAAATAGCTTTGTCGCACATCGTCTTCTAAAAAATCGATGACCGCAAACAAATCCGCCTCGGGGAAACACTGTAACAGTTGCGTGACAACACGCTCAGCGCCAGCATAGGTGACTAACCAGTCACACACCATAGCAATTTTCACACTGGACTTATGCAAAAAGCGATCTGACGCGTTGGAAACTCGCTCGCAATCCTCATTTATTGTTGAATAAACTCCGGTTGTTCGCTCGCTTCCGCCGTGCATCTCATCTTGTTGCATAAGTCCAGTCATAGTAAATTCTCGGTAATTTTTTGAAACACTGCATCAAGACTGACGTCTCTAACGCAAGCCATCGATGCACACCCTTGAAAATGATAACACGGAACACAAGGCACCGAACCAATCAAATAATCAATTTTTTCAGACAATGGCTTCCAATGCGCTTTAGAAGCGGTGCCGTTTCCAATCACGACGCCGGCCGTATCAACGGCGGAAGCAACATGACCAACCATCGAATCCACACCGACAAAATAACGAGCCGCAGCAATGACTTCGACAAGCTCAGGGAAAATTAATCGATTACATAAATTAATACAAAGCGGCGATTCAACCTGGATTTGTTTGGTTAATTGTAACTCATGCTCGCCTTGACCCGTCAATACGACAGGAATGGCATGATCCATTATTTTTTTAATCAATACTTTCCAGTGTGCAATCGGCCATTCTTTGATCGGATTGCCACAACCAGGATGCAGCACGATAAATCCTGGTTGCAAAAAATGATCCGGCAAATATCGATGAAGATCGATTGCTTGATCACGCAATAAAATGGGCTTTAAATTTTCTGTATGTTTTATTTCCGGAAAAATAACACTCAATAAAGCAATATGATAATCAACCACATGTTGATCTTTCAAAATCCATTGCTGCGGGTCTGTCAATAAGGCGCCGCATCCTCCTCGCGTATAGCCAATCCGTCTGGGAATATCGGATTGAAACAAAAGAATTGCTGCATTCGGAAAATAAGCATACAAATCAATTGCGACATCATAATGTGCTTGACGTAATGCCGTTAAAACAGCGCGTCGCGAAGAAAAATAGTGAGCAATTTTTTTATACAGTGGCTGCTTGGATCGATTGACATACCAATGATCATCATAATAAACATGGTCGATCAACGGATGTTTTTCCAAAATTGGCCGAGCCCATGAGCCCGCCAAAAATCCAATTTCGCCAGCAGGATAGGCCTTCTTAATCAGCGGTAAAATACCGGTCGCGATAATAATATCGCCCAAATGTCCTCGGTTGGCCAATAAAATTTTTCGGGGCAATGAAGATTGTACCAACATTTTTTTTGCGCGATGAAATAACAAATAAAATGCACATAACGCATCCAAAAAGACGAGAATGACTTTCCCCGATTTCGACATGGTGTCATAGCGTTTTATTGCCATAAACGACCGCCCCCAGATTGATTGGATAATCGCGACAAACGCCACCGCTGAATCGTCGATCGGTTGATCAAACGCAACCCTTTAAGCAAACAGGCCGGCATAAAAAAATAGGGTGCAACATGCAACCAAAATACCGGGTAAAAACAACAATAACGTAAACACAGCCAAAAAGCTTTCGCGCTATCGCTCGCACTGGCGTGAAATTTAATCCCTAAAACAGCCGAGCGAATATGTACCTTACAGATATCAGACATCCAACGCCGATACTCACCCGTCCCAGCGCCTAGCAACACCGCAGCGATTTTCTCATAGTTCGTTAAATCGAGCTCTAAACGCCGATAACGATTACGCAATAAAGTCAGATCATTTTCCGTGCGAAAGCCAACGCATCGTTTTGATAAATACAACCAGGTTGGATGATTTAAAATAATGCGTCCAATCACAAACACGTGAATATACCCAGTACAAAACGGTTCTATCGATTCCTTCGCTAAAACCTCTTGCCAAAATATTTTTTTTACGATTTGCGCCGACATAAATCCCAATTGCGTAACAAGCGCAGAAAAAATTTGCCGCGATCCGCAAAATAACTGATCAGGCACATTAAGCGGGAATAATTGCCGAACATAGATTTCTTTTTTAAGATCTGGTGTATAGCCTTTTACGTTAACCGACAAACCCGATAAATTGGGATATTGATTGAGCCGATCGAGCACTGCTCGAATAGCTCCTGGTTCTACAATGTCATCACTCCCCATCAACCAACAATATTCTCCATGCGCTATATCAATCGCTTTCAAACAATTTCGATCAAAGCCCTGATTCGATAAAAATCGATGATACACAATCGCCGGGTACTGCTGTTGATATTCACCCACTAAAACTGATGTGTGATCTTCTGATGCATTATCACTGATACAAATTTCAACTTGGCTAGGGTCAGGTTTTTGCTCGAGAATGCTATCGAGTAATTGCTTTAAACAAGCAACGCGATTATAGGTCGGAATACAAAAAGAAAGTTTGACTCTACATTGCTGAATACAAGGATTGAGGGGTGGAATCGCTTCGCGATGAATGATTTTTTGTTTTTTCATATTTATCGTGCTCGTCTGTTAATTGTCGTTGCGAGGCGTAGCCAAAGCAAGTCTTCCGCCACCCCGAACTTCATGTTCGTCATTGCGAGGTATGTCCGAAGCAATGACAAAGGAGTGGATTGCTTCGGACATACCTCGCAATGACGGCAGGTAGTTCCTCAATCCTACCCAGTCTTTCCCAAACTGTCATCCTGACGCATCTCCCCAGCCACGCATCCCTGCGCGTCGCTCGGTGAAAAAATGCTTCGCATTTTCTTTATCCGCCTCGTCCTCAATCCTCAATCCTCATTTTTCGAATGGAGTAATAATGGTAAACAGGCAAGAGCCAGAATCCTGTGATTAAAAAACATAACGCCAATCCCAACAGAATACCATTCAACCCCAGCCAACGGCTGAAATAATATAGAAAAACAATGCTCGTCATCGCTTGAATAGGCACTGTCATAGCAATAAAAGCAATTTTATTACGACTCTGAATAGCGGTCGCATAAGTATCCGTCCAAACTCGCGTGATATAATAAAAACCAAATAATAAGATAGCCGCACCGGGAATCACTAAAGTATTTTTTGAAAAGAGCAATAACAGCGGCGTTTTTAGCGCAAAAATAACGAGTGTCCCCGTCACCACATATAAACTCGCCATGAGTCCATTGCGAATTAACATCGCATTGGCTTGACGGTATTTTTCGGCTTTAAAATCAGCATAATGTTCCGCCAGTACTGGCCATAACGCCACCAACACGGCCGAATAACCAAAATACATAAATGAAAAAATTCGATTAAAAATATTATACACCGTAATGTCATTCGCATTGAGTAATTGAGACATAATCACATAGTCAATCCCTAAAACAAAGGCAGCGCCCACTGCATTGACGCTATACTGCCATGCTTTTGAAAATATTTTTTTAAACAGACCAAAATCAGCCGAAATGATACATCGACGTAATGGCACGGCATGTAAAAACGCGGTAAAAGCAAATAACATCTGTGGGGCTGTCCATCCCAACAACACCCATAGCAATTGATCACGATGTACTTGTAAAAAAATCAGCAGCAACACCAATGCCAAACTGCCGATATAACTAATCGTTTGATAAAAATAAGCCCAATATCCGCGATGTTGTGCAAAGAAAATTTTATAAGCAATGCCGAATAATGCAGCGAGAATGTACATATTTCCCGCAACAATGAGCAAATAACTCGATGCATGTGTCGCTAATTTATGTAACAAAAAATGTTGCAAAAATGGCGCGATCAAAGAAAACAGCACCACTTCAACACAACCAATCAATAAAACAAAAATGACCAAACTATTTAAAAAGCCCGTTGTCTCTTTTTGTTGAACACGCAATAAAGAAATATGATTTTGAATACTAGTGCCCAATCCTAAGTCAGCCAAATTAAACCATAACAATAATCCCGTGATCACAGCAAATAACGCATATTGTTCTGTGCCGACAAAACGAAGCACCAATGGAATTGATATGACCTGAACACCCGCCATCACAATACGACTCAGCCAACCTGATCCCACAACGTAATAATGCGAGGGTATAGATTTCAAACATTTTTTTAACTGCACTGTCGAAAAACCCATTTTTTAATTGGTCAAATTGTAATTATTCACCGCGATCGTGACGATACAAGAACGTTCAGATTTTGGATGATTTTTGACGAAAAATCGATGGAAAAAGCGCCAAAATATGAGCGTTCCTTAAAAAGCACTGAATAGTTACGTCAAATTAAGGGTTTGAATATTACCCGAATTACCCCATTAATAAAACCCAAATCCCGATTGAGGTTTGCGAGGAGCTAGCGACGAAATAATCCATTCTCTCGTCATTGCGAGGTATGTCCGAAGCAATCCAGAAAAAATCTGGATTGCTTCGGACATACCTCGCAATGACGGGCTCTGGGTTGCCTCGACACTGTGTGCCTCATAATGACGACGTTCTGTCATTCCGGAGATTTTACGCATGGACGCACAAAATCATCCGGAATCCAGGCAGGTATCATGGATGGGGGAAACGTGGATTTCTGGATCCCGCGGTCATTGCCGCGGGATGACAAAGAACTGGATTGCTTCGTCGCTAGCGCTCCTCGCAATGACGGCAGATAGTTCTTCAATCCCCACTCATCACATATTTTGTACAAAAAAAACAACGCTCCTTTCTGGTTTTAAATTGTTTTTGCGTCGTTAATAAAAATTGTTTAAGTCGTTCAAATCGTTCTTTCATAAAAAGCCACTCCTCGAGAACCGTATTCGCGGACAACCGAATCGGCGGGATACGAGCATCCACATACGAATCGTTACAATGAACCAAATTTAGCGCCGTATCATAATAAAGATAATTGGGATATTCCTCGATAGTCGGGCATGGATTGGGCGCTTCCTCAAAATAATCATAAACAGCCGACGCTGAATTTGGCGCATAAGCGGGCCCTACGTCTAAAAAAATCTTGTGCATTTTATTTGTCATGTTAATTCTTTTATGCTCCTCAGGACTTTTCCGAATCAATGAAATAAGGGCATTTTGGCCCACACAAAAATCCAGCTGTTGCAAACCTTTTTCAAGCGTTTCAGCTGTTCGCTGTAAATTATTTTTATCATAAATCGTATCGAGAATCGCCATTTTTTGATGAGCAAGCATTCGCTGCGTCATATCAATCAATCTTTCTTCTGCGCTTTGTCCTTGTTTTTGGTACAAATTAAACCCTAAGCGAAACTCTACGGCTGGATAAGGATAATCGCGTGAAATACGATCCCACAATTGAGCTACCTTTTGATGATGAGCAAAAAATCCGCCTGTTTTTACGACAATTCTTACGTTCGGTATCTCCGCTTGTATGGCACCAATAACATCAAGTAAATTTTTTGTTTCCCCCGCTTGATCAACCTGCTGATATAAAAATGCTTCCCCGCCGGTCAGCATAATATAAACTGAGTTAAACCTATTTTTAAATGGCTCAGACGTGCAAAAAGTTTTCATATCACGTAACTTGGATCCTAATCGGTCAAAATCTAACGCCACATTTTTATAAATCTCGTCGTAATTATTACAGCATAAAACACATTTTTTATCGCAAGCGCTTGTTAACCCCAATATAAAACAAAACGATTTTTGCATAGTATTTTCCTCCTTTTGTATAAAAATATTGAATAATTCTTGGCTATTGTTTCAATAACCTGAATCTAATTTTAAAAAAGTATTGAATTGGGCTTTTTAAGAAAAAAACAAGGCACGAACAAAATTTTTAAAAATAAGACTTAGAAAGATAAGGGACTTCGAAATAGAAAGTGTCTGTCAAAAAGATAGGCTTTGCAAGCAATAATTGCTGAAAAAAATCCCCGCGCGAGAGCGGGGATTATTATTTCGATCGAGATGAGATAGATTAGAAATACACGCCGATTTTAGCGATCGCTGCATTATCCGATTTACCCAACTCTGCCGTATTATAGGCAATAGCACCTGCGCCTGTTGCTGTATCATGCGAACCATAATTCACGTCATGGCGATACTCTAAAGTCAAAATAGTATTCGTCAAAACAGTCGAACTCAATGCGGCAATATAGCGCACTCTTGGCACATTAAAGACCAACGCATCCTTAGACCCTTGCACGCCCACAGCAAAATAAGTTGGCAACGTGAAGAGCTTAAAGTTATAAGCTCCCTCGAGATCAACCGCACTGGGCTTCGCACCACGGCCATTATAAGTTGCATTCAATGGTGAAAAAGCCCTCATCGCGGTCACATATTCCATCACCACGTTATATTGGTCATAGGTAAATGTATTATGCCAATCAAAAGCCGGCACACCCCGAATCATCTTCTCATTAGACCCAGCTTGATCAAACCCTTGGAAAGCCACATCCGTCCGGCCGGTTTCTTGCATACCCGTTGCATCCGCCATATCCGCCATATAGCTGACACCGCTATCCACATTCCAGGTATCATTGCCTAACCAAAAACCGAGATCACCGCCATATTGGTTCACCATATTGCTATTACCGTATTTCGCATCTCCCTTAAATCCAAAAACATGCGCATAAGGCGTAATAATGTTTGCTGCTGGATTCCAAGCGATATAACTAAGTGACAAAGCACGCGCCTTTGTTTTTGCGAGTGTTTGCGTTAATGGATCAGAAATCATAAAGGAAGAATATCGACCAAAAGGCACATTCATTTGACCTAAGCTGCCAAAAACGGGAGATTTTGTCAGGTTACCCAATGTTAAAAAGCCTTTCCCTAATCGAACATTAGAATTACTGACACGTCGCGTTCCTGCTGCATTGTAAGAATTATCATATTCGAAAGTGGCAAAACCGTTTACCCATTGGCTGATTTCTGCAAAAGCGTCTAATTCAGCGCCCGTTAAATTAAGATCTGTTGTGCGGGGTCCATGATAAGGACGAGTATAAAATGCCTTTCCCTCAACGTCACCGCTCAATACCAAACGAGGTACTGGCGATCCCCCTTGTTCGTCTGTTGTTTGTTGACTTTCATTCAAAGCACGACGATAGAGTAATTTTTCATCTTCATTAATCCCAGGCGCATTAACAACCAATTGGCCGCCAGAATAATAAGTTGGTTTACTGGTAAATGGCTGAATCACCACAGAATTACTAAAATTTCGTAAATGTCCATATATATCCGTGAAACCAGTCAGCTCACTTTGTTGTGCTGCGGCGCTCGTTTTTTGGCCTTTCGATGTCGTTGCTGACCGTTGCGTCTTCAGCGCCGTCACTTGCGCTTGCAGCTTATTGACCTGTTGTTGCAACTGCTCCAACGTCGCTGTTGAGCCTGTATCAGCACCAAATGCCAATGAAGCACATGTTAACGCCGACAATGTCATCAGCGCTCTGAACTTGTTTTTACTTATCATAGGACCTCGCTATAAATATTGCTAATTTTATGCTTTTTTTCTAACGATTAGATTATTAGTTTAAAACAATCGCTAGGCCTAGAACCCGCCTTCAAGCCACCAAAATTATTCCACTTTGATCGTCAAAAGCGCGGTTATTATTACCATGGCCTTTATTAAAAACAAGCACTATTTTACCCTCGCAAATCATTTGCCGTTTCTATGCTTTTGTGTAAGAATCAATCCATTATTTTCAAGGTTTTAGGAGTTAACTTTCATGTTTGAACTAGAGCTGGTCGGAAACATTCCTCAAAGCGCTATTATCAAGGTCATTGGTATCGGCGGCGGCGGCGGCAATGCAGTTGAACACATGGTCTCTCAGAATATTGAAGGCGTTGATTTCGCCTGTGCTAATACTGATGCACAAGCACTTAAAAGCTCCAACGCTCGCACTTTAGTTCAGCTGGGCTCAGAAATTACAAAAGG
>Ga0209417_1007526_pt1 | contig 10433 bp, 10 predicted proteins | sample RifGroF2_FD_184002 | JGI IMG/M metagenome (GOLD analysis project Ga0209417, IMG submission 184002) | Groundwater microbial communities from Rifle, Colorado, USA - Groundwater F2 (SPAdes) (version 2) | ecosystem: Environmental > Aquatic > Deep subsurface > Groundwater | place: Rifle, Colorado... | reverse complement strand
GTCAAGCACAAAAAAAACAGCACAGTAACCCCTCGGTGAACGGGGGAAAAAAAGACTTGCGTTCGGATCTTCCATGTGATAAATATAAAGCATGGATGAGAGGTTCAGGTATAGAGGCAAGGATTATACACAACGAGAGATTGATGAGATCAGGGATATTATAGCGACCTATTGGGAACGAGGCCGATGTTTCATATCCCGGGAGATATGCCGTAGATGGAATTGGACGCAGCCAAACGGGATGCTAAAGGATATGATTTGCCGGGGATTGCTATTGTACTTGCAATCCCATGGGTTAATTGAACTACCGCCTAGAAAGAAAAATCCTCCCAATCCCCTGTTGCATCGCAGAAAGCCGCCGGCTATTGAAGTTGAGCAGACACCTGTCAGAGGTAAGTTATCAGATATAAGACCAGTAGAATTAGTTCAAGTCAGGCGAACCCCTTTAGAGAAGCTCTACAACAGTTTGATTGAGCAGTATCACTATCTTGGGTATACCCGCCCTGTGGGGGAGCATTTAGAGTACATTGCTTTCTCATATGGCAGGCCCATTGCCTGCCTGGGTTGGTGTTCTGCTCCCCGCCATATCGGATGTCGGGACCGGTATATTGGATGGAACCAGGAGCAGCGAGGAAAGGGGCTTGGTTTCGTTGTGATCAATACACGGTTTTTAATCCTGCCATGGGTCGGGATTCCCCATCTGGCCTCTCATCTATTAGGGATGATGGTGAGGAGGATTTCTTCGGATTGGGAGAGGATATATGCGCATGAGGTAGTTTTTCTTGAGAGTTTTGTTGACCCTGAGCGTGGTTTTACCGGGACATGCTACAGGGCAGCCAACTGGGTCTATCTGGGGCGAACGACTGGACGGGGGAAGGATGACAGTACCAATAAGGCAAACCGCAGTCTGAAATTAGTTTTTGGATATCCCTTAAGGAAGGATTTCAGGGGGGCGCTCTGTGGCATACTGTGAGGGTTGTTTTTCAAAGCAGAGGAAGATAGATACATTGACTGAGGAGGTAAGCCGTCTTAAGACAAAGCTCAAGTATGAGGAGCGCAGAGATGAGGAGGGTTATTTTGGGTCATCAACGCCTTCGTCAAAAATACCTGTTAAGGCCAGCAGTGTAGAGGAGAATCAAAGAAAGCGTGGTGGGGCAAAGCCGGGGCAACCTGGTCATGGTCGTTATTGTTTTGACCAGTCACAGGCTGACCATGTGGTTGATGTGGGCTCGGAGGTAGGAGAAGAATGCCCGGATTGCGGCGGTATTCTGGAGGATAAAGGGGCAGATAGCCGCTCTGTCATTGATATTCCACCACTTAAAGCACAAAAGATCTTATACCTGCTTCCAAAGCGCTACTGCTCGCACTGTAGGAAAACCTTCAAGCCACGTCCACAAGGTGTCCTGCCCAGGAGTCTCTATGGTAATCAGCTTGTAGCCACGGCAGCAGCCATGCACTATCTGCATGGTATTCCCCTGGGGCGTATATGCGAGCAGATGGGTATCGGCCTTGGCTCTCTGATAGAGATATTGCACCGCATGGCAAGATTATTTGCCAATGTACCAGGTAGACTGATTGAACAATACCGACAATCACCTGTCAAACACGCTGATGAGACCGGCTGGCGCAATGATGGACACAATGGCTATGCGTGGCTCTTTGCTACAGATAAGATCAGTATCTTTTTGTTTAGAAAGACCCGCTCTGCCAGTGTGCCGAAGGAGGTCTTTGGTACTGAACTGCTCCCTGGCACCCTGGTAGTTGATCGCTATAACGCCTATAACAAGGCCCCATCTGCTATCCAGTATTGTTATGCCCACTTGCTCAGAGAAGTTGAAGACAAGGAGAAGGAATTTGGAGATAATGCAGAGGTGAAGGCATTTGTTGATACTATGGCCCCACTGCTATCTACAGCTATGAGTTTACGTGGTCTGCCTATTTCAGATGATGAGTTCTACAGACAGGCCGCTATGATAGAATCAAAGATAAAGGATATAGTCCGGAGTCCTGCTACGCACCTTGCTATACGTCGCATCCAGGATATATTTTGCAAAAATGAAGGCCGCCTCTACCACTGGGCATCAGACCGGAGGGTTCCTGCTGAAAACAACCGTGCCGAAAGAGACCTTCGCCCAACAGTCATTGCCCGTAAGGTCAGCTTTGGTTCTCAATCAGATGCAGGCGCTAAGACCCGTGAGGTTATGATGACTGTATTACAGACTCTCAAGAAAAGAAGCGCTGATACCACTGGAGCTTTAAAGAATATACTTGATCAACTTGCTAAGGATATAAAGACAGACCCTTTCAACATCATCTATCCTGCCAATACATCCTGATAATTATCAATCCCATTTGATACAGACAAAGGGGATTACCTTTCCCCCGTTCACCGAGGGGTTACATATCAATTGACAGTAAAATATCAATTTGTTAACTTAACTTATAATTGCAGGGGTTGTAATTTAATAAATATGAATGACTTTCCTGTCAGACAATTCCATATAAATGAGATTATTTTCAAGGAGGGTTCGATTGGAAGTTCCGCCTATATATTGAAGGCTGGTTGTGTAAACATATATACTGAATCAAGCGGCAAGAAAGTGGTATTAGTGGCTTTGAGACCTGTGACCATATTTGGAGAGATGTCCTTATTGTCTAAAGATCATAAGAGAACTGCTACAGCAGAGGCTATAGAATATTCCGAGGCAGTGGAGATCGACAAGAAGTCATTTGATCACTATATGGCACAAACCCCCCCGATAATAGCAAATGTTTTGAACGCGCTTGCAGATCGTCTTAAAAGTGCAACTTCGAGGGTGGCGTCATGGGCCCCTGATCTGTTCATTGGAACATGTGAGATGTTGAACCTCCTTGCCGGCAAGGATAAAGACGAACTCCCGTTTGAGACTACAGTAGCATCCATATCCAGCATCTTTTCTGCTGATGCCGCTTTAATAAAGGATAAACTTACGGGGCTTGAAGAATTAAACCTGCTTGAACTGAATGATAACCCTAAAGGTGAAAAGATAATAAGGATAATTCAAAAAGATAAATTCCTTGAAAAGGCCCGGAATCTCCAGCAGAAGTTTAATTGGAAGCTTTAAGAATACACTTATTGTTAATAACTAAAGGTTGCTGATACAAACACCGTAAGATTCTGCATTACGGCATCCTGTATAGAAGGATCGTCACCTATAATCTGTGCCTTGCCTTTACCATATGCGTAATTGCCTCCTACTGTCAACGATGACAAGCGGGAAAAACTACTTACGCTAAGACTTGCTCCATACATATCTATATGTTCCGGCTGATAAGTCTTTCCAGAGATAAGTTCCGGGGTATTCGCCATATTTGTATATAAGCCTCCCCTTAGTGCAATCCCTGCATTAGGATAATACTCAGCCCCTATGGCCATATTTACTACACTCTCCTGAGAGACGTTCTCAGGGATGTATGATCCAGCATCAATGTTGTTTAACCTCAATGTATATGGCGCAGATGTATAGTAGCTTATATCTGTTGAAAAGAGGATTCTGTCTGAAGGAAAGTAAGCAATGCCAAGAGTGGTAACAAATGGGAACTCTTTTTTATCGTGAGACTTCCAAATACTGTAATCAATAGTAGTGTTAGTATAATCAGGACTCTTGTAAGTAGCCTGAGCACGCAAGTCTGTATCAAATATATAAATCTTTGAGAACGTTGTTCCGATTGACCATCTATCTGCAGGAGTCCACATTAACCCGAATACAGGTTTTAATCCCGATTCTGTCAGCCATTTATATGCATTGGCCCACTGATACCTTCCATCATCAAAATTGATAAAATGCCTGTTAATATAGTTGCGGGTTCTGTAATGCATGTATAGTGTTGTCCCGAGGGCAAGTCGTTCATTAATCTTTATCCCATAGGAAGGACCAAAGTTATATGTCTTGAGGTTATTGGAATCATTATTTCTATATTGAGGTTCTTGCAAAAGTCTTTGCGAAACCCGTTTAAACCTTCCCTGCATATAGTTTCGCAATTTAAAAATCACCTATTGTGCAAACTGAGACGTTAATTTACTTCTTTTTGCTCATCCACACATTTCCCGGGCGTACTCCTCCATCCACCTTAGAAAATATTCCTGTTTCTATCATACTGCTACGTCATCAGCTTTAGTAATTGGTCAGCAAATAAAGCTATAACGCCAAACATAAGATGCATACGAACTTTTTTTGCACCCCTTACCATTACTGACCGGCCGCCAAACTCGTCCTTCAACCTCGCATTAAATCTCTCTGCAACTGTCCTCTCATTGTATCTCAATGCCTCAGCCGGTGACATCGGCACCGACTCTCCACGCCGAGGATTACGATCTATTATCGGCACATGACCTAATGCCTTACTTACCTCATAGATGGGCTTTGCATCATATGCAGAATCCATTAGATCATATAAATAAGTCACCCTATCTGTCGTCATCTTCATCATTGGGATTGCCACCTGACTGTCATGCAATGACGCTGAGGTTAATACCGCTGTAACCGGCAGCCCGCTGTCATTTGTATCTACATGAAGCTTATACCCAATCCATTTCTCCTTATATCCCTTTGCATTAGTCTTGCAACCCACAGCACACATAGTCGGAATATCTTTCAATGCCTCTGAAGGGGTCTGATTGACCTGGACATCGAGCCGTGTCTCCTCTTTACTACTTACCCGAACCTCTCCCTTCATGGGCCTGCCCCTCTTCTTTCGCCCCTCTTTATTATCCCCTATAACCTTAGGGGATTTCTCAGCAGGCCTCTCATTACCTTCTATCGCTGTAGAATCCCTCGATATATGCCCTACTAACTCCTCTGATAAATGCTCTTTTACCAATGCCTCGTGCACTCTATCTCCTAAGCCGCTACCTGCAAATTCACTAAACGCCCTCGAAAATGTCGCCTCAGATGGAAACTGTCCCTTCTTCTTTATCACCTTCAGCGCCTTACCATTTATAGTAGAACCTTCATGTGTAACCGTAAAATTAACCCCCCCAAATCCACATATCCTCCGCAAGTTCGGCATAGTATGCAGTGCCTCTACCAAGGCCCTCGTCGTCCCATAGTTATATACCGACTTTGCTACAAATGCCCTCGCTATCGCATACCTATCTTTTAGCTTACGGCCCATCCATTGATACTCAGGAGAGTTTACGTATCTCTCTATTTCCACCATCTCTAATATCATTATCAATTGCTTCTGCTTCTCTGTCATAGGGTCTGATAAACACTCCTTAAGATGGGGAAATAAATCTACTTGTATTTTTGCCTTTAACCATGATATTTTATCTCTCAGATTCATAGGCTCTCCTTTTGTGTGGTGTTTTTTCCAAAACAAATTCTACCAGAAGGAGAGCCAATTTACATCAATAAAAAATCAGAAAAATTCACTTAATTTATCACTTTTGCAAGAGCCTCTAAATACTTCTATATTCCGAATCAGAGGAATACCGCAGGAGAGAGGAAATAGGATTTTTCTTGATTTTTCCCTTGGTTTTAATTAGAGTTTTAAATTAAGGGAGGTGCAAAAATGACAGCAGAAATAGACAGGAAAAGACCACTTCATGTTGATAAAGAACACGTAAGGGTGATTATATTTACTCACCACTACAAAATCATAGGGGACATGTATATTATTAAGAGTGGACGGCTTACTGATTTCCTAAATAAAACTATGGCAGGGATAGAAACGGACATGTTCCTTCCTGTCACTAATGCTGAGTGTTTTTCTATGACTGATGGTCAGTTAAAATACATATCAGAATTTATGGTAGTAAATAAGGACCATATACATCTTATCTTTCCATATAAAGGTAATAAATAATATAGATATGATCATAGGCATACCCAGGGAGATAAAAGATAATGAATTCAGGGCTGCAATTGTCCCATCAGGCGTTAGGATTCTGACAGGTAAAGGACATACTGTCCTGATACAAACTAATGCAGGTATTGGCAGCGGGATTTCTGATGATGAATATCAGACTGCAGGAGGAGAATTAGTATCATCTGAAGAAGAAATCTTTTCAAGGTCAGACCTTATTGTAAAGGTTAAAGAACCCTTACCACGGGAATATCCATTAATTCGCAGGGAGCAGGTATTATTCACATTCCTCCACCTTGCATCAGATAGAAGGTTAACCGATGCGCTTATCAATAGTGGAGTTGTGGCAATAGCCTATGAGGCTGTACAGCTTGATAATGGGGCATTACCTATTCTGATCCCGATGAGTGAGATTGCAGGCCGGATGGCATCTATTGTGGCTGCATATTATCTTCAGGAGTCACAAGGGGGCGCAGGTGTCCTGATATCCGGTGTGCCAGGTGTTGCACCAGGTAAGGTTACAATCCTTGGTGCAGGTACTGTAGGTCAGAATGCAGCAAGGATTGCAATTGGACTTGGTGCACAGGTTGTAATGCTCGATAGAGATTCTAAAAGACTTAAATATATTGATGACGTTTTTAATGGCAGAGTAATAACCCTCGCATCAAATGAACATAATATAGAAGAAGAGGTCTTATCATCTGATATTGTTATAGGCGCTGTCCTGGTACCGGGTGCAAGGGCACCATATCTCATTAAGAAGGAATTAATTTCAAAAATGAAAAAGGGGGCAGTAATAGTTGATGTCTCTATTGACCAGGGTGGTTGTATTGAGACGTCAAAGCCTACTACCCATTCCTGTCCTGTATATTCAGTTGATGGTGTAATACATTACTGTGTAGTAAATATGCCGGGTGCATTTCCCCGAACATCCACCTTTGCCCTCTGTAATTCAACAATTCCATACATAATTAAACTTGCTGATCTTGGTTGGAAGAAGGCTGTAGAAGAGGATCCCGCATTAGGGAGAGGTGTAACTATTCTTGGCGGAAGAGTTACCTGCCACGCAGTTGCAGATACATTTGGACTCAAGTATAATCGATTGACAATATAACAGCACTATTTTATGATAACCCAATACGGGGCGTAGCGCAGCCTGGCAGCGCACATCGTTCGGGACGATGGTGTCGGAGGTTCAAATCCTCTCGCCCCGACTCAAATAAAAAATAAAGGAAAGTTCATGGGAAGGAAGAGGCAAAAGAAGCTAAAGGATACTCCTCTGGTCATTGAAGGAGAAGTAAAAGAAAATAAAGAGGAAAAAGAAGAAGAGGAGGAGGAAGAAGAAGAGAAAGAAGATGTTGATCTTGAGGATAAAGAATTTCCTGATATCAGGGACATTTCAAATGATGTTGTTGATACTGAAGTAGAAGAGGAGAGTGAAGAAACTGAAAAAGAGACAGAGGAAGAGGAAGAAGAAACAAAATATACACCTGAATTGGATGTGATACGGTCTTACCTGCATGAGATAAGTCATGCCTCTCTGCTTACATTCGAAGAAGAAAAGCAACTATCTGAAAGGATCTCCCATGGAGATGATAAGGCCCGTCAGAGGATGATAGAGGCCAACCTGAGACTTGTTGTTAATATAGGGAAGAGATATCTGAACAGGGGGCTTCCGTTGGCGGACATTATTGAAGAAGGTAATATAGGGCTTATGAAGGCTGTTGAGAGGTTTGATTATAAAAAAGGGTTCAGGTTCAGTACTTATGCATCATGGTGGATAAGGCAGTCAATAGAGCGGGCAATCATAAACCAGACAAAGACTATCAGGCTTCCGGTACATGTAGCTGAACATATTAATAAATACCTGTCTACAGTTGAAATATTAATCCAGGAGCTTGGACGTGAACCGCAGACTAAAGAGATTGCAAAGAGGATGAAGGTTACAAATGAGGATATTGAAGGATTAAAACAGCTTATCAGGAAAACCTATTCCCTTGAGAGTCCTGTTGGAGACAGAGAAGAGAGTTATCTGAGAGATATTATTGCTGACAGTACAATAAACTCTCCGGCCAAGATTGCTGAAGGGATAAGCATGCGGGAAGAGATTGACAGGTGGCTGGCAGAGCTAAAAAATAAGGAGAGAGAGGTCATTTGTCTCAGATTTGGATTAGAGGGACAGGAACCTAAGACGCTCGAGGAGATAGGGCAGAGGTTCGGTCTTACGAGAGAGAGGATAAGGCAGATAGAGGCAGCTTCCCTTGCAAAGCTGCGAAGTATAATAGCCAAAAAAGAGATAAAAAGAGAAGAAGTTTTTTAAGACAAATGGAGGAGTTATCCAAATGGACCTGAAAACAAAGATTAGAGAGATTCCTGATTTCCCAAAAGAGGGGATACTGTTTTATGATGTTACAACCCTTTTAAAAGATGCTGAGACATTTAAACGTGTTATTAATAAAATCAGCGGATTCTATGAAGGTGAAGGGATACAGAAAGTGGTTGCAATGGAATCAAGGGGATTTATTATTGGTGCGCCGGTAGCATACAGCCTCGGTGCAGGATTTGTTCCGGTAAGGAAGCCTGGTAAGCTGCCGAGCGATGTGTATGAGGCCAGGTATGAATTGGAATACGGGAGTGATGCCCTTGCTATACATCAGGATGCAATTGCACCTGGTGAAAAGGTTCTGATAGTAGATGATCTTATTGCCACAGGTGGGACAGTTGCTGCAACTGTACAACTTGTGAGAAAGCTTGGTGGTGTGATCCACGGCATAGCATTCCTGATAGAATTGGCAGGTCTTCGCGGAAGGAATAAACTGGATGGATATAATGTGATTTCGCTTGTGTCATATTAATAATGATAGAATCGTAAAAAGTCCAAATTCCCCTCCCCTTGTGGGAGGGGATTAAGGGGAGGGAGATTTTCTATTTTTTATGAGTCCATCAATAATGCCTGTATTAATAAAAGCAATTATCCTCTCTTTCTTTATTTTCCTCATCAACAATCAGGTTAACGCTGCCAATCTCTCTATTGAATTAGGAAAGAACAGCACAGGAGTAGCTGTTGGCAGGGATTTTGGTTTCGGGTACGGATTGGTCGGGCTTTCTGCAAAATTTATTACTGATGGCCCGTGGAGTTATGTACCTACAGAAGAAAGTCTAAAAAATTCATGTAATGATTTTCATGTTGCCGAACCTGTTGATCCTGATGAATCCGATCAAGATGAATCCAAAGCTGCAAGAGATTGTAATGAAAACGGGGTTTTTGATGATGGGGATGAATGGGAGGTATTTGGAAAACTGGGTTTCAGGATTCCTGTTTTTTCAAGATTCTTTGTAAACACGGGTCTTGGGATCTCAAAGAAAAAAACCTCAGAACTATTTACATTCTGTGATGATATAAAATTAGCCTGTAAATGGGAAGGAGGAGAGAAAGTTTGTGAGACCAAACCAGAAAATGATTGTTATGAGAAGGCAGGAGAATTCGTTACATGGGGTCATGTTGAAGAGAACTATTACCTGAACTTTATAGGTGGTATTTCAGTTGAGATTACACGCCGTATGCTTCTGAATATTGATTACCACACCCGACAGGGCCTCCTTAGTGGTATTATGTGGCGTTTTTAAAGCATTTTTTTATTCCATACCTTGACCTTATTATTACCCCTGTGTTATTCTGCCACAATGAAATTCCAGTCTATTTCTCCTGAAGGATTAAAGACTTACTCATTAAGGGACAGAAAGAGTAAGGTCAGTATAAAAGACTTTTCACGACCTGTTGTTGCCGGCGGAACGTTAAATGACTTTATCAATACACTTCCGGAGATCCTTGCTGTAAAAGACCTTAAGGACATAACCCGCACTATAATCAAGGCATATAAAACTAAAAAACTGATCGCCGCCGGGATGGGCGCCCATGTAATAAAGGTCGGTCTAAGTCCTGTTATCATCGATTTAATCCAGAGAGGTGTAATTCAGGCCATTGCACTGAATGGTGCAGGTATTGTCCATGACTTTGAAATTGCCCTTGCAGGTAAGACATCAGAGGAGGTTGATGAGGAATTGGGTAAGGGGACATTCGGTATGGCAGACGAGACAGGGAGACTTTTGAATGATGCCATAAGAAAAGGGGTAAAAAAGGGCTGGGGTTTAGGAAGGTCAGTGGGTGAGATGATAAATAGTTCAAAATTTCCATATAAAGATATCAGTCTGCTTGCTGCTTCAGTGAGGCAGGGTATTCCGGTAACAGTTCATGTTGCCCTGGGTGCAGACATCCTGCATATGCATCCCCGTATGGATGGTGGTGCAACAGGTGAGTGCAGTTACAGGGATTTTAAGTTATTTGCAGGCGTTGTATCAAGATTAGAAGGGGGGGTTTATTTAAATATAGGTTCTGCTGTAATATTACCGGAGGTTTTTTTAAAGGCATTAACAATGGTCAGGAACCTTGGTTACAAGGTCAGGAATTTTACGACAGTTAATATGGATTTTATTCAGCACTATCGTCCTTTAACAAATGTAGTAAGGAGGCCTACGAAAGACGGTACTGGCAGGGGATATACCCTGACAGGCCATCATGAGATTAT
>Ga0209417_1007514_pt1 | contig 10457 bp, 23 predicted proteins | sample RifGroF2_FD_184002 | JGI IMG/M metagenome (GOLD analysis project Ga0209417, IMG submission 184002) | Groundwater microbial communities from Rifle, Colorado, USA - Groundwater F2 (SPAdes) (version 2) | ecosystem: Environmental > Aquatic > Deep subsurface > Groundwater | place: Rifle, Colorado... | reverse complement strand
CCGGATAGTTCCCGTTCATGCGCGCCCGCCCCTCAAACGCTTCGATGCTTCCCGCCGGTATGAACCAACGCCCGTTAGGAATGCGTCGTAACTGTCCGAGCGACTGAACAAGCGTCAACGAATCAATGGCGACACCGCAAAACCGACCGTCGTATCCCGGCACACCCGGCAAGTCGATGCGAGCGATGCGGAACCAATCGCGAGTACCATGCTTGCGCCACAGGTCGCCCACATTCGCCCGCCGCTTCGGGTTGCCATCAGGGTCAAAGCGAGGGTTAGACATCGGCCGAATCCTCCACAGCCTTCTGCATGGCGTAGGCGCAAGCAAGGTCATTCGGCCCGGTGTCCGCGTCCCGTTCGTGCAGCCGTTCCATGCGCGTTGCCAGTTCCGAACCAACGCTTCGGAGATTGCCAACCACAAGACGAAGAGCCGCGCACTCTCGCGCCAATTCCCGAGGGTCCGGAATGCGCAATACGCAATACCCATCGGGGCGTTCTACCCATTCGCCAAGGTCGCCAACGCCAAACCCGCGCGCGTCCTCGACCTCCGCGAATCGACCCGCCACATGTCCGGGTGGACCATCGAAAACCACGTCAACGAATCCAGCGGACTTCATCATCCCTCCCATACCCCGGTATCATTCCGAGGCGTCTAATTATACTTCCGTGCCCCAAAGTATCATTGCGCGGGCAGAAACCGACCATTCGCGCCACGCTTGCGGGTAACTACCGGCGCAACCGCAGGCATCCACAGTCGCGCGTGAACCTCGGCAAAGGCAACCGCAGCCCGGTACTGTTCCCCGTGCGGACCCGAGGGATAGACCGAATCCAGGCGCTTGCGGAAGGCGTCCAGAGTATCCCATCCCCAACAGCCCGCCTTGACGTAAACGCCTCGGTCGGTCATGGCAACATGACGCGGCGCGAGTAGGAACCAATCGGGCCGATTTCGAGGATGGGGCGTGCGCCTGTCAAGGTCAACTTCCGGCCGTTGATATCCGCGAGATTGGCATCCGCGAGATAGGCACCCGCGAGATTGGCATCCGCGAGATAGGCACCCGCGAGATTGGCATCCGCGAGATAGGCACGCGTGAGATTGGCACCCGCGAGATTGGCATCCACGAGATAGGCACCCGTGAGATAGGCACGCGTGAGATTGGCATCCGCGAGATAGGCATCCACGAGATAGGCACCCGTGAGATTGGCACCCGCGAGATTGGCATCCACGAGATAGGCACCCGTGAGATAGGCACGCGTGAGATTGGCATCCGCGAGATAGGCACGCGTGAGATTGGCACCCGCGAGATTGGCACCCGCGAGATTGGCACCCGCGAGATTGGCACGCGACTTTACCGCGGTCCCGACCAACGCCCCGAGCGTTTCCGCCTCGCCCTCGTACAGTACCCGATTATCCCAACTGTCCCGAATCTGAAAGTGCGGCATATGAACCCCCTAACTGATTGAATACCCATCATCATGCAGCGCCCCGATGGCCTGCGAACAAATCACGAAAGCGCGACGGTTGCGGACTGCCTCCTTTGCCCATTGGAGGTTGACAGTCCGGGACAAGCATCCGTTGTGCCACAGTTGCACCGTTTCCGTTGTCAACCCCTCCGGGTCCATTTGGTCAGACCGCGGGTAATGGCGCATGGGCTTGTAGGGCATTGCGCGAATCCTCCTACTCGGGCTCATTGCCGAGTTTCGCAAGCGCCAGATTCAACCGAGCATTTGCCTCGGCAATTTTCGCGTGCATCTCGCATTCTTCCCTGTAAATCAGGTTTTCGACATGCACCGACCAAGTATCTGACGCGGAGTATCCAACGTTGCCATTCCAAATGGCGTCCCTAGCGGCGTTAAACGCCTTGGTGGCGCTGGCACAATCCCGACGATAACGGGCGCGAATGGACTTCCGCTTGCTCCACCAATCGCCCATGTTATCCCCATCCCCCATAACCACCGCCGCAAGATTAGCCTGTGGCGAATGCGTTGTCAAGAGAATTAGTCAACCGTTTCCGCAAGCCATGAACCGAGCCAGCAAGACACGAACGCTCTCCGTGCCGTAAACCGCCGCGTGCAGGCTCTTGCGCACATTGGCGAGGCGGGTATGGCGAGCGAGGCAACGGCGAACATCATCGCCCGTTTTCGCATCACGACTCATCGCAAACACGCGGTCCATCTCGGAGTCAATCGGAGCAACCGTCGCCGCGTACATGCTGATATTCGTCATTCCCCACCCCTTCGTTTCAGGTTCAGCCGAGGACCGTTCCCCGACCCGATGATTCATTTTACGCCAGTGGTCCGGGGTGTCAAGGATATTTTTTGCTGCGGGCGAAAGTTTCTTGATTCCGGTTGGATTGCGTGGGGTTATGGCGCGTGAGTTCCTTCAACCTTGCGTGTTTCGCGGTCCTTCGTCCGTTCGTTCAGCACGTCAAGCGCCGTCGTTAGCAACTGAATCGCCAGCGCGTTGGCCTCGCACGCAAACTTGCCGCCGCCGCCATGCTGGTAAAACCATAGCCGGTCGCGAGCCGCGCCGATGATATCCTCGACAAAGGCGCCGTTGGGTTCCGTCCGACTCTCGCCGCGCCCAAGGGGTCCGCGTTGCCAGGAAATAGCGAAACCGCGCCCCGAGGTTTGCCCGCCTTCAGGATTCTCGTCCTTGTCTAACCAATGGTAACTGTGGAAGCCCTGATTCATCGGTTATCCCTCCCGACGCCGCTAAAACGGCACGTCATCGTCACTAACGGGCTGGCGTGGCGCCGCTTCCCGTCCACCGTCCTGAACCTGCCCCGCGCCCTGTTCCGCCCCAATCAAAGCCGCCATGGTAGCGTTGATTTCGGTAACGTACTTCTTGCCCCCGTCCGCCTCGTAACTCCGCGTCTGGATTCGTCCCTCGACGTAAACCCGGTCGCCCTTGCGCACGTCCCGAGCCAAATCCGCAGACTTGCCCCACAGGACAACGGAATGCCACTCGCAACGGGACTTCTGTTCCCCATTGGCTTCCCAAACCTCCATCGTCTTGACCTTAAACCGGAGCATCGTACTCCGGTCAAACGCCTTCATTTCCGGTTCGTTGTCCACGTCGCCCAGGATGGTTACTCGGTTCACATACGGAATCACTTGACACCTCCGCATTCAGTTCCCTTGGCTTCCCACAGGTACCAACCCACAAGGGCGACCGGGACAATCAGAGTCTCAATGAAAATCACGCTTAGAATCACGTTCCCCGGCGAGACTCGATAACTGACGCGCTTGTCTTCGTCCTCCTGATTGAAAATCCCATAGGGTTCGATGGTCGCGCAGTCTGCCGACGCCATACGCTTCGACTCTGCACAACCCACCGACAGGAACGCCGCACACAACAGAACCGCGATTAGCCGTTTCACCCGAACACCTCCAAAAATCGTTAGAAATCTCCGAAAACAGTTACCCCAGCACCTTACCCTACAAAAACCGTTAGCGGGTGCGAGCCCTGAATCGGAACCTCGCGCCCTTCCGCGGTCAGAACGAAAACCCTATCGCCCATGATGCGCGCGAGTCGGACCACATGACCCGCGGGCGTAACGTAGCGGGCGCCGATTTTGCCATCGCGGGCGAGTACCTGAACGGGCTCCGCGTTCGATTCGTCCGCGACAGCTGGGACCGGAGTGCATCCGGGGCAACCGTCGCCGCAATCATTGCACTCCTTCCCGCAGTCACCCCGGCACTCATGCACGGATGCCTCCTCTGGATGCGTGGCGGACCCTACAAAGGCGTTCAGGTCCACCGGGGCAGAATCCCTAGCCTTGGTCGCTTGCGGGACTGTAATCGCCGCATTCGCATCCAACCCGTCAATCCAATCGCGGATAGCGTCAGACTCGACGGCCCACAATTCCGCGTCGATTCGGATTCCGAGGAATTGGGCAAACAGACCGTGAACCACCGACTCTAGCACCGCCCGCGCGTCCTGGTCCGCTTGAATCACATCGGCGGGGTCCAATTCCTCAGACTTGGGCAATTTCACGGACTTGAACGCGAGAGTAGCCGCGTCCAAAGTCAAACCGAATTCCTGCCCGTCCGTCAGGATTTGCAGAGTCGCCCGCGTGATAACCTTGCCGTTGCGGAGAGCCGCAGCGACTTCGCTGGTATCCTGCGGGGCGTCGGCCTTGACCGCCACATTCTCGCGCGACGAACCCGCGCCTTCAAGCCGCAGGGCCTTGTCAAAGAACAGTTCTACCGCGTCACCGTCAACGCGGAAAATGCCCTCGTCGCGGAGGGAGCGGAACATCAGCCATGCCAGGAATTCACGCCCCAGGAATGCCGTGCGGCGCATCTTGTCAACGCGGGATAGTTCAAGCATTGGAAGGCTCCTTGATGATTGCCCCGGTACCCCCGCGGATGGTCACGCCGAACGTCGGGGGGAATACACCCCAGCCGTCGTACAGAACATGCTCGATGTCGATAAGCCTGCGGTTCATATCCGTTCCCGAAATGCAAGTATTGCACAACCCCACGTCGTCGCTGCCCGGCTCCGTAAACTCAAACGAGGCGACCATCGGGATATCGTGTTCCTTGCAAATGGCGATGATTTGCGCCATCAGCGGGTTAATCAGGGTGTCGTATGCTTCCTCGCGGTTCATTGGTTGTCATCCTCCGGCAAATCAAACGTTTCGACCAACCGAGGCCGCTGCGGCGGCATTACAATGCGAACACCGAAACCAAGTTCGCGAGAGATTTCGCAGAACATTTCCACAATCTCATCCCGGCATTCGTGACAATCGGCATGAAGGTCGCTATCGTGATTCACCAACGCCTCGCAAATGCGCCGGATCGCCTCGTGCCCCATATCCCGTTCCCACTGCAACCGGGCCAATTCCGCGGCACACTCTCCGTTCATTCGCGAAAGAGTTGGCGGTGTAGCCAGTTCTAGCGCCTCCATGTTTGCGCCGTGATTTGGGTCCACGTCGTCATAGTACCGCGGCTCCCTAAGCATTCTCGCCCCCATTCGCGCGGTTCTTCTGCCAGTCCCGCTTCATCACCTTTTCCGCAGTCTCGCGGACGATAGACTCAAAATCCCATCCTTCGTGGCTGCACAGGTTCATCGCGTAAATCACCACGTCCGCAATCGCATCCTTGGCGTCCGCGTCGTGTTCCTCGCGAGTTCCCCTGATACCCTGGTCGCGCTTTAGGATGGCGTGCGACAGTTCGCCCGCTTCCTCGCAGACGCCCAAGGTCAACTGTAGCGCGCGGTGTGCAGGCTCCACGGGTTCAAAGTTCCGATTCTGCCACTCGCACAGGCGGCGTTGAAGGTCGCGCATCGGGATAACCTCCTAGAACCCGTCGAATTCGGGCAGTGCATGCAATTCGGCGCGGGTCATTTCAATCACCCTAACGGTGTAGACCTCGCCCACTTCAGACTCGGCAAACTCCATCATCAGTTCCTCGCCTTCGCCCATGGTCAGAATGTACCCGCCCTGAGAATTAACGTCGTCGCCCAGGTTCACGCACACGCACTTGACCTTTTCGTCCATCCCTAATCCTCCCCATCGTCCATGCCACCATCCCCAACAAACGCGGTCGGGAGTAGGTGGTAAATCTCGTTGTGCGCAGCCTCATTGGCGCCGAATGCAGAGTCAATTACCCCCACGGCGTCAAGCGTTGTCAGATTCACGCCTAGACATTCTTGCGCGCGTGCCACAAAAAAGTCAATCATTTTCTCGGACGTGGCATCCAGGCGAATAAGGCCCGTTTCAGCGTCGTAGACAACCCCTACAGCCTTGATGGTCGCCGGGGTACGCTTCAACAGGTCAAGGCGAACCTGCTCCGCGAGTTCGTCCCTTTCCGCCTTGGGCATCATGGTCCGTCGCGTTGCAGTCAGATTCTCCGCAACCCGCTTGCGAATGTGCAGTTTCAGTGTAGACGCGGGCACCTTAATGCTGTCAACGCGGAACGACCATACCGCTAGGGTATTGGAAAGCCATACCTCGCAGGCGTCAAGGCGCGTTGATAGCGGGTCCGCGTACTCTGCAAAACCATAGGCGGATTCAAACCCAGCGTCAACGTCAATCTTCCCGATTCTGCCGCGGGTCAACGCCTCGCAAAGCGTATCTTCTGTGATTGCGGCGGGGTCCGACACTCGGAACGCAGTATAGCCGGACATGGGTTACTCCTTCGGTTTCAGCAGGCCGAACCCCAGCGTAAGGGCGGCGACACTGACAAGCCATAGAGCCATCGTTTCAGGGTCCATCGGCGGCGCTTTCAGGAACGGTGCGACGAAACACCCGATACCGCATCCGATGGAAATTGCCGCGACGGTTTCACGGAAGCCACGGGCAATCATTCCCCCGCCCTCCGAAAAATCAACGCGAACATCGCGCTTGTCTGCCGCTCGCTGTATTCCTCGCCCAACACGCCGACCATGCGAGCGCGCAGGGCTTCGGAACCCATCCCACGGGCGGCGTAAAGTTCCGGTGTGCAGAACCAAGGCAACGTATCGGGGCAAGCGGTAGGCTCGCCATCAATCACGGAGCAACCGCAGATGCCGCAGTCGCAAAGGTCGCCGTACTTGGACAGTGGAGCCAGGATGATGCGCAGGGCTTCAACGTGGGTCATGCTGCCCCCCAAAATCCACCCCACCACAGAATAGCGGATGAGATGGCAATGGCAATCATGGATTCCCACACGCTATAATTTCCCTTCGGCTGGCCGTGCTTGGCGACCGTTAGACCGAAGCCTAGAGCCCAAATGATGAGCAAAGTAACCTGCGCGCCATTCATCGCCGCCTCCCCTCCGCCTTCCGTGCGGCCTTTTCAGACTCGCGCGCGGCAATCTCGGATTCCTTGATACTGGCTTCAAACGGTTCCACAACTGCCCGAATGCTTGCCACAGTCGCACGCATCAAATCCAAAGCCTCCGCAAGCGACGTTGCGCCCGTCGCAGACAAGTCAATCGCGCGCTTGCAGGCTCCTGCGAGAGACTGGAAATAGCGAGAAATGTACCGCTCGCCCTCCTCAGACTCCCCCGGCTTGATTTTGGCGGGCTGGCGCTTGGTCGGAATCGCCTCCGTCAAGGTCCAGCATACCCCGTCGTAATCAACCGAAAACCGTTCCGTCAACTGAATCACAATTAGCCCCGTTGGTTAAGAGAGCATCAGCCGCATAAGCACTGGCCCAATTGGTTCGCCACAGTCGCCGTATGCAGCAACCCATACGGGCGTATCGAGGTCCATCGTATACTCCCCGCCCTTGTATCCATGGAATGTAGCGCCATTGGCCGAACGCGCCTGCGCCAACATTTCCCCAACAGACACAGGCCCGATGGGTTCAAACGCGAGTTGACTGTAGTATCCCCGGTAGGAGTGGGGATGCGCCAATCCCATCGATAGAACCCTTCCCGCGTCCTCTCGTTCAAGTCGCTCTATCAATTGTCCAAGCGTCATAGCGGACCCTCCTTTGCTCTGCGGTAGGGACTCGAACCCCAATAACGGGAGTCAAAGTCCCGTGTCCTAACCATTGGACGACCGCAGAATTGGAGCCTGGGGAGGGAATCGAACCCCCGTAGAGCGGATTACAAATCCGCTGCCAAACCACTAGGCGACCCAGGCACAGCCCCGATGGAACGTTCCGAAACCGAAGGCGACACAATGCGCCATTACGGTTCCACCGGGGCGGCTATCAAAGACACTTCGGGCGCGCTACGGGGAGAGCCATGCTGTCATAGCGCCCGGAAGAACGACACCGCTTGCTATACCCCATGACAATAGGGCGGGCGCGCGATGCTCCTGACCGCGAGTGTCAGAAGGTGCCAGCCGTGGGAGTCGAACCCACAAGCCCCGAAGGGCGACGGATTTTGAATCCGCTTTGTCACCATTGCAACAGGCTGGCAGAACCAAGGTGCGAGGGAGGGGACTTGAACCCCTATGCCTTTCGGCCACGGCTTCTAAGGCCGCTCTGTATTCCAAATTCCAGCACCCTCGCGGAACCAAGGGAAAACGACCGACGCGCCGGATTTTCACCAGCATTCCCTGCTATGCGGCGCAACAGGGATAACGGGCGGGAGACTCACAACCCTCCGAACATGCGATTTAGGGTGCGCCGCTCCGTTGCGCTTTTCGCGCTTGCGTCGTGGTGCGGAGTCCCCGAATCGAACGGGGTATTACTTAGACGGTGCAGGCTATCCGCGGTCCCACGTCCTTAACGCCGCCTTACTTGGCATTTCGTTAAGTAGTTGACCGTCGCAGCATCCCATGATGCACACTCCGCAGAGGCTAGTGACGGGTCGGCACAAGGAACCACTTGAGGGGTGAAGGAGAAACCGGCGCCGTCCGTCACTAGCGAATCAATGACTGATTTTCACAGAACCACGGGCATCATATCAGCACGGAGCGAAAAGTCAAGGGCAAGTTTGGGCCAATTCCTCAAGCCGCTTGTCCATCTTTGCCAGGATGCCGGGTACTAGGTCATGCAGTCGCGTGGAAGCCGCCTGTTCCATCACGGGGCGCTTGCATCGCAGGGAAAGGCCATCGGCGGACGTGTTGAACGCGATGGACGCGCGCGCCTCGCCATCCGTCAGAACCTCGGCGGCAACGTCAATCGCGATGCCAAGCGCGGCCTTGGTAATCTCGTCCATGAATTCCCGCATCACGGTTTGACCACCGGGAATCTCCTTCAAGACTTCCGCAAAACCGCTAGCCATCGTGGTTGCGAGCCTTCCAAGCCCCTGCTCGGTGTCATTGGAAACCACAAACTCGGTAGCCAAGTCACGACTAATCACGGAACCTCCTTTCGTTTTCGGTTGGGAACCACAGCGGGGGAGGCGGGAGTCGAACCCTGCGAATCGACCGGCGCCCGGCGTCGTCATTCCTCCCCTCGGATACCAAAGAATACAGACGGTGGATCTCCCCTAGTCTGCATCGGCGGACTGGCTACCAACCAATCCGCACGCGAGGCTTTTACCCCGCACGCCGCATGATATCCTCCTGTTACTGTCAATGAACCAAGTAAGCAAGCGGAGATTAGCCTACCGCGAATCAAATTGCAAGAGAAACATTCACGGCGCTACATCATTTTCTGCGTACTGAAACCGGCGACCCGCCCGAAACTGAATCTTCGCCCATTCCTCCGCACTCGCCCAATGGGGACGCGGGGGAACAGTGTAATCGCCCTTCGCTAGTTTCGGGCGCGCGGTGAAGAAAGCATCCTCCGGCATAGGCGCCCCGAATGCGTCAGCGGGAACCTCGACACGCCAGTAAGCGCAGCCGCAATGCCCCGACCATTCGCAATCTTCGCCGTTCAACGCGGCTTCGTCGGCTAGAATCTCCTGGTGACAGCCGCCTTCAAGCCAGCAGAATTGCGGGAATAGTTCAACGCCGTCGCGTGGACGCACGAACAATTCAACCCAATTCGTCATAGTCCTTTCCTCGCATCAACCCCAAGCCTGCGCAAAGCCGCCACGGCGCGAGATTCAATCCGACCGTTACCGGTTTTCAACGCGCGGACCAATCGCCCGTATTCGCGCTTAACCGATTCCAACCGCCGAACCTCGGCCGTAGCGGATTGCCACGTCATTAGACTAGGCTCCCCTCGGGGACGGTGGTATCTGTGGCGGCGGGAGCATCCGCCTTCTTGCCGCGCATTGCGGCGGCTTCGGCGGCACTCTTGCGGGCGGCTTCGGCCGGGTCTGTCTTCTGCTCCGGTTCGCCGTCATCCGTCGCCGGAGTCCACGCGATATCAATCACGGATTCCCCGACAACAGACTCCACCGTAAGCGACTGAGGAATGCCGCGAGACACCGAATCATCAAGCGCCGTCGCAAGCGTCAATTCGGCCGACTTGGGCAGGAACTTGCAAATGCGGCGGATAAGAGTCTTGCGCCACATTTCCTCGGGGTCGGTATCCCACGGGGTTGACCTACCCGACTTCACCGAATTGCTACGGTTGCGGATAGTCTCAATCTCCCGCTTGGTCATCACTTCAACGTGCGTCCCGCCGCTCTCGAATTCCGCGATAGCGTAGGCGCAACGCGGAGCGCCGGGTTCGTCGTCAAGGCACGGCTCATGTTCAAGAACGGTCGAAAGCCCCGTCTTGTAAGTGAACTTGTCCTTTTCGTGAACAACGTGCGCCTCGATGCGCTTGACCCGTCCAGCACGGCGGACCAAATCCAGGAGACCACCATATCCGGGAAGCAACTGGCACTCATACTGCCCGGTGCTACGATTCTTGAACGGGATAAGGTACGCCTGCCCCATCAAGCCGGGCTCTAGGCCCAACTGCGAGGCGATGATGATAGCCGCACACACGGAACGCGGCTCGCACTCCTGTAGAAGTTTGTTCTTGCGGAACTCGGTCAACGCGATGCGCGCCATTCTGTCCGCGTTCAGATGCTTCGGAAGCGCGCGGGCAATCTCGCCCTTGAGTTTCCCGAGCATGGTGGGGAAGTCATCCCGCTTTGCCAACGCCTGATTCTGCTCTGCCACTTGTGAACCC
>Ga0209417_1007511_pt1 | contig 10457 bp, 10 predicted proteins | sample RifGroF2_FD_184002 | JGI IMG/M metagenome (GOLD analysis project Ga0209417, IMG submission 184002) | Groundwater microbial communities from Rifle, Colorado, USA - Groundwater F2 (SPAdes) (version 2) | ecosystem: Environmental > Aquatic > Deep subsurface > Groundwater | place: Rifle, Colorado... | reverse complement strand
ATAGTAACCTCAAAAAGTGTCATAAAAAGACACAAAAAGTATGCATATTATTTGTGTAAAATCTAAAATCAGAAAAAATAAATCTGTAATCGTATAAATATGCACCTGAGGGCTAAGTTGACTTAATGATTTAGCATACTTTTAGTGTGTAAAATCTGATGAAAAATTTAATCGATAAACTCAAGAACTAAAAATTTGAACTCTATTTCTGAATTTATGAACTCTAAAACTGAATTATTGAACTCTAAAAGTAAATTGACAGATCCACCGCAAACGCCTTTGAAAAAATTGTCGGCAGAGGAGTTCGGCAACCTCTTCTACAAACTGTTTGAGGAGGATAATATCTGCAAAAGGAGAGGTGTTTCACGGGAAAACCTTGCTAAAAAATTTGGATGTGCTGCAGATGAGCTTGATAGGCGGCTGGAAGATACCACAGGGCTTACCCTGGATATGATTATGATGTTATACAGGTCTCAGCAGTGATATAAGGGATTGGGATTCTGCAAGGGTTCTCCTTATTGTCGTTTCAAAAATAAATGCTAAATTTGATATCTCATGACCTAAAAATTATAATTAACATATAATCAGGTAATTAATATGAAAGTTTATCCTACCCAAAACATTCGGAACATTGTCCTGCTTGGAGGCACGAAGTCTGGGAAGACGACGCTTGCAGAGACAATGCTGTTTGAAGGCAAAGTTATTGATCGCAGAGGAACAGTTGAAGCCAAAACTACTGTGAGTGACAATGCAGAAATTGAACAGATTTATCAGCGTTCGATCTATCCCACGCTGCTTTATACAGAGTTTATGGATCATAAGCTCAATATCATTGATACTCCGGGCTCAGACGATTTCATAGGGGGTGTTATCTCTGCCTTTAAGGTAGCAGATGCAGGCGTTATGATTGTGAATGCGCAGCACGGTGTTGAAGTAGGAACAGAAATTTTCGCCCGTCAGGCGGAGAAATGTAAAAAGCCTCTCATTCTTGGCGTAAACCAGCTGGATCATGAGAAGGCAAACTGGGAGGGAGCGCTTGAGTCACTCAGGCAAACTTTCGGGAAAAAGGTTGTTATTATTCAGTATCCTGTTGAGACAGGTGCTGCTTTCAATGGTTTTATTGATGTTCTTAAAATGAAAATGTATCATTTTAAGGACGAAAACGGCACAAGAGTTGAGATGGATATTCCTGCAGATCAGGCAGATCAGGCATCAGAGCTCCATCAGATACTTGCAGAGATGGCTGCAGAAAATGACGAATCTTTAATGGAGTTGTTCTTCGATAAAGGTCAGCTTGAGGAGGAGGAGATTCGTAAGGGACTCAGAATTGGTCTTGCCAACTACGAGATTATGCCTGTATTCTGCCTTTCAGGAAAGAAGGATATTGGTGTTAAAAGACTAATGGAGTTTATAATCAATGTTGCACCATCACCCGACAAGACAATTCAGAAACTTAAGGATGGCACTGTTGTACCTTGTGATGCAGCAGGACAGTCATCTGTATTTGTATATAAGACAGCTGTAGAGCAGCACCTCGGAGAGGTTTCATTCTTCCGTGTTATGTCTGGAAAGATAACTGAGGGGATGGATCTGGTAAATCCTGAAACCGGATCAAAAGAGAGACTCTCTGCCATCTATGCTGTTGCAGGAAAGAAAAAGGAGAAATGTACAGAGATGATAGCCGGTGACATAGGTTGTACCGTTAAGCTAAAATCTGTGAAGACAAATCAGACTCTAAACGGAGGTAACAAAGAGTGGGTTTTTGAACCTATTGTTTTCCCTCCGTCAAAATACAGAACAGCCATTAAGGCAAAGGTCGAGAAGGATGAGGAGAAGCTTGGCGAAATCCTCAACCGCGCACATGCAGAGGATCCTACTATTAAGATTGAGTACTCAAAGGAGCTTAAGCAGACAATCCTCAGCGGACAGGGCGAGCACCATATTAACATTCTTAAATGGCACCTTACAAACACTCATAAGCTGGAGATAGATCTCTTCCCTCCAAAGATTCCTTACAGGGAGACAATCACCAAGGTTGCAACTGCAGACTATCGTCACAGAAAGCAATCTGGCGGAGCAGGTCAGTTTGGAGAGGTTCATATCCTTATTGAGCCTGTTGTTGAGGGCGTTGCCGCAAATAACAGATTTAAGGTTGACGGCAAGGAGCTTGTTCTCAACTTAAAAGGTAAGGAAGAGTTTACAATGGACTGGGGTGGTAAACTTGAGTATTACAACTGTATCGTAGGAGGTGCAATTGATGCTCGATTTATGCCGGCAATCCTAAAGGGTATCATGGAGAAGATGGAAGAGGGTCCGCTTACCGGATCTTATGCACGTGATATCCGTGTGTTCGTTTATGATGGAAAGATGCACCCAGTAGATTCAAACGAAATCTCATTCAAACTAGCCGGACGAAACGCCTTCAAGGAGGCCTTTAAAAAGGCAGGTCCAAAGATTATGGAACCAATATACAATATTGAGGTTCTTGTTCCTAGCGACTGTATGGGTGATGTAATGAGTGACCTTCAGAACCGCCGTGCAATGATTGAAGGAATGAGCAGCGACAAGGGATTTGAGGTGCTTCGCGCCAGAGTTCCGCTTGCTGAGCTTAACAAATATTCTACAACTCTTAGTTCTCTCACTTCCGGAAGAGCTACATTTACCATGACCTATGCCGAATACCAGCAGGTTCCGGCCGAGGTTCAGGATAAGCTTCTCAAGGATTACGAATCGAACGATAAAGAGGAATAATTTTATTGATGATAAAGGCGACCGATATTAAAAAATCATACGGAAGCCTTCTGGTTCTCAAAGGAATAAATTTCGAGGCTAAGGAGGCAGAAGTACTAAGTATTGTTGGAGCAAGCGGGGCTGGAAAGTCGAGCTTGCTCCAAATTCTTGGTACCTTGTCCAGACCGGACACAGGTGCCGTTTCTATTGACGGAACAGATCTCTTCTCAATGGGATCAAATGCTCTGGCAGATTTCAGAAACAAGAAAATTGGGTTTGTATTTCAGTTTCACCACTTGCTGCCGGAGTTTACGGCACTTGAAAATGTAGCCATACCTGCTTTAATTGCAAAGGAGAGTATGGGGAGAGCAAGGGAGAGAGCCACAGATCTTCTCACTTTTCTAGGTCTCAAAGAGAGGCTCACACATAAGCCTTCTGAACTGAGCGGCGGAGAGCAGCAGAGAGTGGCAATTGCGCGGGCACTGATAAACAATCCGAGTGTTCTGCTTGCAGATGAACCATCCGGTAATCTGGACACAGTTACCAAACAGGAGATTCACAAGCTCTTCTTTGACCTCAGGGAAAAGTACGGGCAAACCATAGTAATAGTTACTCACGACAGAGATCTTGCAGCAATGAGCGATCGTGTTCTTGAAATGAAAGATGGAGAGTTTCTGCTTTAAACAATTCTGCGTAAGGCAATCCAAAAGTGCAATGAAGGTGAATACAGACGGTGTTCTTCTTGGTGCATGGCTTTATGTGCCTCCCCTGCCCGCTGCTCAATCAGAGACCCATACTAACCCTGTTTTTGTATCTCAGAAACTGAGAATTCTTGATCTGGGAACAGGTACCGGAGTGATTGCACTTATAATTGCCCAGCGACTGGCCGCCTCAAATCCAGCCCTTTTTCAGCACCAGGATACGGTACCAGCCCACCCTCCCGTAGAAATCCTTGGAATCGACCCCGATGAACCATCAGCTGCCGAGGCCGGGTTCAATTTTGCCGCCTCTCCGTGGAGTAAATATTTAAAGGCCGATTCTCTCTCCTTTTCTGAGCTTGTCGCTAAGGAGAAGAGGGGAACATTCAGCCTCATTGCAACCAATCCACCCTATTTTAACAACTCCCTTAAGGCGCCCTGCCCGCGAAGAAGTTCCGCGAGGCATACAGATGACCTGCCCTTTGATACAATCATATCAGGCTCCTGTGAACTGCTTTGTGAAGGCGGAATACTCTCTGTTATTCTGCCATTTGAAGAGGGGATGCAATTTGCTTTAACAGCAAAGAGGAGCAGCCTTGCCCTTGTGAAGATGTGCAAAGTTGAAACTGTAAGAGGAGGTAAGGTAAAGAGGGTGATGCTGGAGTTTGAGAAACGGGCTGCGGCCGGAGGTGCAGCGGTAGCTGCAACGGAGGCTGCCGTGGAGACAATCGCTATTCAGGAGATTGCCGGAGGACCCTATACAAACGAGTATCGCCGGATAACCGGCGATCTCTACCTAAAATTCTAACTTGGACTTGGGGGTCAGTACAAACCGGCTGGCGATGCCGATATTTTTTAAATCTTTTGGGGTGATTATCTGTTCATTGGGCCGGGGCCGGAACCTCCACCACCTTTACGGAGCTGATGTATCATTTTCACGCGGAACATCTCCTCTGCCCTGTAAAGTTTTGCAACCTTTCGTAGAGGAAGAATTCTTGAAAATTCTGTAAAGTAAGCTTTCTGAATTTCGCCCTCTGTAGAAAAACCACTTACATAATTCTCTATCAGATCCTTGAGTTCAAAATCTGTCACCTTTGTTTCTCCGGTAACAGCCTTTGTAATCATCTTTAGGTTACTCTGAATTTTCCTGTATGCTGTTTCGCGCTCTTTCCAGTATTTGTTATAAACCGGCCAGAAATCTTCTGCCTCCTTTGGAGTAAGTTCGAGCTCTGTTGTGAAGAAAGCTATCTTGGAACTCTGAATCTGTTCATAACGAGACTGTCCCTTCTGATTAATATCGCGGGAGCCCATTATGTGAGTTCTCTCTGCAGGCATGTTGCTTCTCTCCCGAGGCTCAGAAGAGCTCATTTGGGCATTTGCAGACGTGTAGAGTAAGATTGCTGTTAATAGAATTATAATCTTTTTCATGACAATTGATTATTCAAGTGATGCTAAATAAATTAATCCAGTACTTGAGCTGAGGTATTCGACTATCTCCTCCGGGTCAATCTGCTCTTCTCCGGCTGTTGAATCTGATGATGTGTCGTAGAAATCAACAAAGTTGCTTTCTATGTAGTGTCCGTCAATGTACTCAGATCCCGTGGCAAAAGTTTCATTTCTGAGACTCTCATCACCAGGTGAGAATATCTTTATTGTTGCAAAAGCAATTAAAAAAATGATTGCGAAAGTTGAAACAAGTGCAATCTGAGGCTTTGCCAGAACCCAAAATCCCGGCTTCTGAACTCTTGCCGAAACCTTGTCTGAGACCTCGGCCTGCATTGCAGAGAAGTAACCCTCGGGAACCGTATACGGGTTCTCTTTCAAATGAGGCTGGTCTATGTTTAAATTTTGTTTCATATATCTTTGACTATAAAAATCTAAAAAGGATTAAAGCAGCTCCTGCAAACTGACCTGAATTTTTTGAAATGCGTGGTGATATGAAGCCTTGAGAGCACCCACTGAGGTGCCAAGAACTTCAGAAATTTCTTCATATTTCATTTCGTCAAAATATCTCATATTAAAGACAACCCTTTGCTTCTCCGGCAGCTTAAGTATGGCCTTATGAAGCGCCTTCTGAGTAGCATCACCGTTAAAATAGGGGTCGGCTTCAAGTTTGTTCTCAAGTTGCTTTGAGTAGTCTGTAAGAGACAGAAATGCCCTGGCCTTTTTTCTCTTCAGAAAGGTAAGTGCTTCGTTTGTCGCAATCCGGTACATCCATGTATAAAGACGAGACTCCTCCCTGAACTCAGGAAGGGCGTCCCATGCCTTTACAAAAGAATTTTGAAGAAGGTCATTTGCATCGTCATGCGATGCGACCAGTTTTCTGAGATGCCAGTACAGCCTCTCTCCGTATGCTTTAACGATAAGGTTGAAGGCATAATGTTGCTTGCCTTCCTCGCGGTATAGTTCCAGGAGTTCCTTATCGCTCATGTTTTGTTTTTCAGTCTACTTGCGTGATATCGCCTTCTTCGCAGCCAGCACAATATGTTGTGCATCCAGCTTGTAAAGCTTCATGAGTTCTGCAGGGTCTCCGCTCTGTCCAAAGAGGTCGTCCACTGCCACAAACTCAAGCGGAGAAGGAAGTTCTCTTGCAAGCAATCCTGAGATTAGTTCTCCCATTCCGCCTGCTATGAGGTGCTCTTCTGCAGTTACAGCCGCGCCTGTTCTGGCAACTGATTCTATGACTGCTTTTGTGTCCAAAGGTTTAATCGTGTGGATATTTATTACCTCTGCACTTATGCCCTCTTTTTCAAGTAGCCCGGCAGCTGTAATTGCCTCCCACACCAGATGACCAGTGGCAAAAATTGTAACATCACTGCCTTCAATAAGCTTCACTGCCTTTCCAATCTCAAATTTCTGATCTGCCGGAGTGAAATTTGGAACAGACGGCCTTCCAAAGCGGAGATATACCGGTCCGTGAAGATCTGCAATTGCAATGGCCGCTGCTTTAGTCTGGTTATAGTCACAAGGATTAATTACAGTAAGGTTTGGCAGCATCCTCATTAGCCCTATATCCTCCATAATCTGGTGGGTTGCACCATCTTCACCCAGGGTAATTCCGGCATGCGATGCGCAAATCTTAACATTTGTATCTGAATAGGCAACTGTCTGGCGAACCTGATCGTAAACCCTGCCTGTTACAAAACCGGCGAATGAACCCACATAGGGAACCTTGCCTGTAACAGCAAGCCCTGCAGCTGTTCCAATCATGTTTGCCTCAGCAATTCCGCACTGAATGAATCTTTGGGGAAACTCCGCCGCAAAAGCATCCATTTTGAGTGAACCTGTAAGGTCTGCGCAAAGTGCAACAATCTCCGGATTCTTTCTTCCAGCCTCCAGAAGCCCCGCACCAAAACCTGAGCGGGTATCTTTATTTCCTGTATTTTCGAATTTCTCTCTCATGCTTAAAAATCTCCTATAGTTTCCTTCAGTTGTGAAAGTGCGTTAGCTGTCTGATCTGCATTTGGCGCTTTGCCGTGCCAGTGGTGAGTTCCCTGCATGAAGTCCACATTCATTCCCATATGAGTCTTCATAAGAATCATCTTTGGCTTCCCGTTCTGCGAACCGGCCTTAGCTTGTTTGTATGCTGCAGAAATTGCATCAAGGTCATGTCCGTCTGCTACAATTACCTCCCAGCCAAATGCTTTCCATTTTGCCTCCAGGTCTCCCAGACTCATTACTGAATCTGTTGGTCCGTCTATCTGCTGACCGTTCCAGTCTGTTATTGCAATTAGCCTGCTTAGTTTGTTGTGAGCTGCAAACATTGCTGCTTCCCAGATCTGTCCCTCTTCGCTCTCTCCATCTCCGCAAAGAACATATACGAAATTCTCCTCACCGCTGAGCCTTTTTGTTATTGCTGCTCCGCAGGCTACAGACAACCCCTGTCCAAGTGATCCTGAAGCCACATGAACTCCCGGCAGACCTCTCTCTACAGAGGGGTGCCCCTGAAGTCTTGAACCCTGTTTGCGGAATGATGCAAGTTCGCTTGCCGGAAAGTATCCGCTTCTTGCAAGCACGCTGTAAAATACCGGTGACAGGTGACCGGCAGAAAGAAAGAACATATCTTTTCCTTTTCCGTCCCTTCTCCACTCCTTGGGGTCATGATTCATCTCAGAGAAAAACAATACAGTAAGTATGTCTGTGCTGCTGAGCGATCCGCCCGGGTGTCCGGAGGCAGCCATATTCACCATGCGGACTATGTCTCTTCGCACCTGTGAAGAGATGTCGCTTAAAGAATAGTTATTTATCATTATTATCTGTTTAATACTAATTGACAAAGATAAACCATTCTGCCGCATTTGTTAAATATTTTTATCTTTGCAGCCATGAAGCAGATTAGGAATTTTTGTATTATTGCACATATTGACCACGGTAAAAGCACCCTGGCAGACAGGCTGTTGGAGTTTACACATACTCTTGCCGCAAGGGATATGGAGGCGCAGGTGCTGGATTCGATGGATCTCGAAAAAGAGAAAGGGATCACAATCAAGAGCCACGCTATCCAGATGGACTACATTAGAAATGGTGAAAGTTACACACTTAACCTTATTGATACTCCCGGCCACGTAGACTTTTCTTATGAAGTTTCAAGGGCAATTGCATCTTGCGAAGGGGCTCTTCTGGTAGTAGATGCAACTCAGGGAATACAGGCGCAGACAATTTCAAATCTCTATCTTGCTCTTAATCACGATCTTGAAATAATACCGGTTCTCAATAAAATTGATATGGATGCCGCTATGATTGACTCTGTTAAGGAGCAGATCATAGATCTTCTTGGATGTAAGGACGAAGAGATTCTCCTGGCGAGCGGAAAGACAGGAGTGGGTGTTGAAGAGATTCTGGAGGCGATTATTACCCGCGTTCCTGCCCCTAAAGGCGACCCCAATGCACCGCTTCAGGCCCTTATTTTTGACTCGGTATTTAACTCCTTCAGGGGTATTATTGCTTACTTCAAGGTAGAGAATGGCTCGATAAAAAAAGGAGACAAAGTAAAATTCTTCAATACAGGCAAGGAGTATGAGGCAGATGAGGTAGGATTGCTTCGCCTGAAAATGGTTCCAACAGGAGAGGTTACCACCGGAGATGTGGGCTACATAATTTCCGGAATCAAGACTGCAAAAGAGGTTAATGTAGGAGACACAATCACACATATTAACAACCCCTGCAAAACATCAATTGCCGGTTTTGAGGAGGTTAAGCCGATGGTCTTTGCGGGCGTATATCCTGTTGAGGCAGACGAATATGAAGATTTGCGAGCTTCGCTTGAGAAGCTTCAGCTTAACGATGCCTCCCTGGTATTTGAGCCGGAGTCTTCACTGGCGCTGGGCTTTGGATTCCGCTGCGGATTCCTTGGTCTGCTCCACCTTGAAATTGTTCAGGAGCGTCTCTACAGAGAGTTTGACATGGATGTGATAACTACTGTTCCCAACGTTTCATACAAGGTTTATACAACTCAGGGAGAGATGAACGATGTACACAACCCGTCTGGTCTTCCATCTCCTACACTTATCGACTATATTGAGGAGCCATATATCCGTGCACAGATTATCTCCAAGTCTGAATACTTTGGGGTAATTATGAAACTCTGTCTTGACAAGAGAGGAGTTCTCCTGAGCCAGCACTTCCTCACAAGCGAGAGGGTGGAGCTCAATTTTGAGATGCCTCTTGCAGAGATTGTATTTGACTTTTACGATAAGCTTAAATCTGTTTCCCGCGGCTACGCTTCGTTTGACTACCATGTCGTAGGATACAAGGAGGCAGATCTTGTGAAACTCGATATTCTTCTAAATTCAGAGCCTGTGGATGCGCTTTCAAGTCTTATTCACAAGGATCATGCATATGACTTTGGCCGCAGAATGTGCGAAAAGCTAAAGGAGCTTATACCACGCCAGCAGTTTGATATCGCCATACAGGCAGCTATTGGGGCAAAAATTATTGCCCGCGAAACAGTAAAGGCTGTCCGCAAGGATGTAACTGCCAAGTGTTACGGGGGTGATATCAGCCGTAAGAGAAAGCTGCTTGAAAAGCAGAAGAAGGGTAAGAAGAGAATGCGCCAGGTAGGCAATGTTGAGGTGCCGCAAAGCGCCTTTATGGCTGTTCTTAAGCTTGACTAACCTAAGCCTGTTTAATTAATCCGCTTTACATCAAAGGACCATTTTCCGGCCATCGGCTCGCCGGTGGCTGTTATTCCTTGAATATCAATATTCATGGTGCCACTTCTGTCTGTTGTGTAGAACTCAATTCTGGCGACTCCGTCTGAATCTGTCTTTACTGAAGGATTCCAGTACAGTGTTGTGCGAAGGTCTTTGAGAGGATTATTGCGCTGAACAGGGTTTTCATATTTGGGTGCATAAAATTTAACGCTCTTCTGATAGCCCAGTGGGGTAACCCTTGCAACATTGGGTACAGTTTTCTCAAGAAATTTCCCTGTTTTTCTGCTGGTGATAAGAATTACACCACCTACCGTATTGTACATAGAACCTGCTGTTCCGCTCAGGTATGCAACATTTTCTATCTCCTCAACAGTCATTCTGTACTGGTCTAAAAGTGAGGTACTCTCCCACTTGAGACCATCAACATATATTTGTGGCTCTCCCGGTCCTGACATAGAGACATTTCTTGGTGAAATAAGTCTGCGGTTACCCATTGAGTCCCCCTCAATATGAAGTCCCGGGAAGGCTACTATCAGGTAATCCTGCAATTGCATCTGGTCGTAATTCTGAAGCTCTTCGCGCTCTTTAAGCTGGCCTCTGCTGAACGACTGAAGAAAAGGAGAGGGGTTGTATTTTGGTTTGAGAATAGTCTTTTCAGGGGCAACAACAATGGCCTCTTCAAGTTTCCTGTCCATAAACTCCCCGGAAATTGCTCTCTGCTCACTGGCAGCGCTTAAAATGAGAGTTCTCTCCTTGCCCCGGGGTAATCTTTTGTTTGTGAACGAAAATGCGGGAAAACGCTCTTTTTCTATGTTTACACCATAAAGCTGACCTCCCTGTCTTCCCGCAACTCCAAAAAGAAACTTCGAACTGTCCG
>Ga0209417_1007510_pt1 | contig 10459 bp, 8 predicted proteins | sample RifGroF2_FD_184002 | JGI IMG/M metagenome (GOLD analysis project Ga0209417, IMG submission 184002) | Groundwater microbial communities from Rifle, Colorado, USA - Groundwater F2 (SPAdes) (version 2) | ecosystem: Environmental > Aquatic > Deep subsurface > Groundwater | place: Rifle, Colorado... | reverse complement strand
GGGGAAAATAAAATTATGCTTTCGAACAACACAACAGAGATCAGAACAGTTTCGAATTCTTTTACTGATGTAGCAAGAATAACAAAACAAATTAGAATATAAGTTAATTTTGGAGGAAATTATGAACAAGAAGATTATGATTCTGGTGATGATTCAAATGTTAATGGTGTGTTTATGTTCTGCACGAGAAACAACTATATATACTGATGCGGATGCAGGTAATTATATTTTCATATCGTATATGAATTTTGGCAATACCAATGACCTGAATTTGAAAGATAATCGCGAAAAGAAAGTATTCTTTCATTTTGATGTTTCATCTCTGACTGGATATACGGTAGACAATGTTGAGATGAATATTTTTGTGGCGTGGGTAGAAGATCAATATAATACTAGTCCAAATCAATTCCCTGTTCAAGTTTATAGGGTGGATAGTCCATGGAATGAAAATTATCTTGCATGGCAATACAGGGATAATTCTGTTTTTTGGGATTGCGTTAATCTTCCTACGAACGATCCAAATTATAACAGGGGTGGTGACTATAGCACTTTAATTAGTAATCAATATAACTTGTCCAATACGACCGGTCTCAAGACTGTCGCATCTGGGCAAGAGTTGATAAATTTAGTTCAGGGGTGGATAGACGGTACTATTCCAAATTATGGAATTATGGTTATGAGGTTGTCCAAAGATCCCGGAGGCAGCCATCAGAGAACAATCGCACGTCGTGAGGCATACGAACAATCCAAGCATGCGCAGTTATCAATTGTTTACCATCAGGGTGAGAAACCGGACTGTGATGCTACATGGAATACGGATAATGCGATGCGTGGAGATTTGAATAAGGATTGTTATGTGGATTTCTTAGATTTAAATGTGTTTGCGTCTGAATGGTTGGATTCAATTAACGAATAATTAAATAAAACATATTCTTAGGAGTTGATGATATGAAGACAATGTTATCAGTTTTAATTATAATTCTTTGTATGACATTTTTAGCATGCGCGGGAACGGCAATTATATATACCAATGCTGATTGTGGTAATTATAAAGGCATATGGGATTATACAGCAGGCAATACAAACGATCTTCTTATTTGGGACAATGATAATAAAAGAGCATTTTTTGGATTTGATGTTTCATCGTTAGCTGGTAAGACAATTCAGAGTGTTGAAATGTATGTATATGTTCGATGGGTGGAGTCGGCAGACTTATACCCAGTGAATGTATATCGTGTAACAAATTCATGGAATGAATTACGTGTCAATTCATACTTCCGAGATCAGATCAACGGTGAAGATATATGGTGGGATACCTATATGGGTGATATCGGTGCAACACCCGTTAGCACCGGTTGTGAGCTTGGAAGTACTACCGGTCTAAAGTTGGCAGGGCAGGGTACAGATATGGTATCTTTAGTTCAGGGATGGATTGACGGGACTATTCCGAATTACGGTGTTTGTATCCGCAGAGAAGGTTCCGGCGGACTGCAACGATGTATTAGCCATAAAGAAGCATATCCACAGGAGCAATGGGCAAGGCTTATTATCACCTATGATGATGGCGGTAGCAACGAGGAACCGACTACTATTCCTTTGACTATAACTTCGGGTAATAACACAGACCAGCGACTCGCGTCTCCTTACCAACAGATTCAGTCAAATACAATTGTAGGTTTGGATTGGCACGATGTTGATAGTAAAGTTTGGGCAAAACGCGGTCTGGTAAACAGCGCAAATGACATTGCAATATACTATAAACCAACAGGGACTTATATACCGAGAGATGTGCTTGCATATAATAGTAATGGTAATCGAAACCGTATTTACTTCAGACTTCAGGCAGGCATTGATCCTATATCTACATGTAAAGATTATTATATCAAATTAGGTGCCGGTGTTGGTACCCAACAAACAACAGGTTCATTGCTAAAATGGCTTGATTTCGATGGTGCAGCTAATTATCAGAGCAATATAGTTGGCAACTCCAGCAATTTCTCTATAATACAGGCTGGTTTGCCGAAAACAGGTGTACTTGCAATTCAGAAGACTACAACAAACGATCAATGTCTGCGGTTTTCCAATCTGAATGTTTCTGGTAGCAATGCGGTACGTATTGAGACAAGTATTAGAATGGAAAATGTACCAGGCACTTCCATGTCTACGGCATCCGTTCTGCGAGGCCAGTGGTCAACAGGTGCGACATTTTCAGAGGTGTTATCCTGCAATGCTGCCGGCTTTATTACAATACGCAGTCAACAGACAGTACCAACTGGTGCAACCTCGCTTACTCTTGATATTGGTTTACCAACCAGTGTAACAGGTGTAATTTGGGTCGATGAGATTTTGATTCAAAAGGGCCTTTTCCTGATGGCGACAGCATGGGAACCGAAAATAGTTCCTGAAAGCCCGCAATTTTATCCACAGCTTGAATTTGCAACAAATGATGGTGTGCCCGCAGTGAATACTATACAGTCTGTACACTTTTTGGACGGTTGGGCGAAGTTCATAGAAATGGACAAAAGCTGGGTTTGGTCGCCGCTGACGTTGTGGAAGAGTTCGCTCGCAATTACTTCACAGGAGCCTTCTACTTCTCCGGCAATAGTTATCACAGATGATATGAACAGATTGGCAATAAGCTCTATTACAACAAAGTATGGAGCAGTAGCTGGAATCAGGCAGGAAGGTTACATCATCAAATTCACGAGCGACAGAATCTATGTTGGTGCAAAAGATGAGAGGGGTTTATACTATGGTTTGAGTTATTTGAAAAACCTCATCGATTCCAATTCAATAAACACATCCAAAGTGGTAATTGATTGGCCAGAAAACAAAGTACGCGCTCTACATCGTTTTGACTTTCTCAGTACTTTTGCTGATACACAAAACGATCTGGATATGTTGATTTCAAAATGCCATGAAAACAGGCTTAATGCGATATTATTTGATTCAACCCCTATTTGGAAAATTAACGACCCTAATATGTGTACCGCATTTGAGCAGATGTTTTCAAAAGTCAGAGCCGCAGGAATAGAGCCGATTATAGGCGGCATTAATTTCAGGAATCCTATTCTGACAGATGACCCAAATGAAACTTATAATTTGAGTGCAGGTAAGTGGGTCAGCAATGAAGCATATACTTTCAGTAATTCAGTTGTCTATCTTTCTAATAAATCTGATTCATACAGTTTTGTTACAGGTGAAACTTATCCGATAGTGCTTCAGACGGCCAGTTCAAAATTTGAATTGCGAACAGCAGGTGGGGCTCTATTGGTGCCTGGAACAGATTATAGTTTAGTTGGCGGTATACAAAACGGTACCAGCTTAAGCAGATTTGGAATACAGCGTCTTTCGGGAAGCAGTGTTGCGGCAGGGACGACTGTATATGCCAGCTATAATTATCTTGCAAATGTACAAAATCAATCGAATTGGAGGCAGACTTGTCTAAGTGAACCAAGAGCGTATGAAATCACAGAACAGATAATGCATAAAGTTATTGAAAAATTAAAACCGCGATACATTCATATCGGTGCAGATGAAATAGTTTCTATAAACACTGACAGCCGAGATTTACAACGTGGAATGAGTGTGGCTGCGATTTATGCGGATCATATAAATAAATTGAATAAAATTGTAAAAGGTATCAGTCCAGATGTAGAAGTTATTATGTTTGGAGATCCGTCTAATTTGTATCACAAACGCGAAAATCATCTCACCAGATATGCCGACATTGCATCAACAGTGATCAATCAACTTCCAGCCGGAATGATTGTAAATGACTGGTCAGATGATTTTATGGAAGAACATAAAATAGCTAACTGGTTCGGTTCTAATTCCAAAAAGCTATGGACTGCCAGTGGTTATAACTCTCTGGACAGGTCTGTAAAGAATGCCCGTGAGTTGGCTTATGCACGTTCAAAGGGTTTTGTCGCAGACGGTTATATATTTACAGAATGGCGAGCAGCCAAGGATTATGTTCAGTTGGGCGAAGCTGCAAGGTATATGTGGTCTTCTGCTCCATATCTTACCTTTAATGACAACGAAAACACTGTAACTTTGATAGACCCAATTTCTGAAGTTAATGATATTAGTTTGGTTACAGATTCCGGTACAACCTCTTTGACCGAGCAGACTTTTACATATCAAAATGATGATGTAAGCCGATTGAATTTGGATGAAAGGAAATATCAGGTTGCTTTCCCGACATCTGGCTGGTCACTTGTATTTGGTGACAAATATGGTTTTAGAAAAGTTTTCAGACCTCAACCATTGAACTGCTATGAAAAAAACGATTACGGCCGTGGTCTCGATGGAGATATAGACAAGGACTGCAACGTTAATCTGCTCGATTTGAGTGTTTTTGCATCTCAATGGCTAAAATGTAATAATCTTGTCGGATGTCCGTAAAAGATTTTTAATAATTAATCTCAATATGAGGAAGGAGGTTGTCGGAAATTAATATAGATTTTGGCGTACGAGGTATGTTATTTAAATAAGTAATAGTGTTTAAAATTAGGAGTAGAAAAAATGAAGAAGAATTTGTTAGGTTTGGGTTTAATGTTGATGGTATGTGGAATTGCACAGGCAACTATTATTGAAACTGCCACAATTTATTGCGATGCTGATGCTGGTAATTATGATGCAACAGCGTATCAAAGTACAACCTTTGGAAATGGTGGCGGCTGGAATCTTGTGCCAAATAAGCATAAAAAGGGTTTTCTCCATTTTGACTTGTCCTCTTTGGCAGGTAAGACCATCACAAGTGTACAATTGATGGTTACCGTAAATTGGACACAAAGTCCTGTTTCAAATGGTTATCCAGTTAATGTATATACAGCCGCTGCAGCTTGGGATGAATCAACGGTTGATTGGATAGAAAGAATGGCTGGAGTAAATTGGACAACTGCCGGCGGAGATTTAGGTACACTTGTATGCTCATCAGGGGCTTTAGGAAACAGTAATGGTGTTAAAATTATTGCAAGCGGTGATGAAACAACTAATAATATTCTGGTTCAAACCGTTCAAAATTGGGCAAATGGCGGTGCCAATTATGGTTTTATCATTCAGAATGAAACTGTTATTGCCAGCAGTCAGAGAGCTATAACTGATCGTGAGACTAATCCTATGGCAACATCTCTTGTCGTTTCATATGAGATTCCAGAACCCGCAACTTTAGGTCTTCTTGTGTCAGGTGTTTTATTTATGATGAGAAAGAAAAAATAAAAAATTTAAGATAATGCGTTGCTCCGGTGAGTGCCGGAGCAACTATTTTTAAAGATCAGATTTGTGAGAAATAAAATGAAAAGGAATGGTTTTACACTTGTTGAATTGCTGGTTGTGATATCTATTATAGCCATACTTCTTGCAGTAATGATGCCGGCTTTAAACAAAGCTCGTGAGTCGGGCAGACTTACTGTTTGTAAATCACAATTGCGTCAGTTTAGAATATATCTTCAATTATATGCACAAGCCAATGATGATAAAGTGCCGCAATATATTCCAGGTCAATATGGATATTATGACTTGGCACATTATGATCTAAAGCGGCCATTGACTACTTCTAATAATGGCCCTGCTGTAAAGAAAAACACTTGGGCCGGCCTAGGTCATTTATATAATTTAAAATTCCTTGTTGATCCAAAGCTTTTTTATTGTCCTGGCGGAAATGGTAAAGTTCTTTTAACGTATGAAAACTCATGGTTAGCAGCTCAACCTGTTGATAAAGCTACTGCAATAATTCGTAGCTCTTATATTTATAGGAATCTTTATGACGACGCTTCAGTTAAAAATGCACTTATAGGTAATAAAATTTACTATCCACTTAAAAATGCAAATGGCAGATTAAGCAGAATTCCACCAAGTATTGCTATACAAATGGATAATCCAATTTGTACTACCGTAGATGGGACGTGGACAAGAACAGAGTTGATAAGAACGCATCGTGAAGGCTATAATATTTTACATGCCGATGGCCACGTTAATATGTTAATGGATAGAGAAAAGAAATTGTTATTTGCTGGCGGATCAACGTATTCTGTCATTTTTCCATATGCCGATAAGTAATCAAATGACGGAATAAAAAACTTAAATATTTTTGTAATTGTTTATTAATTCAATTGTAATGGCAACGATATGAAAAAGTCAGTAGAAAATGTAATGATGGCAGCAACCTTGCCAAACAAGAATATTGTGTCTGTTGCTTCTAAATTTAAAATTAAGAAAGAACAACAGATACCACAAATTCTTAGGGTCGGAGTAATTGGAGTTGGTTTGCGAGGGAATCATTCCTATGAGCAGACATTGAATAAAGATCCGCAAGTAAAGATTCTTGCAGTCAGCCACTATGATTCTGCATCTGAAGTGTTGGCTGAAAACAGAGCGGGAAAAGAATATCATAAACAATATGCAAAAGAACTTTCAGCAGAGTATTATTCAGATTATCGAAGTGTTCTTTCACGTGAGGACATTGATTTGATTGTACTTATGTGTGAACCGAGCAAGGCATTTAAATTGGGTAAAGAGTGCATTGATGCCGGCAAGCATGTGCTTCGTGATAAACCCGCCACCAAAAATCCTGAAGATTCGTTTGAGCTTGCAGAATATGCAAAACAGAAAGGCAAAATGTTTTTAGTTGCATTGCCATTAAGGTTTTATCCTGTTCTTCAAGATGTTAGGAATTCTATTCGGTCCGGACAAATTGGCGATGTTACAACAATAAATATGGGTTATATCTGGACTAACGGACCGTTACAGGGGTTTACAGCAAGTCAGGATTATGTTGATGCTTTTGGCGGCGGCGACGCTTTAAGTGCCGGATATCATGCGGTAGATTATCTGAATTGGATAGTCAACTCTAAACCAGTTTCTGTTTATGCTCATATGGATACATATTTTTACAAGGAATACAAAGAGTTAAGTATTGAAGATTTTGGCCAGATATCTATACAATATGAAAATGGTGTAATAGCTAATCTTATTACGGGCCGTTGTACTGCTAAGAGAGCGGGGATAAACTGGCTTGATATAAGCGGTACGGCCGGCACTATTGATGTGCGTGATTTTCGTAGTAATTTTGAATCTGACCCGTTGGTAAGATTAGGACATTCAATCGTTGAAGCGGCAATTTCTAAAAATTATAATGATATAGCAACTGGATACGAAGCAGCTATGACTGGCGCAATATTAAAATATGCTTTACGCAGTTCACAAACATTTTCAGAGCAAAAGGTATCCATAGATTGGAGTGTAAAATGAGTTTGTGTAGTAAACCGCTGCGTTTAGCTGTTATTGGTGCAGGCAGGCTGAATATAGCAACAGGTTCGCATTTGCCTGCTATAAAAAAATTGTCTTCAGTGAAATTAGTTGCGTTATGTGATATTAGAGAAGATGGGGTCAAAGAGCAGGCATTGCAATATGGTGTGCCTTATTATACTGATTACGAGGAAGTTCTTGAAAATAAGGAAATTGATGCAGTTGATATTTGTACGCCTGATCATGTGCATTGTGAGCAAATAATAAAGGCTGCAAAATATGGTAAACATGTTTTTTGCGAAAAACCATTTGCAATAAGTATGCAGGAAGCAGCCGCTATAAAAGATGCAATCAAGGCGAATAATGTTACCTTTATGAGCGGTCATCATATGCGTTTCACAACAATGTGCCGTAATATCCGTGAAGCGATTACGGAAGGGACAATTGGAAATGTAGTATTCGGGAAAGTTATTTATAAAGGTGCTTTTTTCCCATATGAAAAAAACTCGCTTTATTACAAGAAAGCTAGCGGCGGACAGTTTGTTCACAATGGGCCACATTATGTAGATAAATTATTTTATTTAATGGGGCAAACGAAAGCGGAAACAACTTTTTCACGCACAAAGTCGGTCTATGCAGATAAAAATGACAGCATGGAAACCGCCAATTTCACATCAGTGATGCTTAAATTCCCAAATGGAGCAACAGGATATGTCGAACAGAATCTTACGATTTTAAATCCGAGAGGCTATCCTACCAAAGAGGATATTTTGATAGTCGGCACAAAAGGTGTCATTCAGTGGAACACGCTTGATAATGCACCAGTTGTAAAATATTTGAACGGTAAGGTATTCATTTCAGATCCACGTCCGATGATGGATGTAAGTGATGACCCATATGCATCAGAGTTAAATCATTTTGCAGAATGTGTCTTTAAAGGAAAAAGCCCTGAAACTGATATTGAATTATCATATAATGTACTTGATGTCTGCTTAAGGGCAATTGCATAAATTTTTATTAGGAGCAAATAATGCTTAAGGATGCTGTTTTGGTAAATTCCGCATCAACATCAACGGTTGAAGATTTTCCATGGGAATGTAGACCAGAAAAATGTGACGATGTTATGTGGAGATATAGCAGGAATCCGATTATACCGCGTAATCTTATTCCGTCTTCGAATAGTATATTTAATAGTGCTGTGGTTCATTATGAAAATGGATATGCGGGTGTTTTCAGATGTGATAACAAAGCTCGCCAAATGAGATTACACAGTGGAAAAAGTATTAATGGCTATGATTGGCAAATAAATTCCGAGCCGATTCGATTTGTTTGCTCTGAAAAAGCAATTTCTGACTTTTACTATGGTTACGATCCAAGGGTTTGCTGGATTGATGACAGATATTATATTACGTGGTGTAATTGGTATCATGGTCCGACTATTGGCGTTGGTTATACTTATGATTTTAAAGAATTTTATCAGCTGGAAAATGCATTCTTACCTTTTAATCGTAATGGAGTTCTATTTCCGAGAAAAATCAATGGCAAATATGTTATGTTAAGCAGGCCTTCAGATAATGGTCACACTCCATTTGGAGATATTTATTGCAGCGAAAGCCCTGATATGTGTTATTGGGGTAAACATCGCTTTGTGATGGGTACCAAACCGTGGAGTTGGCAGCATACCAAAATTGGGCCTGGACCTACTCCCATAGAAACGAGCGAAGGCTGGCTGGTATTCTATCATGGAGTATTGACAAGTTGTAATGGTTTTGTTTACAGTATGGGCGCAGCTTTACTTGATATTGATGAACCATGGAAAGTCTTATATAGAACCAAATCTTATTTATTGTCGCCTCAAACCGATTACGAATGTGTTGGAGATGTACCAAATGTGGTATTTCCATGTGCTGCGGTTGCGGATAAACATAAAAAACGGATTGCAATCTATTATGGTTGTGCTGATACAGTTACAGGTCTTGCATTTGCAGAAATAGATGAGTTATTAGCGCACATCAAAAAAGATTCCGAGTTATAAATTTACGGGTGGATTGTTTTTATGAATATGGTTTCCCTTGACTGGTTTTTTGTTCTGCTTTTGTTTGCTTTGATTGTGTTTGGTATAATGATTAGCAGACGATATACTCATACCGTAGCTGGTTTTTTAGCAGCGGATCGTTGTGCAGGGCGTTATATTGTCAGTATTTCCGAGGGAATATCAGCACTTGGAGCGATAAGTATTATTGGGGCTTTTCAGATTCATTATAGGGCTGGTATTGCGCCATGCTGGTGGAGCTTTATGATGCATCCAATATTAGCTTTGATTCCTCTTACAGGTTGGGTGGTTTACAGGTTTAGAAAGACTCGGGCCATGACAATGGCAGAATTCTTTGAAATGAGATATAGCCGTAAATTACGAATATTTGCGGGTATGCTTGCTTTTAGTGCGGGGATTTTAAATTTCGGGATTTTTCCAGCCGTTGCCGCTGATTTTTTTGTATATTTTTGTGGATTTCCAGAAATAATTAGGATTGGAGTTTTTCAGATACCATCATTTGTACTTATAATGATTGTGTTGCTAAGCTTTGCAGTAACATGTACGGTATGGGGCGGACAGATTACAATTCTTTTGACAGACTTTATGCAGGGAGTTTTTGTCAATGTCGTGTTCATTGTCATAGCACTTGTAATATTCAAGGTAATGAACTGGTCAGATATTACATCCGCGATGGCAGCGGCCCCGCCTGATGCTTCGATGGTTAATCCTTTTCACACAAGCAAAGTTAAAGATTTCAATCTCTGGTTCTATCTAATTGGTGCGTTTGGTGCATTTTATACTTATATGTCCTGGCAGGGGACCCAGGGATATAATTGCTGTGCGATTAGTCCACATGAGGCGAAGATGGGACGTATCTGGGGCACCTGGCGTGCCGCAATTCAAACTGTTATATGGTTTATTCTGCCGATTTGCGCTTTTACGTTAATGCATCATCCAAAGTATTTATTTGAAGCTGCGAAAGTTACAAGAGTATTAGAAACTGTGAACAATCCTGAAATTCGCAGTCAGTTGGTAACTCCTTTGTCGATGATTCAATTTCTTCCAAAAATTTTGTTTTTTCCACATTTGACCTTTCAGATATTTCTTTCATATCGCGGAATCCATCAGAATTAGATAACTTAAGGGAAGAAATCTCTTTCAAAAGACCGTTTC
>Ga0209417_1007508_pt1 | contig 10462 bp, 11 predicted proteins | sample RifGroF2_FD_184002 | JGI IMG/M metagenome (GOLD analysis project Ga0209417, IMG submission 184002) | Groundwater microbial communities from Rifle, Colorado, USA - Groundwater F2 (SPAdes) (version 2) | ecosystem: Environmental > Aquatic > Deep subsurface > Groundwater | place: Rifle, Colorado... | reverse complement strand
ATAAAAGGATTACCTTCTTTGTCTTTTGACCAAACAAAACCACCATCCCATGGAGGTTTAATCGCAACATGTGGTTCTCCATGATAATATATAGTAATTAAATTTAAATTATCTGAACTTTTTCTAAACGCATGCAATATACTAACGGCACCTCTATACCGGAAATAATCTAACAATTGATTATCCACTACAATAGAATCTATTGTCATGTTTTCATAAAGGTCTATTTGAAGAGTATCTAAATCTCCTAATAATTTAAAAAAGACTTTACAAACACCTTTTATTGACTTACTATTAAAATCAAAATCTAATGAAATATCATAATTCTTAACATCATAAGATGTCCTAAACTTATTCGGGAATCCTCTAATATAATCAGCATTATTATTGATTGATTGTGAATAAATATTTTCACAAAAAAAAATACAAATAATAATAAAAAACACCTTCCACATAAAATATATTTTATGCATATATATTAATTATCAATTAACTCTTTTAGCAATTCAAACAATCGTTTAGTATTATAATGCTCCAAAACCCATTTCTTCCCATTTTCTGCTATCTCTTTAATCTCATTATCTGTTAAGTCTAAAATCATATCTCCTGCTTTTTTAAAATCAAGATTACGCACACCAATATAATGCTTACCATTCTCTGGCATATAAGGCATTTCAAATCCCCATTCTTCAAAATCAACATGTATTGGACATGTATTTGATACCAAACTCTCCCACAAGCGCCAGCTATCATATTGGTATATAAACAAAAAATTGCTCCTTTTACTTCTATATAATTTTGACATTAATTTATTTAACTGCCTCAACATTTTACTCGCGTAATCCTTCCCAATAGGTTTAACATCTATAATGCCTCCAAAAACAAACGTAAGCATCGAACTATTTAACAATCTATAATACTCCTCATTATGCCTACGACCTGTTTGACTCCAATAACTCAAGCAATCATTACTATCTGTAGTACTTAATTGATCTGTCAGATAATTAAACATCACATATTTTTTTGACAACACAGGCGATAACTCATCTATTGACTTTGTTCGCAAATTCTGACTTACACGAAAATTATTATAAATCCTATTAAGCGGTTTTATATCTCTGATATTCTCTACCTCCTTTATTATCCTTTCCGACAAACCAAAAACCCAAGGATAAACATTCTTTGGATAATTTAAATTCTTATTATAATGTGTTCGTAATATACAATTAAATCTTTTATAGTCAGACTTAAAACAATGTGTAAACAATCCATCCTCTGCATCAATCAAAACATTTATCTTTGAATAATCAACATCACTTATCCTTTCTGGATAACGATTAAAATAAAATGTACTATAAATTGCCACATCATGATTATAGCCATTAGGTACTGCTCGAAACAAATACCCATCTATATCATTCTCATACCAATAATCAATATTGCCATAAAACTCAATGCCTGCCTTTCGCATTCCCTCCCCCAAATTTATACTATTATGTTGAAACTCTGAATGCGTTGGCGAAATATATGGTGACAAATAAAACAATACTCTCATAAATATATCTAGCTTTACTATAACTATGCAAAGATAATTCTATTTTAATATAGCAACTAAATTTTCACCTTCATTACTACAAATCTATATTAAGAAAATATATTCACAATCTGTTTCAATCATGTCAAAATGAAATTATCTATGGATTTTGGGATAGCTTCCCATCACCAATTTTGTTTGCCATAATTGTATTTTTGGTTGTCTATTTCATTGCAGGAAAAGTTAAAGACATGTGAAAATATGGATAAAATTGGAAACTTGTTAAGTATATTTAATAATGTTTGAAAAATTATTAATAATTTTACAAAATCATAAATTAGTATAAAATTATAAAATATGGAAATGGAAAATATAGAAAAGATAAAGTGTTTAATAATAGGTTCGGGACCTGCAGGATACGCTTCTGCCATATATACATCAAGAGCTGACTTGAAACCTGTATTATATGAGGGATTGCAACCAGGTGGTCAGTTAACAACAACAACAGAAATAGAGAATTTCCCAGGTTTTGTTGATGGTATAACTGGTCCTGAATTAATGGAAAATATGAAGAAGCAAGCGGAGCGTCTAGGTGCAGAAATTCGTTTTGGTTATGTTAGTTCTGTCGATTTTTCTCAAAGACCATTCAAGGTAGTTGTTGATTCTTCAAAAGAGATATTAGCAGAAAGAGTTATTGTTGCTACAGGTGCAACTGCAAAGTGGCTAGGCATAGCATCTGAAGAAAAATATAAGGGTGGGGGAGTCTCTGCATGCGCAACATGTGATGGTTTTTTCTATAGAGGGCAAGACGTAGCAATTGTAGGTGGAGGCGATACTGCTGCAGAAGAAGCCACTTATTTAGCTAAGATGTGTAAGCAAGTGTATATGATAGTTAGACGAGATGAGTTAAGAGCATCGAAAGCTATGCAGTATAAAGTATTCAATACCCCAAATATCAAAGTTCTATTTAATCATTTAACAAAAGAGATTATTGGAGATAAATTTGTTGAAGGAGTTATTTTAAATAATAAACTAACAGGAGAGGATGTTACGATTCCTATTACTGGTTTTTTTGTTGCAATTGGTCATGCTCCTAATACAGATATATTTAAAGGACAATTAGAATTAGATGATAATGGATATATTATCACAAAGCCTGGCACAACACAAACTAATATTGATGGAGTCTTTGCTGCTGGCGATGTTCAAGACCATGTGTATAGACAAGCTGTAAGTGCTGCTGGCACAGGTTGTATGGCTGCTATTGAGCTTGAGAGATCTTTAATGTGATTTATATAAAGCTCCGCCTATATTGTCTTTTTTTGCTCCAGTAACAGAGCTTAGGCAATTTATCTTATTCTCACTCCAAAGTACACCTAAGAAGGCAAATATTAATGCTTCCTTAAAGTCTATTGTATAATTATTAGGAATATGAATGTTTGTTCCTGAGTATTTTTTTATTAAGCTAATAAGAAAATCATTATATGTTCCTCCTCCTGTAACGATTCCATTAGTAAAGTTATTTTTTATAATTTTACTAATTTGAAATGCAATATGATTAACACAAGTATTTAGTTTGTCTTCAATTGGTATATCAAAGTTGTTTAAAATATTTAAGACATTTACCTCTATCCATTCTCGTCCAAGTGATTTTGGTGCTTTTTTAGCGTAGAAAGAATTGTCATTAAGAATATTGAATAATTCTACCGAAAGTGTTCCCTTGCTTGCTATTTTTCCGTTGTTATCATATTCCAAATCTATTTGATTAGCTAAATAATTTAAAATAATATTTGCTGCACAAATATCAAAAGCTTTCATTTCACTATCTTTTTGCTTGAAAGATATATTTGCAATACCTCCAATATTTAAACAAAAATCATAATTATTAAACAGAAAATAATCACCTATTGGTACTAATGGGGCACCTTCACCACCAAGAGCAACATCCATGCTTCTGAAATCACTAATAACATTAATATTTGATATTGCAGAAATAGCTCCACCATGGCCTATTTGTAATGTATATCCTTCTTCAGGCTTATGAAAAACTGTATGCCCATGAGATGAAATAAAATCTATATTTTGTTTATCAATCGAATATTCATTAACAAATTGATTAATAATTTCTCCAATATACTTGCCATATTCAATATTAGTTTTTACTAATTCTAATGCTGAAAAATCATGAGCATATCTTAATATATCTTTCCATTCGTCCTTATATTTAAACGTTTTAGCATTAATGATTTGGTAATTATAAGCTTCATTGTTTTCCGAATTAAACTCACAATGAGCAATATCTAAACCATCAAGAGATGTTCCAGACATTACCCCTATCACATTATATTTTTGCATATTTTAAGGAACTAATGTCATTGTTGAGGTTAAAACTTCATCACGTCGAGGGCGAATTTGAATAGCATTTATTGCTGTATAATATTGGTTATTAACGTATGCTTCTGCTTTAACATAATAGTTCCCTAAGTTAAAATAGCCAAAGTTTATAAAACCACTATTGTCTGTGAATAAACGGTATATGTACAAGTTGTTTTGAATATCTTCATAGTTGGCATAGATTGCCACTGTTGTGTTTCCTGGTGCACTATACAATGTCCCATTGCTTATGTATTTTACATATACTTTCAAACTTCCCGTATATTGAGAAGTGTCGCTAATAACTACTTGCTGTGCAATTGGGGTGGTTTCTGTTTTTTTCTCACAAGCAGTAAAGATTATAAAAAATAAAACAGACAAACTTAGTAAAAGACCTTTCATACAATAAAATTTATATTGCAAAAATAGCTTTTTTAAATAAAAAAAAATAAAAAAGATAAAAATAATTTAGTTTGAAAATGTGAAATATTATTTTTATTGTAATAATAATTCTGTTAATGAATAAACGCAAATTACCCAATAGGGACTTTCCTATTGCGTAATTCGCGTTTGTAGTACCTTTAGTATAATATTTTTTAAGGAATAAGCAGTAACATAGGGGTGGCTTTATTATTTTAATAAGTATGTGATAATAGGAAATCATGTAAAAGTTTAAAAGAATTGCATTTTGCTTTAACTTTATCTATACAAATTTTAGCAGCTATTTTTTCATTATCCTTTACATTATTATAATCTTTTTCATGATTAGAATAAGTCTCAACATATTTTTCTAATCTTTCTTTTGGTGATTTTATTGTTTCAGGATTTCCTTGAACATTTGGAGCCTTTCTTAAATTTAATGCTTCCTTTATCCCAGCAGGGTCGCTTAAAAGCCAAGCTTCAATTTCTTCAATAGGAATACACACAAAATAATCTTTAATCGGACAATCTTTTAATTTTCTATCAAGCTCTGTATTTAGTGTTTGTAGATTATTTCTGTCTAAGTCGTGAATTAAAATTAATAGATTACAACCTCTATTTTTCAATACCTTAGAATATGTTAATGCTTTACTTTTTACTTTTGCACAACCATTACCTATAGCTTTTTTAAATTTAATATTATCCTTCTTTATTATCCTGCTAATAAGAACTTTTGAAGTTTCAAAATCACTGTTATCTTCAGCGATAATACCAATAGATTTTATCTTAGTCATTTTCAAATTCACTTAATTTCCAATATTCTCCTAAATTTCCTTCGTCCTGCAAATATGATTTCAATGCAGCATAATCATTTTTAGAAAGAGCCTTGCTTAATGGTTTGGCAATAGTTCCTTTATCCGTATCTCTACTTACCAACACTACATTCTCAGGCTTTAATTTGTCCAAAACATAATCCGAGTGAGTACTGATAATAATTTGCTTTTTCTTTGATTGGACTTTGATTAACTCAATTATACTGTCAAGTAAGCCATGATGAATGCATACTTCTGGTTCTTCAATTAAAAGCAATTCGCTTACATCATTAATAATATAAAACAATAAAGCTAAGGTTTTAAATGTCCCCTCTGAAAGTTGATTTGGAGAAAAATCTTTTGAATCAATAATAAAACGAGGTATTATTGTATCGTTTTGTGTTTGTATATCTTTACCTTTGGAATTAGGAATATGAGTAGCAAGAAAAACAATATCATCTATAAGTCCAATACCTTCTTTATTTACAGTTGTAATGAATTTGTTAAAAGAACTTTTGTCATAACAATAAGCATGATGCAAATCATATATAAATTTACCATGAGGTTTTGTTTTATTATTTGCATTAGTCAATTTAAAATCGTCTAATGTAATGACAGACGGACATTCAGTAGGGTCAGAAAATTGCGTTGCACTATAGTAACTAATATTTGATAAGATTTGAACAAGCTCAAATTGGAATTGCTCCTTTTTATTTTCAGAAAATGAAATCTTAACGTTATCATTAAGACCAATACGTTTTCTATTGTTAATCGCTCCATAATTCAAAAGCCCTCTGCGTTTTTCTCTTTCAACAACAACATACAAATCTAAATCAATATCCTCCCATTTTTTCGAACCTTCTTTTTTATATTTAATCTCTCCTGAAAGAATTTGATTATCATTTTCAAAATAAAAATCAGCTTTAATAGTAAGATTTATATTTCCAAACGATAAGGCAAGTGTTAATGAAGAATGAGACTTAATATCTTCTTTCGTAATAAACTTATCATAATTAACTCTTTTTAGCAATTGCAAGCTATTAAGAATATTGCTTTTCCCTGAACCATTAATCCCAATTAAAGTTGTTAGGTTAGGGTGTACATCAAACTTGGTTTTGATACACGACCTATAGTTGTTAATTTCAATGTTATTAATTTTTATCATTTTTCTTAGTTTTTACAAAGATAAAAACTATTGTTCAAATAAAGTATTTTTATTCTTAAATTTTTTAAGGAATAAGTAGTAACATAGGGTTTGCTTCCATGTAGGCAGTTTGTGTGAGGCTCGTGTTTTTAAACAGTATGAAGTTATCAGTGGCATTGCCCAATGAGGTAACATATATGTCGGTGGCAGTAGTGCTTGGACTGACGTTAACGCCTTGCCCTGTTGTGGGTTCGGCATTTTCGCTAGTTCCCGAAAATAGTTTTAATGTTGCAGGACCTTGATTGAGTAAGTGAATACCATTTGCATTGTTTAGCCAAGTTTTGTTTATAGCTAATTTATGTGATGCTGGGAGGTTGAAAGTTATTTTACTGCCTGGTGTGGCTTGAATAACCGTAGTAGTGCTACCACCAGAAGTGCCAGAACCTGCTGGGCGACCAGGAAATTGCTGTTGCAAATCTTGAAAAATAGTCGTTGTGCCTGGCACATTATTCACCGATGCCTGCTTAACATTATTATAATATGCCAAAGCTGAATGGTAAACGTCTGTGGAGAGCAACATATTGGTATCGTCCACCATTTCCAACAATTTTGTTAATTCATTATGCCATGCAGTAAGCACCGTGCGGGCTGCTATGTCTTTGTCCATTTCTGCAACATCAAGCCACGAGGGTATCAATGTTGGGTTAGTAGCCATATACGCTCGCACTTTATCCACAAACACATTCATCTCGTAGCTAATCTTAGCATACTGTTGCCTTTCTTCTGGAGTTAGGTTTACAGCCTTTGGTGCAATAACTTGCTCCACTCCATCCAACTTATTATTTACGGAGTTTACCTCCTGCGTTGTGAACTCTACGGTAATTAAATTATTTAGTGCCATGGTTATTTATTTTTAAGGTTATTAATTTTTATTTTTTTATTACGCTTCTAAATATTCTTTATTTTTTACAAAGCATTGGCCATCCATTTTGAGCACGCCATGCTTGTTCTAAATAAATTCTAAATAAAGGATTGTCTTGTTTATCATGATTGCTTAAGTCTAAATATTTAACTTGCCACTTATATTCTTTTAATTCTTCATATTTAAAAATAGCTAAACAACCTGTACCTTGATGTCCTTTAAAATGAGCTAATATTCTTTGTCTAATATTATGATCTTCTCCATTATAAACAACATAAAAATCAGTATTGTTTTGTTTTATAACATATTTTTCTATTCCTTCTTCTGATTTACTTGCTTTTGCTCTTTCTCCAATATCATAATGTTTACTAATTGCTGTTGGTTTTGTTATCTTTTCAAATACTTCTTTTGGAGCATTAGTTAATATATTATATATTCCCCAAACATTAATTTTTATACCTATTGATTGTACATTATCATTTTGAATATTATCAATAGTTATAAAATTTTCAGGACTTAGTATTTTTTCAAGTTCTTCCATAATTTTCATTTTTATTAAGTTTATAAATTGTAAAATTTCTTTTTTAGTTCAAATATATGTTAAGTTTCTCAAGGTTGTTTATGATAACTTGTGCTGGTGTTACTAATATACAAATAAACCTTTCTTTCATTTTGCAATTTTATCTATATTTTTTTTTGCACAATTAATAATATCATTACAATAGTCTTGTTGTTTAAATGAATGTTGTGCTGGATGATATGGGTCAATAAATAGTTTTTGTTTATGTACTATATAATCTAAACTATTATAATGTACCATATTTTCTCTTTTTATTCCTAAATCTTCCAAAAAGTTATAAAGAGTATAACCTCCAATAATAATATCTGGATTATAGTATTCTATTTGTTTCAATAAAATATCTTTATGTTGTTGGTAAGCATAATCAATAACAGAACGATTACTTTCAGTATGACCAGGTATTTTTTTTACATTAATATAAGCAACACTTCTTAGGGCATCTATCATTAAAGGGTCGTCATTTACATCATTTAAATCCTCCCACAAAATAAAATTATTTAGAATGCTCCATGAAGCATAAATCATAGGTCTAAAAGTTCTTTGACTACTAGAAAATTCTTGAATAGTTTGTTTAGGAACAATTATATCTCTAATATGCTGTCCTCCTCCTTCAGGATTTCCATTTTCATCAAAATCAGCGTAAGGTTCTTTCAATATCCACATTATTTTATATTTAGCATTAAAATATTTGTCAATATCAAGTATTCCATCATAAATTGGTAATAAGTTAGGATTATCTGAGACTATTTTTTCTTTTATAATATTATTTATTTCGTCAGCTTTTTCCTTAAGTCTTGTTTTTTCATCCATAATTTTCATTTTTATTAAGTTTATAAATTGTAAAATTTCTTTTTTAGTTCAAATAGCCCCTTCGGAAGGGGTTATAACCCTTAAATTAACCCCTATAAGGGTTAAATCAACCCTTATTACTACTTATTTAACCCCCTATAATTATCAAAAAGATAGTTTTAATTATTAAAATGATAGCTTTAATTATCAAAAAGATAGTTTTAATTATCAAAATGATAGCTTTAATTATCAAAAAGATAGCTTTAATTATCAAAAAGATAGTTTTAACTACTTATTTAAGCCCTATAATTATCATTTTAATAATTAAAACTATCTCCGAAGGGGATATAGCTAATCTTTTGTAATATTAAGGGGTCGGAGGAGTTTGTTTTTTAGGTCGTCCTGGAAATTGATGTTGTAAATCCTGATAAATACCTGTGCTCCCTGGAACATTTTGTTGCGCTGCAATTTTTACTGCACGATAGAATGAAATTGATGTTTGGTATATGTCGCTTGAGAGCAACATAGAGGTGTCTTCAATCATTTCTAAGAGTTTGCGAGCTTCGTTAAGCATTGATTTTAATTGTTTGCGAGCTGCGATATCTTTGCGAAACTCTACAACATCAATGTAGTTTGGGATAAGCATAGGGTCAGAGGTCATATAAGCATCAATGCGGTCAATGAAATCCTCTGTTTCGTAGCTAATACGCCCATGTTCTTGCCTTTGTGATGGGGTTAGGTTAACCATTTTCGCTTCTATTGCTGTTATTGCAGAAGCAATTCCTGTTGTAGCTTGTAGCTCTTCAGCAGGAGTAATTTCGATACTAATTAAATTATTTAATGCCATAATTATTAAATTTTAATAGGTTTATGAAATTGAAAGCATAAAGATACAACAATATTTCAATATGTTGTTATAAAAAAGGATATTTTTTTTACTAAGTTGAGTGTAACTTATTTATTAATTGTTTGTGGTATTTACGAAGCAGAAATAAACTTTTATAGATTTTAGTTTTATGTAGGATTGTTAGTTTGACTGATGATTCTATATTTTTCTTGTCTCATTTTCCATCTTTCTCTAGCATATTGTTGCATATCTGTAATGGTGTCTTTTTCATCTACTATTTCAAATCCTAACAATGATTCTATAATATCTTCCATTGTAACTACTCCGTCCATACCTCCATATTCATCAACAACAACAGCAATATGTTCTTTTTTTTCTAAAAGCAATTCCCAAACGCTTAATAATGGTTTTTTATTAGGAATAAAAACTATTTCTCTTTTTAAATCTTTGAGTTTAAGATTGGTTGAATTTTCTGCTAATTTTTCAAAAATTACTTTTCTAAATACATATCCCGTAATATTTTCGTCATTTTCAGAATATACAGGTATTCTAGAAAAATGTAAGAAGTCTTTATTTTTCAAAAAGTCAGTTAATAGCATATTTTCATCCACTACCATTACCACGACTCTTGGTGTCATTACTTCATGCGTTTTAACATTTTTTAGTCGTATTAAGTTTTGGATTATTTTATTTTCTTTATCTCCAAAAATACCCTCTTCCAGACCGATATTTGCTAAAGCAGATATTTCTTCTCTACTGGTGGTTTGCATATCTTTTTTGTTAGAGATGATTTTAGTAATGTAGGATGAAATTATCACTAAAGGGTATACTATGAAAATCATAAAATGAATTACAACACCTGATACAGGGATTAACTCTTTCCAAAACTTCGCTCCAATAGTTTTTGGAATTATTTCCGTTAAAATAAGTATTAGTATTGTTAGTATTGCAGAAACTAATCCGAAATAAGCATCTCCGAATAATTTTATGGCTTGAGCTCCAACGCCTGCTGCCCCAACGGTGTGAGCAACCGTATTTAAT
>Ga0209417_1007507_pt1 | contig 10462 bp, 12 predicted proteins | sample RifGroF2_FD_184002 | JGI IMG/M metagenome (GOLD analysis project Ga0209417, IMG submission 184002) | Groundwater microbial communities from Rifle, Colorado, USA - Groundwater F2 (SPAdes) (version 2) | ecosystem: Environmental > Aquatic > Deep subsurface > Groundwater | place: Rifle, Colorado... | reverse complement strand
TATAATATCAAATAGTTCTATAAAATCCATTTATTTTAAGTTATATTTATATTTAATTTAAAATTCAATTTTTTTTTTAATTAATAATAAAATAAATTATTAAATTTATCAATGTTTTTAGATTTGATAATGATTTTGGTATCACAATATTTTTGTATAACTACAATTTAATTTTTGTGGTAAATTAAACACTGCAAAAAACAAAAGATAGATGCGCGTATTCACGTATAATATCAATATTTATATTTAATATAATAATTTTATTTTTATAATATATGAACTACTATAAAAAATATATAAAATATAAAAATAAATATTTAATGATCAAAAAAAATATGAAAGGTGGAACATATACTGGTTTGCGATATATAGGAGAAGGAGCTGAATCTATTGTTTATGACATGGGTGATGGAAAAGTTTTAAAAATAATAAAAAATCAAAATATGAGAATTAGTGACAGGGAAAGAAGTGTTATTGAGGCAGTTAAAGACATACCAAATTTTCCAAAGGTTTATATTTATGGATTATGTAAAAACAATATTAAGCCAGATAGAGAAACCAATGTATTTTGTGTTGATAATGGTTCCGAATATCAATATATTATTATGGATAAAATAGATGGAAAAGATATACTAGAAATTTTTTATGATAAATTCAAAGATTATTTAAATTTAGATGAGATTGAACTAAGATCAAAATTGGAAGATGAAACTTTTGTTTCTAAAATAACAAAATTTGTACATTTTTATATTAATATCATTAAAAAAATAGTATCATCATTAAAAATTGCAAATGATGCTGTGCGATTTAGACATAATGATTTTGATTTTAGAAATTGTTTAATTTCACCGACGGGAGAACCTACAATTATTGATTTTGGTCAATCGACTATCGGTAATCCAAGTCTCGAATGCAAAGACATTTTCTCTTACGTAAATAGTTTTTTAGGGGGTTCATATTGCAACAGGAAAGATACAATAATAAAAACATATGGCGATGAACATACAATTAGGTTTTTCGATAGATGTAACAAGAATTGTAAAACAATATTAGCAATATTAAGGGATACGCCAAAAATAACACAATTACAAACTTTAATAAATGAATGTGTTCCGTATTGGAGACGGGATATATCTCTTGATATGCTACTTAATAGAATAAGTAGTTTATAAATAGTTATTAGTTATAATTAAATATTTTATAATATAACCCATAAAACTGTATAAAACCATATAAAATCGTATTTGTTTAAATTATGGAAATTAAAATATTTTTCCAATAAAGAAGTAAATTTTTTATTAATATCATTAGGATTATTTAAACTAATCAATTCGACGAAAATAAGTTGTTTGTATTTGACAAAAATATTATAACAAAAAATATAATGGTTATAAATATTTTTAGTCTGGGAAGATAAGAAACGTAAAATTTTCATCAATTCATTATCTTTATATTTACAGAAGGCATATATACAGCGTTTGATTTTTTCTTTTTCATACAATTATTAACAAAAAAGTATACTTAATAAACTCTTTTTATTTCAATTTTTTTTCCTAAAATATAAAATATAAAATTTTATATACTTTTATACACTTTTATGTATATGGTTTTACGATAAATAAATTATTGGTTTTTTAATTGATTAACAAAATTAGTGTTGGGACAAATATTATTTTTTTTAGATTTAAGTAACGTATACGCATCATCATATGGCATACCTATTTTCATGAGATAGTTAATAACAATAGTTGCGCTTCGTGATATACCTGAATAACAATATACCAATGTATTTCCCGTATTATTTTCTGCAATAAATTTACTCGATATATCAAAAAAATATGACATATCTTGCTCCAAACTATCATCAATTAGCAACTCTAAATATTCAAATCCTTCGTGCATATATTTATTAATAAATTTGCCTGCAATAATAATTTTATTGATTCGTAAATTTCTTAATTTTTCTTCTGATACAGATGAATTAATAGATCCAATATATAAATTTGGTAAAACTTCGGTCGGAGCAACATATTCATGCATATGTATATTTTCGATTCTGTGATTTTCCTTGACACTTAATTCCTTGCAACTGATACAAATATTTAAACCGTTAAATTTTATAATATTTTCAGTCGTTTTACATAAAATACATTCCATTGTTGAAAATTTATTTGGGGTTTTATATGCTTTAAATAGTGTTTATTATTTAAATAGCATACTCAAACATTTCAAATTTCAATTTTTTATAACATAATGAATCGAAATGAATCATTTTATTAAATGTTTCCAATAAATCGTATTTTCAATTAATCCAATTAATTTAAATTCCATTTTTTACAAACCAAATCCTTTAATGTTTTAATTTTAGGAATTTCTTTTAAATTTTCACAACATGAACAATTTAATTCTTCCAAACAATCTAATATTTCTGGAATTTCCTTAATATTTGTATCACAACAATTTAATTTTTTTAATGTTTTAATTTCAGGAATTTTTCTTAAATTATAACAAGAAGAACAATCTAATTCTTCCAAACAATTTAATGATTCCGGCACTTCACTAATATTTGTATGAAAACAATTTAATTTCTTTAATGTTTTTATTTCAGGATAAATTTTTGTATTCACAAAAATTTCAGTCCTAATATTTGCGCATACTGCGCGAATATCAGGAATTTTTCTTAAATTTACACAATTAAAACAATTTAATTCTTCCAAACAATTTAATATTTCCGGAATTTCATTAATTTTTGTTTCCCGACAATTTAATTTTTTTAATGTTTTAATTTCAGGAATTTTTCTTAAATTAAAACAATTATGACAATTTAATTTTTCCAAACAATTTAATGTTTCCGGAATTTTACTTATATTTGTTTCATTGCAAACTAATTTCTTTAATGTTTTAATTTCAGGTATTTTTATTAAATTTTCACATAGGGAACAATTTAATTCTTCCAAACAATTAAATGTTTTTCGGATTTCACTAATTTTTGTATTTCCACAATTTAATTTTCTTAATGTTGTAATATTTGGTATTTTTATCAAATTTTTACAATAAAAACAATTTAATTCTTCCAAACAATTTAATGTTTCAATGATTTCACTAATATTTGTATTTCCTCCGCAATCTAATTTTTTTAATGTTTTTATATTTGGTATTTTTATTAAATTTTCACAATATGAGCAATATAATTCTTCCAAACAATTTAATGTTTCTGGGATTTCATTAATATTTGTAAAACTACAATTTAATTTTTTTAATGTTTTTATATTTGGCATTTTTCTTAAATTTTCACATCCATAACAATTTAATTCTTCCAAACAATCTAACGTTTATGGAATTTCACTAATTTTTGTATTTTCACAATTTAATTTCTTTAATGTTTTAATTTCAGGATAAATTTTTGTATTCACAAAAATTTCAGTCCTAATATTCGCGCAGTATGCGCGAATATCAGGAATTTTTCTTAAATTTTTACATTTATAACAATTTAATTCTTCCAAACAATTTAATGTTTCGGGAATTTCATTAATTTTTATAAAACCACAATCTAATTTTTTTAATGTTTTAATATTATTTGGTATTTTTATTAAATTTTCACACTGAAAACAATTTAATTCTTCCAAACAATCTAATGTTTCTGGGACTTCACCAATTTTTATACCCTCACAAATTAATTTTTTTAATGTTTTAATTTCAGGAATTTTTATTAAATTTTTACATCTTGAACAATCTAATTCTTCCAAACAATCTAATGATTCCGGAATTTCATTAATATATGTACTACGACAATCTAATTTTTTTAATGTTTTAATATTTGGTATTTTTTTTAAATTTCTACATTTAAAACAATTTAATTCTTCTAAATAATCTAATGTTTCTGGGATTTTACTAATATTTGTATTTTCACAATATAAATATAAAAATGATTTGCAAAAATTTAAATCTTTTATATAATTGTTTTTATTAAAATTTAAATATTTAATATTATTTAAATTTTTTAAACTGAATATTTTTCCATTTGGAATAATTTCATTAGTATTTATATTTAATCTAATTATTTTATTAAATTCCCAAAATAAATTCCATTTTTTACAAACTTTTTTTATATTTTCTAAATTCTTAAATATATTAGGTTGTAAATAATAAACATTTAATTCCCAATATATAATATCAAATAGTTCAATAAAATCCATTTATTTTGAGTCATATTTCTATTTAATTTGAATTTCAATTTTTTTAAATTATTATTTAATAGTGATTAATTTATAATATTAATAATTTTTAAATTAAATATTATATATGTAAATATATTATCAATACTACCATTTATATTTATTTTATAATAATTTCCATTTTTAATTAAATGTTCGAATTCATAATCATGTTTATTTAAATATCCAATTGAAACTTCATTATATATTCTTTTTGCTAAAAAAATAATATAATGTAAACTCCTTTTTCACCAAATTCAAATATATTATTATAATTTCCAAATGAAGCGTTTGCATCATATAAATTTGTGCGAAACACAAATTTCTTCTGTTTTTTGTAAAAATTAATTTTTTTATTAAAAGCGAAGAGGTTTAACCACTTCTAATGTTAATATAAAAAATTGAAATTTTAATTTAAAGATATATTTTACTATATATTAAATAAAATGGGTAATTGTTTAGAAGAATCAAGAAAAAGAATAATTGATTTTGATGAAAAAACAGATAAATGTAATATAAATTTTTGGGTTAATTGTAAAAAAAATCCAATATGGACTCAAGAAGAAAATCATGGAACTTTATTTCCATCTTCAATCGTATGTGCATGTAGGGAAATTGCGTCATATTTTGAAAAAATAAACAATGATTTTACAAAAAAATTAAATATATTAGAAGTCGGAAGTGGAAATGGTTATAATACTAGAATTATTAATGTTATGTTAAATCAAGTTATTAAAACAACGATAATTGCAACAGATTTATTTTCATATGAACCTTCATATTTTAATATCCATTCTAATATTTTATCACATGACGCCGTTAAAAAATATGGTAATGATTGTAATGTATTAATGTTAATTTCACCACCATGTCATGATTTTATGGATTATTACGCAATTAAAACATTTGAAGAAATAAATGATAAAGAAAAATTTATAATATATATTGGAGAATTAGGTGCTTCCGATGGGGCGGAGGGGATGTATAATTACATGATGAACCACGATTTATGGAAATTAGAGCATAGATCATTAGTAATAAAATTTCCGGATGTATATGGTGGAAATACTATAAAAGAAGCATTTATTTTTAAATCAAATGAAATAAATTCATAAATAATAATTTTTATAAAATAAATATTAGTATATCCCTAATGATAATTTAGCAACTTCAATTGCTGTTTCTTTTGTTTTAAATGATCCTATGAATAAATTTTTATGTATAAATAATAAATCATCAGTATTTTTTATGTTAGAACGTAATATATTTTGATTTAATAAAGGTTTTCTTAATATTGAACCTATTTTTATTGCTCTTATTCTAATTTGTTCATTACTTGGATAAATTACAAATTTGATATTATTTATGCAATTATGTTTTTTTTCATATTGTAAAATACATCTCAACCATTGATTACAATCAGTATCAATAATGATAAATTCACCTGTTTCGGAATGATTAAACCTTTCATTACATGCTTTTTCAATTATAGGATAATCATGAATAAAATTTTTTTCTTCATTGATTAAATGATTTATTACTATATCCATATGTTGTAACATTAATTTAGATGCTTCCATAAATTTTTCCATTTGTTTATCATAATCATAAATATCATTATTATTCATATAACTAATTAATGTTGAAATACCCATTATATTATAATCTTTATTGTATTCTAGCATAACGCCATTATCTATTGCATCTATTTCTTTAATAAATTTATGATAAAATTTATTATATATAGTTTCAACAATATCATTATCATTAATATATGTTTTTAAAAATGTTTTTCCATATTTTGTATAAACCAGACCTGCGGATGCCATAGGAATATTACTATTTGGAAATTTTTCATTAAAATCATGTTGATGATGATCAAATTTGTCACTATTTGGTTCATACATAAAACCCACATCAACAACAAAATTACCCAAATTAATGCTAATTTCATCGCGTGCTCTTATCAATATTAATTCACCAAATATTTTTTGTAATATCGTAAATGCACATACTTCATCGGCATGAAATTGTCCATCGTGCACAACTATAGTTTTCATTATATAATATATTGTTATTAAATAATTATATATTGTAAGAAATTCGGATTTCAATTTTTTTTTATTTTATTTAAAATTTTTGACTAATATAATTTATATTGAAAACTATATAATATTGCAATCGAATAAAAAATATGAGAGGGAAGTTGAAAATAAATTTTGAATAATTGTGTCGGTGCTAAAATATTATATGTTATATTTACATTAACATCAACATAAGATTTTAATATAATTTCTGCATGAAAATCCAAAAGGATGATATGGAATCAGTTGTCACATAACAAATAATAAAAATTAATGAATAAATTAGTAACATATATTGTTATAATTTTATTGCTATGATACAATATGAATAGGCCAATGATTTATTTTTTTATTAAAAAAATTGAAAAAAAATATTTTTGGAATTCACAATAATATTAATTTTATAACATATATATGTATATTGATACATTTATAAATAATTGTAAATATGAAATAAATAATGAAGAAAAAAATTTATTGTGTTATAAAATAATTGGAAATTGTATACTTATAATGAAAAAAATAGATGATAATTATACAAAAACAAATGAAGGTAGAGATAAAATAGTTGATATAAAAAAAGCAAAATATAGAGAAAATTATTTAAAAGTATTATATATATAATCCTATAAATGGTAGGGAAGTAAATCAAATACGAAATATGCGTTATCATCGTATGTTGATTTATAAAAAAAATGGTTATGTTTTTCCGGATAGATATGATGAAAATATTAATAATGTATGTTCTAACGGAATACATTATTATAAAACTTTAAAAATGGCATTATATAAATATCTAAGATGTTTTTATATACAACATTATGATAATTATACCGGAATAATTAAAATATATAACGACGAGGGAAAATTTTGTAGTAAAATACAATACATAAATGAATTAATAGAATACCAAGAAACAGGACAGGAACATCAATCGGGTAAAAAATTAAAAGAAATTTTTTTTGGATCGAAAGAATCTGAAGATGAAACAAATCAATAAAATAAATTTTTAATGTTATGTTATAATATAAACAAACAATAATAGAAACACTTGATATATTTAAAATATATAACTTTTTTTATTTAAAACGATTAATTTATATTTAATTTTATTCATATAAAATTAAAGAAAACTATAAAAAAATCAATGGTTGCCCAATAAAATATCACGATAAGAACGTTTTTTTTTAGGAATGGAAATTTGACGATTTTTTCTCACATAAAGATATACAGCATCGTTCATCCCCTTCCAATTTGGAATTTCAATAAAACCATTGGGTATGTGGTGACTGAAAGAACATCTATATTTTGGATGTTCAACGCTCAACATTTGTTTTAAATCGGAGGGCATTGGACCGATTTCGCAAGTCCATTCATTTTCCAAAAGTTCAAAAAATTTGTCATCCGCGGTACACCCATCAGGTGGTTCTCCTATATACACAAATTTGTTTCCCGTAAAATTTTTTAAACAATCATATGCAAAAGAATTACGATACGGAGGCCAGCAACAGAACAAAGCTTCGGGATTTAATCTTGTTACAATATCTGGCGTTCCGTCTGGATTAATTTCACAAAATGTTTTTTTTCTCATATTGTCATTATATTGCGAAGGAATGTCAGTCGGGGTGATATTTGTCCCACATATTTGTTGTAATAAAAAAGCCCATGCGCCTGTGCCAGCACCGACCTCAACTACATTTGATGATCCCAAAAATCGCCCAATGATTTTAATAACAGGAATAGATGGAATTGCCCAACTAATATTTTGTTGAAAATTAGACATTACTTGTAGTTCCGTGACGGATGCAAATTTACCAGATGTCATTTCAAGAAATTCTTCCATGCGTTCAATCATTACTGCAATATATTGAACGGTAGGATTAGGTTTCTTCAAATATTGCATGTTATTATGATATAACATCCACAACATAATAATAGAATATTCAAACAATTAAAATTTCAATTTTTTTTATATGCATTTTCAAGGAAAACCATAAAAAATTCCAGCCAAATCCATCAAGTAATAGTGTGGCAATTATTTGTTCAATATAAAAATCCTATTTTTTTATAAGATGACGCACATACAACCACATAATAAATCACATCCATAAAAGTATATAAATTAGTTAATAAATAATGAAAACAATGGGGGTCGCTATTATTTTAAAAACATCCCCGGTGTTTTTAAAATATTAACATAGAATAAGTTTTTATGCACCAAAAGTACATAAAAACTTATTGTATTTTAATTACATGAACTTTTTAGAAAGCTTTAAATATAATAAACAAAATTTTATTATTTGCTTTACTTTGTAAAGCAAATAATAAGATTTACATATTATTTAACGAATACTACGATTATGTTAAACAAGAAAAAATGAATATTATAATTTAAATAAATTTTATTAAAATGAATTCACATAAAAAAATAATTACATAATAATACATTTTGGTTTTTTATAATTATTAATAAACTCAATATTATTTTTGCGTATCCATGCTACATCAATTTTTAATGGTAAGTTTAATTTAACATATAAATTAATTGTATGTTCTAAAAAATCTTCTAATGTATTTTTTTCCCCATGATATGTAATAGTATACATGATTTTATTTTCCGCATTATATAAAACACAACATTTTCCTCTTTTTATACAATATCTTAATTTTATAGTTGAAGGACGTATTTTAACATTTGGATCTAAATAAGTTTCCCATTTTTGAAATTCATCTATTTTATTATCATGTGGTATACATTTTATAAAATTTCCGTATTGATCAAATAAATCAATAGCATCCAATTCATATATATAATAACACGCTCCTTCAATCATTTTAATATTTGATGTAATAATATTTATTTATATATTCCAATAATTTTAAAATTCAATTTTTTATAAAATATTTGATTACGCATTATAAATTTTATTTTTATTAAAAAAAAATTTATTTTTTAAGGTTTGATAATATATAAAATAAAGCAAATATAATATTTTTTAAATTAATTTGTATATTTTCCGCGCAACAAAATGGGATAAATTTATTCTATTTATATTTTTAATGTTTTTATTTCGGGATTTTTTCTTAAATTAAAATATAAATTACAATTTAATTTTTTTAATGTTTTTATTTCAGGAATTTTTCTTAAATTTTCACAGAAATTACAATTTAATTCTTCCAAACAATATAATGTTTCTGGAATTTCATTAATATTTGTATATATACAATTCAATTTCTTTAATGTTTTAATTTCAGGAATTTTTATTAAATTTACACATTGATAACAATTTAATTCTTCCAAACAATTTAATGTTTCGTTATTTTATTTTGTCGCATTGCGACAAAATAAAATAGCCTCAATAACTTAATATTGTCGCTTGCGACAATATTAAGTTGTTCCTGGGATTTCATTAATTTTTGTATTTTCACAATTTAATATTTTTAATGTTTTAATTTCAGGAATTTTTATTAAATTTTCACAATTATGACAATCTAATTCTTCCAAACAATTTAATGTTTCTGGGATTTCATTAATTTTTGTATTTTCACAATTTAATATTTTTAATGTTTTAATTTCAGGAATTTTTTTTAAATTTTCACAATTATGACAATCTAATTCTTCCAAACAATTCAATGTTTTTGGGATTTCATTAACATTTGTATTTACACAATATAATTTTCTTAATGTTTTAATTTCAGGAATTTTTCTTAAATTTTCACATTTATAACAATTTAATTCTTCCAAACAATTTAATGTTTCTGGAATTTCACTAATATTTATACACGCGCAATATAATTTCTTTAATGTTTTAATTTCTGGAATTTTTATTAAATTATCACAATCATAACAATATAATTTTTCCAAACAATTCAATATTTTCGGGATTTCATTAATATTTGTATTTCCACAATATAATTTCCTTAATGTTTTAATTTCGGGAATTTTTATTAAATTTTTACAAAAATAACAATTTAATTCTTCCAAACAATTTAATGTTTCTGAAATTTCACTAATATTTGTATGTGCACAATTTAAATTTTTTAATGTTTTTATTTCAGGAATTTTTTTTAAATTATAACAAGAATAACAATCTAATTGTTCCAAACAATTCAATGTTTCTGGAATTTCATTAATATCTGTTGAACTACAATCTAATTTCTTTA
>Ga0209417_1007506_pt1 | contig 10463 bp, 5 predicted proteins | sample RifGroF2_FD_184002 | JGI IMG/M metagenome (GOLD analysis project Ga0209417, IMG submission 184002) | Groundwater microbial communities from Rifle, Colorado, USA - Groundwater F2 (SPAdes) (version 2) | ecosystem: Environmental > Aquatic > Deep subsurface > Groundwater | place: Rifle, Colorado... | reverse complement strand
ATCCTGTGGTCGTCTTTTCAACCGGTCAGGATCACTGAAAACCCAAAACTGTTTTACAAAAATATCTTCCAGCCCGGTTTGTTCTTTTAATATCCTTGCCGCGGTAGCATTGATGTCTTCGTTGCGCCGCACATGATTACCCGGCAATTTCCACTCTTCAATGATTTCGTTACCGAAAGGTACACTTTCCTTTCGAACCAGTACCGACAGCTCATTTTCAAAATAACCGAAAATAACACAGTCGACCGAGATGGTGGCAAGTGTTTCGTTGTTCCGGCTTAAGATCGAATTTTCTTTCATTTTTGTAATTGTCATGATTAAATTCCGCTTGCAAAGATAGATAAAATATATCAGACTGAAATATTTACTAAGTGTCATTTTAACATATATGTTATGTGTCATATTATGAATGTGTTATAAAAAATATTGACTACTTAGTGTAAAAAACACACGATTTTATTTGGTTGATAAAAAAACATCGTTTATATTTGCAGCGAAGTGCTTATTGTATAAATGACACTTAACGAATTATTATAATCTTAAATACCAATAGAAGATGAACAAAATACACTTATTCAGGATGCTGACTTTTATGTTTTTGTTGATGACGGTTTCCTGTTCGGAGAAGCCCGGTGATGCGACAGACAAGAAAGTTGAGGCCCTGCTTTCAGAAATGACCCTGAAAGAAAAAGTCGGTCAGATGGCACAAATCACCCTTGATGTTATAGGGAATGGCGAAGGGCGTTTTTCAAGTAAAGAGCCATTTGTTGTTGACACCGCCCGACTTCGCAAAGCGGTGGTAGAATACCATGTAGGGTCGATACTCAACACCACCAATAATTATGCATTACCCACGGCTCAATGGAACGGAATTATCAGCCTTATTCAGAAGGTAGCCATGGAAGAAACCCGGGCGAAGATTCCTGTAATCTATGGTATCGATGCTATACATGGTGTTACCTATACCGAAGGAGCAACGATTTTTCCGCAACAGATAACAATGGCAGCAACTTTCAATCCCGTTCACGCCTATAATATGGGAAAAGTGACTGCCTATGAAACCAGGGCCAGCGGTATTCCATGGAATTTTTCACCGGTACTTGACCTCGGAGCCGATCCCCGTTTTTCACGTCAGTTCGAAGGTTTTGGCGAAGATCCTTATCTTATAGGAGAGATGGGAGAGCAAATGGTGCTCGGATATGAAGGAATTACCGATAGTGTAGGGAGTCCGTATAAAGTAGCCTCATGTGTAAAACATTTTCTCGGTTATTCAGTTCCGGTTTCGGGAAAAGACCGCACTCCCGCCTATATTCCGGAACAGGTTCTCAGAGAATATCATTTAGCTCCGTTTAAGAAAGCCATCGAAGCGGGTACTGAAGCAGTGATGATCAATTCAGGAATTATCAATGGAGTGTCGGTGCATGCCAGTCATGATCTGATTACTAAACTATTGAAAGAAGAACTTGGATTTGAAGGTGTAGTGGTTTCAGACTGGATGGATGTCATTAATTTGCATATCCGCGATAAAATTGCCGTTGACAACAAAGAAGCCGTTAAACTTGCCGTGAATGCCGGTATAGATATGTCGATGATTCCCTATGAATACGAAACTTTCTGTGATGATCTGGTATCGCTGGTTGAGTCGGGTGAAGTGGAGGAAAGTCGTATTGATGATGCGGTACGCAGAATATTAAAGATGAAAATGAAGCTGGGCTTATGGGAACGACCGGTAACAAAATTTGAAGATTACCCTGAATTCGGATCGGCTAAGTCGGCCAAACTGGCCTACGATGCAGCGGCAGAAGCCATTACATTGTTGAAAAACACTGACAGTCTGCTGCCTTTGTCGAAAACCATGAAAGTACTAGTAACGGGTCCGAATGCCAACAGCATGCGTTCGCTGAACGGCGGTTGGACCTACTCATGGCAGGGCGAGAAAACCGATCGCTTTGCGCAGGGCTATAATACCATTCTTGAAGCCATCCGTAATGAAATTGGAGAAGCGAATGTGAAATATGTTCCCGGTGTAAGTTATTTAGAAACAGGAAGTTATTACGAGGACCAGGAAGATGGTTTTGGTCAGGCCATACAAGCCGCTAAAACTGTCGACGCGGTGATTCTTTGTGTGGGCGAAAACAGTTATACTGAGAAACCCGGTGATCTGAACGATCTGACGCTGAGTGCCAATCAGCTGCGACTGGCCGGTGAATTGTCCAGGACAGGCAAGCCGGTCATACTTGTGTTGAACGAAGGTCGCCCGCGCTGTATAAGCGCTATTGAACCTTCAGTGAAGGCGGTGGTACACACCTATCTTCCCGGAAATTACGGTGGCGATGCGTTGTCCGACATTCTTTTCGGCGATGTGAATCCGTCCGGCAAATTGCCCTACACCTATCCATCCTATCCGAATTCGCTCGTAACCTACTATCACAAACCAGCCGAAGAACAAAAACGCGCCGAAGGGGCCTATATTTATGAGTCGGATTACAATCCACAATATGAATTCGGATACGGGTTAAGCTATACCACCTTTGAATACAGTAATCTGAGAACATCTTCGTCTGTGATCTCAGGCAACAATCCGGTAGAAATATTTGTTGATATTAAAAACAGTGGTAACCGTCAGGGAAAAGAAGTAGTGATGTTGTTCAGCAGTGATCTGTATGCTTCAGTAACTCCGGACGTTAAGCGCCTGCGACGATTTGAAAAGATAACCCTGGAACCCGGGGAAACAAAAACCATAAGATTTGAAATAAGCGCTGAGGATCTTGCTTTTGTCGGTCCTGATGGCAAGTGGATAACTGAACCCGGGGATTTTGAAATTAAAACCGGTACACTGAAAACAACACTCAAATACGAATAAATAAACCAATAATTAATAATCAATGAAAATCACGGTAAAAAAACAGAAAACAACGATGTTTGCAGCGCTCTGTAAACGATCGCTTTGGTATGCTCTGATTGCCATGCTGGCACTTCCGGTCAGCTTGTCAGCTCAAAAATCAACACTTACGGGTGTTGTCGTTGATGCGGGCAACGAACCGATCATCGGAGCGAATGTATTGATCAGGGGAACAACCACCGGAACGATTACGGATTTCGACGGTATCTTCACGATTGATGCGGCCGTCAACGATGTGCTTGTGATCAGCTATATCGGGATGAATCCTAAGGAAGTAACGGTGGGAACATCCAACAATATTAAGGTGGTACTGACCGAAGATACCAAAACACTTGAAGAAGTGGTGGTGATCGGTTATGGTACACAAAAGAAAAAGGATTTGACCACGGCTGTTTCTTCAGTTTCCGGAAAAGAAATTGCTGAACGTCCGATTATCGCTGCTGCGCAGGCCCTTCAGGGGAAAGCTGCCGGGGTACAGGTGATTCAGCCTTCAGGAAAACCGGGAGCAGGTTTGTCGATTCGTGTCCGTGGTTCGACTTCTATCAGTTCGAGCAACGAACCTTTGTATGTGGTGGATGGAACACCGACAACCGACATGTCGATACTGAAGGATGCTTCATCGGCTGCCATTTACGGTTCAAGAGCTGCCAACGGGGTGGTGTTGATTACTACGAAAAGAGGTACCAAAGGGAATTCGCAGATCAATCTGAATTCTTATTTCGGATTCTCGAAAGTGGGAAAAACCCTGCCTACATTGAATACGACTCAGTATTACGACCTGATGGATGAAATTTACGGTGAAGGCTATGTTGACCGTACCAATACCAACTACACCGACTGGAACAACGAGATATTCGGTACAGGATATCAGCAGAATTATCAGCTGACCTTCAGCGGAGCCACCGACAAAACAAATTATTATGTTTCAGGAGGCTATCAGAAAGAAGACGGAATCATCTCACCGGCATGGTACGATCGTTTATCGTTCCGTACCAACCTCGATACGGAAATAAAAAGCTGGTTGCACCTGACGACGAACCTGAATGTGACGCGTACCAAACGCCGCGATGCTACCGACAATACCTCTTCGGGACGTGGCGGGATCATCCTCAGCGTACTCAATACTCCTCCGTTTCTTGAAATCTGGGATCCGGCTAATCCGGGACAATATGCCGTGAATCCTTTCCAGCCTTCATGGGAAAACCCGGTGGCTCAGGCTTCATCCTACAATATGAATAACGATTACAGGTTGATGGGAAATGTGGCCATGACCATTGATTTTACAAAAGAGCTGAAGTTCAAAACTTCTTTCTCTACCGATTTTACTTCTCATCAGTGGGATTCTTTCATCGATCCGATAAAAACCGGTTATGGTCGCCAGAACAATGGTCTGGGTGAAGCTGCCCGTGATACCTACCTGACCTGGCTGAACGAAAACTTACTGACATATGATAAAAGCTGGAACAAACATACGGTTTCGGCACTTGCCGGGATGACAGCACAGGAATACCGTCATGAGAATTCTTACCAATCAGTGAAAGACTTTGTAAAAGGGGTGCAAAATACTAAAGAATATATGACCCTGAACTGGGCGAACCAAATTATGGCTTCAACGACCAGTGCCGATGAATGGGCGTTGGTATCGGGATTAGCCAGGTTGCATTATAACTGGGACAGCCGCTATTTAGTTACTGCTAACCTGCGTGTCGATGCTTCATCGAAACTACATCCCGATCATAATACGAGTGTATTCCCATCATTTTCGGCCGGATGGCGAATTTCAGGAGAAGAGTTCTGGGGTGGCATGTCCGAAATTGCTAACGATATGAAAATACGTGTTGGATGGGGCCGCAACGGGAATCAGGAAGGTCTCTCTTCTTATTCCTATTATAATCTCAATTACATACAGAAAATTACCGAAACCGGTTCGGGACCTGCAGTTAAACCGGCAAGTACAATGGGTAATCCCGACCTGACCTGGGAGACTACAACACAATCGAATGTCGGTCTTGATCTCAGCCTTTTTGATTCAAGAATAGTATTGGCACTGGATGCCTATTACAAAAAAACAACCGACCTGATTCGAATTGTTTATTTGCCTGAAACAGTAGGCCGGAATCCGGTGCGTAACTCGGGAGAAATTGAAAATAAAGGGATTGAATACCAGATTACCACGAGAAACTTCACCGGAAAATTCAAATGGGATACTGATTTCAACATGTCGTTCAATGCCAACCAAACAATGAACTTCGATTTCAACAAACCGACTTATCAGGGTTGGGTGGAGTCGAACGGTCAGAACGCAACCATTCTGAAAGGTGGTTATCCGTTGGGAACTTTCTATGGCTATATTGCCGACGGTGTTGATCCTGAAACAGGAAATGTGATTTACAGGGATATCAATTTAAATAATATTTTAGATGCCGGCGACCGTACGGTAATCGGAAATCCTCATCCTGATTTTATTTATGGTATGACAAATACCATGAACTATAAAGGATTTACCCTTAATTTCTTTTTACAGGGAGGTTACGGTAACGATATCTACAATGCTTCACGCATTGATACCGAAGGGATGTTCGATACCAAGAACCAGTCGACACGCGTACTCGATCGCTGGCAACGCCCGGGGATGATTACCACCATACCTAAGGCTTCTTCTGAAGGGGATACGCAAAACGTACTTACTTCGACCAGGTTTATTGAAGATGGATCATACCTGCGCCTTAAAACGCTGACACTTTCGTATAATTTCGATAAAAAAGTTTTCGGTCATCAGAATATTATCAGTAATGTAAATGTGTATGCTACAGCAAGTAATATTTTTACCCTGACAAAGTATACCGGTTATGACCCCGAAGTGAATTATGCGGGCAACAGTGGTACCGTGTTGGGTATCGACTACGGAACTTATCCTCAGAGCAGATCCATCATTTTTGGTTTAAACGTAACTTTCTAAATATTTAATGAACATGAAAACAAAGATATTTAATCAAATAGTGTTGGCTGTATTGCTTATTGCGGGCACCTCCTGTGATGATTTTCTGGTCAGAATGCCGGTTTCAGATGTAACGGATGAAATGCTCGGAATTGATCCGAATGACAGTGGTGACTCGGTAAAATACAACAGCGCAGAACTGGCCGAATCCATTCTTTCTTCTGCTTACCGAAGTTTCCAAACGGAATATTATCAACTCGATCGTTATATCCTGGGTGATGCTCAGGCCGATAACTGCTACTCGGGTGAACCGAAAGCTCAAACTGTACAGATCGATCAGTTCTCCATCGATGCTAATAATGGTAATGTGCGCCGCGACTGGAGTTATATGTACGGACAGGTTTCTGGTGCCAACTCCATCATTCAGTGGGTGCCGTTGAATACCGATCCTAATCTTTCGGAAACAAGAAAAAAGGAAATTGTGGGGGAAGCCAGCTTTATCCGCGCGGTAGCCTATTTCAACCTGGTCAGATTGTTTGGAGATGTGCCTTTGGTCTTGAAAGAAATCCCGACCATCTCGAATGATAATCTTGAAGAAGTGTATCCTCTGCTGTATCCTGCCCGTCAGCCTGCTGATTCGGTGTATGCCCAGATTATCAGGGACCTGGAATATGCGGCAGCTAACTGTAAAGATTATTCAGCCAATAAGTTTGTGATCACGAAACCACTGGCGCATGCGGTACTGGCCGAAGTTTACTCCACCAAAGGAGCTCCTGATAATGTGGATTGGGCAAAGGTGAAATTACATGCAGCAATCGTAACGGGCAATACCAATTACGATTTACTCACTGCAATCGATGACTTATGGGCAGCAGCTGCCGATGAATCGGGCAACAAAAACGAACACAGCAAAGAGTCATTGTTCGAAGTGGATTGCAACAGCTGGGCTACCATCGGCAACTGGTCGTACCAGATGTTCATGGGTACCGACTGGAAAAAGTTTAACACACCAAGTAAAGATATTGAAAAAGCATTCAACGATGCCGGAGATACCAGACGTAAACAGGCGAGTATTCTTTATCAGGATGTTACCGGTAAATGGTCGGATCAGATTTGGCCGGCAAGCGCTTATCCTTTTATCTACAAACAAAGGGTGAACGAAAAAGGCAATATCATCCTGTGGCGTTTAGCTTCCACTATTCTCTTGCAGGCCGAAGCCGAAAATGAACTGGGAAATCTGGAACCGGCTAAAACGCTGTTGAAGAAAATCAGGAACAGAGCCGGATTGGGAAATCCTGTTTCCACGTCGAAAGAACAACTCCGGTTGGAAATTGAAAAAGAACGCAGGCTGGAACTTGCTTTCGAAGGCTATCGCTGGTTCGACCTGGTACGTACCGGTCGTGCTATCGAAGTGATGCAGTCGTGTTCCGATCATCAGAGCGGTTATGCTGTGAAGCTGAATGAGAATCGCCTGATTTGGCCGATTCCTCAGACGGAGCTCGATCAGAATGATTTATTAATCCAAAACGCAGGATATTAGTGATAAGTGATGAGTGATAAGTGATGAATCAATAGCCTCCGGTTTTAACCGGAGGATCAATAAAAAATAAAATTTTAGCTGAGGAATTATTAATAGTTAAATTTGAGAAAGATGAAAAACAAAATAAAAAAATCAATATTCGGAATGCTGGCATTATTGCTCCTGATATCGTGCCAACAGGAGGAACTGCGTGTGCGCTTCCCGGCCTCTATGCCTGTGTTCGACAGCATAACCGTTGCTGAGGATGCCATTATGTATGGCGATTCCATCTCCCTGAGTCTGGGAGTTTCTGATCCGCTGACGCCGCTCTCGACACTTGAAATCAAAGTGGTGGTGAACGACGAAATCATTACTTCCGAGATCATTCGTACAAAAGGTAACAGCGCTGCCTATGCAAAGAAATACAGAGTACCATTTGTTGCTCATATGCCCGAAGGTGCTGAAGTGGAAGTGCATGTATCGTCCATCAATATCGAAGGAACAAAAAATGATACGGTGATCTTTAATACCATTGCTTCGAGACCATCAATACCCACCATTTATATGGTGACGGCTTCTTCCACAGTGGAATTAAAACTGATAGATGCGCCTAACCATATTTATGAAGCTACAGGGTTGACATTCGGAAATGAAGTAAGTTTCCGTCTGGTAACCAAAGTTGACCGTTTCAAGAAAGCCGACTGGAAAAATCCGGAGAATATCGCTTTCGGATGGGTAAACGGCGGTCTCGGGTTGGTTTATCCGGTTTTTGAAGGCACTGTTGTTAAAAGCGTAACAGGTGAAATGATTACACTCTCCGATCCGACCCTGGTGGGCTTCAATAAGTTTACCCTGGATTTATTTAACTTCACTATTGAGGGAGACGGAGATAAACTGGTTCCTGCCACTTCGATGGATGTATCGACATTCGGGACGGTAGAATTATCTTCTACCGACAATTTAAATGTTACCACTAAGGAAAACTGGAAAACCGGACAAATGTACCTGGGAAAAGGAACTGTGATGACGATCTCCGGCATGACGAATCTGGCCAACAGCCTGACACCCGATTTCTTTGATGTGAAGAGCGCTACTACTGCTGAGTTCTTAGGCGAAACAGGCATTTATACCGTGTATTATCTGCCAGGTCTCAACTATCTGTGGGTGGAACAACCGACTGCCGTATATCCTGATGCATTGTGGTTGTGTGGTGTAGGTTTCGGACCGCATGCAACTCCGTTCAAAAAATCTTCGTCGTGGAACTGGAACACACCGCTTGAATACAAATATTGCCGCAAAGTGTCGCCGGGAGTTTATGAGGCAGTCATGTATGTGGAACATGTGATTGATGCAGCGGCAACAGAACCGTGGCGACTGACTTTCAATGCAAAATTCTTCCACCAGCGTGGATGGGGTGGAGAAGAGGATGCGCGAACCTATACGATGCCGAACTCGCTTCTCACAGCGCCGACAACTTCCGATCAGGGAAATTATGCGGGAACAGCTGATTTGGCGACTGTACCGGGTGTGTACCGGTTCACCATCAATACCACGACGAAAACATCGACTTTTGTAAAGATAAATTAAACAACGTACAGATAATGCGCCAATTCATTTCAATATTGTTCCTGACTACCATCTTTTTACTGAGTTGTAAAGACCCTGAAGTCATCGACCCGGATCCCAATCCTGTTGATTCCATTGGAGATGTGGACGTTTGGCTGACTTCGGGCAATGAGGTTTTCCTGATGAAGAAACAAACGCCTGTTGATTTTTCGAGAGATCTGGGTGATTTCACCATCGTGCTCGATACAGCAACGACCTATCAGACCATGGATGGATTTGGCGCGGCGCTGACCGGCTCTTCGGCTTATCTGATCAATCAGATGTCGGCGACCGACAGGGCAAAACTGCTGGAGGATTTGTTCGATCCGCAAAAAGGCATCGGACTGAATTACCTGCGCATCACCATCGGCTCTTCCGACTTCTCCATCGGGACATACAGCTACTGCGATAATCCGGATATCAGCACTTTTGCTATCCCTCAGCGCGACCGCGATGATCTGCTTCCTGTACTTCGTCAGATTTTAGCCATTAATCCCTCGATGAAGATACTGGCAAGTCCGTGGAGTGCTCCGGCATGGATGAAACAAAACAACAGCATGTATGGCGGTAGTCTGAAAGGCGCTCAGGTGTACAATGATTTTGCCGAATATTTTGTACGTTATATTAAAGCCTTTGAAGCCGAAGGTATTACGATTGATGCTATCACGCTGCAAAATGAACCGATGCATGAAACCGGTGGTTATCCGACCATGAAAATGTTGTGGGAAGAACAAAATACCATCATTCGTGATTATGTGGGACCGAAATTCGTAGCCAATGGGATTCATGCCAAGATTATCATCTGGGACCATAATTTTGATATGGCCTACTATCCGCTGAATATCCTGAACGACCCGCTGACCCGTCAGTATGTTGCCGGAACCGGATGGCACGGGTACGGAGGAGATGCTTCGGCCATTGATGCCGTACAGGCGCAGCATCCCGACAAGGATGTGTACTTCACCGAACAATCGGGTGGCGGTTGGAACACCGATACCCGCATGGGGAACATGTTCTGGTACATGAAGAATTTCCTGATGGCATCGGTAAACAGAGGTTCGAAGAATTTTATCATGTGGAACCTGGCGTTGAATCCGCAGAACGGACCGACCACCACCACCGGCGGTTGTCAGGACTGCCGTGGAGTGGTAACCATCAAAACCGATGGTACTTATATCAGGAATGAAGAATACTACCTGCTCGGACATTTCTCAAAATTTGTGCGTCTGGGTGCGCAAAGGGTAAAAAATACCTCAACGAATCTGCCTGACGGCATGACGCTTTCCAGTTTTATGAATACCGACGGATCAAAAGTGGTCGTCATCATGAACCGTAGCGGAGCCCGTAAAAGCTATAATATCAGGTGCGGAAACCGTAAATTTCTGTATAACCAGCTGAATGAATCGGTTGTAAGTTTTCACTTTAAGTAAGAATAATAAAAAAGAAAACCATGAAACAAACATTGATTTTACTTTTTGCCGTAGTCTTTACCGCTTGTA
>Ga0209417_1007497_pt1 | contig 10470 bp, 12 predicted proteins | sample RifGroF2_FD_184002 | JGI IMG/M metagenome (GOLD analysis project Ga0209417, IMG submission 184002) | Groundwater microbial communities from Rifle, Colorado, USA - Groundwater F2 (SPAdes) (version 2) | ecosystem: Environmental > Aquatic > Deep subsurface > Groundwater | place: Rifle, Colorado... | reverse complement strand
CCGGCCGCTCGGGCTGTTCACTGCCTCGGCTGACGGCATCAGCACTGGCCGCGACGTGACTGCCGCATCGACGACCGCGTTCGATGCTGACGACATGTCCGACGTCCTTTACAACTGCAAGCCGCAGTACCAGGGCAAGGGCGAGTGGATTTTCCACCGCGACGGTGTCAAGCGGATCCGCCAGCTGAAGGACGGCAACGGCCAGTACATCTGGCAGCCCGGCCTCGTGGCGGGCCAGCCCGACCTGCTGCTGTCGCGTCCCCTGAACCAGTCAGAGTACGCGCCCAACACGTTCACCACGGGTCTGTACGTGGGGCTGTTCGGCGACATGTCCTTCTACTGGATCGCGGACGCCGAGGACATCAGCGTCCAGCGGCTGGTCGAGCTCTATGCCGCGACCAACCAGGTGGGCTTCATCGCCCGCGCCGCGACCGACGGCATGCCGGTCCTCGAAGAGGCGTTCAGTCGCCTCAAGCTCGCCTGAGCGAGAGAAGGGAGCGACATGCAACTGTCCAATCACGTCAAGATCACCAAGGTCTCGGATCACTCCGCGGCGGCCACATCGGCCGTCAACTCGACGGGCGTGGACATGGCCGGCTATGAAGGCGTGCTCTTCATCACGTCCTTCGGCACCGCCGCAGCGGACAACACCGTCAACGCCGCACAGGGCCTCACGTTGGGTGGCACATACGACGATCTACTCGGGTCCTCGGTGGCCTCGGGCACGTCCGATGAGGATGTCTGGATCGACGTGTACCGCCCGATCGATCGCTTCGTCCGCCTTGAGGCGGCGCGTGGCACCAGCTCGACGCTGGAATCGATCTGGGCTGTGCAATACGGCGCCCGCAAGCTGCCGGTCGATAATGTCGTGTCCGGAACTGTGATCGGGGAAGCCCATACTTCCCCCGCAGAAGGAACGGCCTGAGCCTTCGGCTTAGGTACAATTGGGGGCGATGGATGACGTGTCTGTCGTCCCCAATCCATTAGCCGAACGGCGACGCAGACGCGCCGCCCAATCGCGGGCATGGCGGGCCGCTAACGCTGACCGCGTGAAGGCGTACAAGCTCGCCAACAAGGATCGCGCAAACGCCCAGAAGCGAGCGCGCTATGCCGCGGACCCGACCAAAGAGCGGGAGGCGTCACGTCGATGGCGGGCGATCAATCCCGACGCGGCGAAGGCTACAAATCGCCGATGGCGCGATGCGCACCCCGACATCGTGTTGGGGTGGCGGCGCGCCGACTACTACCGCCATCAGGAAACGAATATCGCCCGAAACCGTGCTTACTACCTCGCTCACGCCGAAGAGTCTAATGCCGCCAACAAGGTGTGGCGAGAGGCGAACAGCGCACACACAAGGGCGTACAACCAAGCCCGATACCGAGCCAATAAGGAGGCTCTGGCGGCACGTATCGCGGCATGGGCCGCCGCCAATCCCGAGCGGTACCGCAAGTACAAAGCGGAAGCTCGTCAGCGGCGCCGCGCTCGCCTAGCGGGCGTTCCGCAAGAGCCGATTGACCGCGATGTCGTGTACGAACGCGACAATGGGCGGTGCGGGCTGTGCGGTCGCCGAGTAGCTCGAACTGATATGTCTATTGACCACATCATCCCGATCATCGCGGGTGGCCCGCACACCTACGCCAACATCCAGCTGGCCCACCTGAGTTGCAACAGTCGCCGTGGCCATCGCGGTCCGGCGCAGATGCGGCTGACGATCTAACCCTCGCACTTGACTGACGGCCGCGCCGTCCGACTGGCCCACGTCACGGGCCAATCCACCTCCAACGCACCTCAGACGTGCTAGCGGCTGTCTGCCGCGCAGCAAAGGAGCAATCTCATGGCCGATCTGTCCTACACCCCCAAGGTTTACCGAAAGCAGGGCGGCGAGGAGTTCGTTGTCGCGTCCGGTGGCAAGATCAACATCGAGAGCGGCGGTGACATCGAGGTCAACGGCGTAAGCCTGATCGATGAAGTCGCGGCCCTGTCAGGACTGGAGGCTGGCGAAGTCGCCTACCTCGACGGCGTCACTGCAGGCACCGTCACAGCCGGCAAGGCTGTCGTCACCACGACCAGCAAGCACATCGATGCCCTCGTCATCAGCGACGGAGGACTCGCCCTTGGCGCAGGCGCCGGGACGGCGATCACCTCGACGGCCGCAGAGCTGAACATCCTTGATGGGGCCACGCTCGCGGTCGCAGAACTGAACATCCTCGACGGTGTCACATCAACGGCCGCGGAGCTGAACATCTTGGATGGTGTGACGGCCACGGCCGCCGAGATCAACCTCATCGACGGCTCGATAGCCGGTACCGCAGTCGCCAGCAAGGCACTCGCGCTGGGCGCCGACAAAAACGTCGATGTACTGGCCGTCGCTGATGGCGGCCTGGCACTCGGTGCTGGCGCTGGTACGGCGATCACCTCGACAGCGGCAGAGCTAAACATCCTCGACGGGGTAACGTCAACGGCTGCGGAGTTGAATGCTCTTGACGGCATCACGTCAGATGTCAACGAGTTGAACATCCTTGACGGTGTTACCAGCACCGCTGCGGAGTTGAACATCTTGGACGGTGTGACTGCGACTGCCGCAGAACTCAACGCCTTGGATGGCATCACGGCCGATGTTGGCGAGCTGAACATCTTGGATGGTGTGACGTCGACCGCCGCGGAACTGAACATCTTGGACGGAGTAACCAGCACGGCCGCCGAGATCAACAGCCTCGACGACAGCGCTGCCTTCGCTGACGGCCTGTCGCGCGTGCGGCTGGCCACGGCGACATACGACTTCGCGGTCAACGGTGGAGCTATCAGCGCCATACCACTGGCCGCGACGGTCCCCGACAACGCCGTCATCCTCGACGGCATGGTTGACGTGATCACCACGCTGACCAGCGCCACCGATGCGGCCACGATCGCGCTCAGTGTCGAGGGCGCCGACGACATCGTCACCGCCGTAGCCATTTTGACCGCGACCGACTGGGATGCTGGGCTTAGGCCGATCAAGCCGCTCGGCACGTCCGCCACTGCGATCAAGACGACCGCCGCCCGGGCGATCACGGCGACGATCGCGGTCGAGGCCGTCACCGCCGGCAAGTTCGTCGTCTTCCTGCGCTACGTCCTGAGCGCGTAAGCACTGAGACGCCCCGCCGGCATCCCGCTGGCGGGGCGCTCTCCTGAATGGAGAAACGATGGCAGCTAAGAAGTTCCGCGCGACGCGCTTCCTGACCGGCGCGTTCGGCCAGTTCACCCCGGGTCAGGTCATTTCCGGCGTGTCAGAGGCGACCGCCGCGGCGTGGACTGCGGCGGGTGCGGCCGATCGAATCGCCGCCGGAGATCATCGAGCCGGAGATGGCCGTGACAGCGGCACCCGAGGCAGCTGTGATCCGACGCACATCGGCGCGCGCGCCGCAGCGGCCTCAGAAGAGAAAGGGCTAAGCGATGGCCGGTACTGTCACGATCGTCCACAACCGAAATGGAGCCATCGGCCGCATCGTTGCGACATGCACGGGCGACGCCTCGGATGGCACGTTCCCAGCGACCGCGTTGCCGCCGTTCTCCGGGCGCATCCTTGCGCTGAGAACGAACCCCGGTGCAACCGCGCCGACCGATAACTATGACATCACGCTTGTCGACGACGATGCCGTTGACCGGCTTCAGGGCGTCGGCGCGAACCGCGCCACGGCGACCTCACAGGAGGCTGCCGTCGTCTATTTGGGCACAGCCATCCATCCGCCGGTCGCGTTCGACGAGACGCTCACGCTCACGCTCGCGGGCAACAGCGTCAACTCGGCGATCATCGTCATCGCGATCGTCTACGCCGCGAACTGATGGCTCGGCTCCTGCGCCCAATGGCAATAGTGTGTGGCTGGTGCGAAGGCGCCACCGAGCCGGATCGTTGCTCGCATTGCGGGCGCGATCCGGCCTTGCCTTGGTTTCAGCGGGCCGCTGAGCCTCCGCGAGCCTCTGAGGACCACGCATCCGGCCGTCCGAAGCTCGACCCGAGCCAGATTCGGCAGAAGCTCCGCATTGCCATCAAGGAGCTCGGCTCCGACGCGACGAAGGCCCAACTGGCCGAACACCTGGGCATCGACATGCGGACGCTCGGTAGATGGCAGAAGGTGTCGGGTTGATGTCAGTAAATGTCGCCTTTGCGCACTTTTTACGCCGTCGCGTCGCCTCGAGGATGTAGGCAATGACCGCTACCGCCATCGGAAGCTATGCGACCACCGCAGCGCTGAAGACGCTAATCGGTACGACCGACAGCAACGACGACACACTGATCGGGCTGATCTGCGACCGCGTCAACATGTACATCGAGTCGGAGACGCGCCGCGTACTCGCGCCGATCGCCTCGACGACATACCTGTATGACGGTGACGGTTCGTCGGTCCTGTTCCTGCCACTGCCCGTAGATAAGGCGCCCATCGGCGGCATTCGCGCGATCACGCTCTTGGAGTTTCGAGACTACACGGGCGATACCTTCTCGACCGTAACTGCGGGTGACTACTTTCTCCGCGATCGCGTGGGCATGACCGGACCCTACGAGCGCCTCTACATGTCGGATGAGTCATCGGGTGACTACTCCTACTTCCCGCGGGGGTTTGAGACGGTGCGCCTTACCGCGACGGCTGGGTGGGACGCAATACCCGACGACATAACGAATGTTGCTCTCTCCGCAGCCCAGCGAGCCTGGAACGGACGCCAGTCCGGCTACCAGAACATCGAGGGGACCGACGAGCAGGGCCGCCCCCTGATCGCCCGGTTCTTCCAGCTGCCCGACTACCAAACACTGCTGCGCTACAAGTTGCGGGACTTCCGCCATGTCTAGCACGACGACGTCGATCGACTTCGATGGGCCGTTCTTCACGCGCGATCCGGGGCTCACGGTAATGCTCAACGTCCAGAAGATGATGCAGGGCATCGCCGATGAGGGTGCCGCAGTCGTCCGCGAGCGAATGCTGACCGGTCAGGGTCAGCGCGCTCTCGTCAGGCTCCTCGATGATCGAGTCGTCGATCACGTCGTCGGACGCACCCGGAGTCGCACGGATAAGCAGTGGTACATCGCTGCGGTCGTCCAGGTCTACAACAAGGGCCTATCGGCAGCGGAAGGCACGTCGCTCATGGCGGCAGCGTCCTATGTCGAGCGCCGCACCCATGCAGTCCGCGACGTGACCAGGCAGCTACGCGCCGGCGCGAAGGCCCAGCTGCGCGCCAACCTCACCGAAGGGCTCGAGTAGATGGACCTGCTCACCCTCATGGACGCGATCCAGGTTCACGCCGCGGCTGCTGCGATCACTGCGGCCGACGCGAAGTTCTACGACGTCGCCGTGGGCTTCCCTGCCGCCAAGGGCCGCTGCGTGCGCATCTTCTACGGCGGCGAGCGTGAGGTCGAGCACTTCGACGGCCAAGACAGGACACTCAACTCCAAGCTCGTGGCGCAGGCCATCATCGTGCGCGGCTACTGGCCGCTCCCGGAAACTGCAACTAAGCGCCAGCGGGTCATGGAGGGCGAGATGGCGACCTTCGTGAAGTCGCTGCGCACCCGCGTCCTGGGCGACAGTCAGCTCGGCGGCGCGTCGGTCGACCTGAACATGGGCCTCGCTCAGTGTGAGCAGATCGTCCTCGGCGCCGGCATCGGCGGAAGAGGAGCGACAGGCACCAAGTACGCCATCGTCGATACCGAGATCGTCGTCGACTTCGACGAAACCAGCATCGCACCGTGAGCCTACGAATGAGCCTTTCGTTTAGCCCAGACTCGTCGCATCCGCTCAGAGTGGAGGGCACGCTCCTCAGTGGTCATGTGCCACCCGCGCGGTCGCCCATGTTCCGCTCCATGAGTGTGGTTCGTGAGGATGACCAAGTTCTCCGGTCGGTTGTCGGTCTTGATGTGATTGACGTGGTGAACGACTTCAGACCGAAGCAAGGGTCTACCAAGTTGTTCTTCCATGACCAGTCGGTGCTCAGCTACATATCCCCCGTGCGCCCGGGGATGGCTCGGCCGGCGAATGAGCACATAGCCGAAGTAATTGATATAGCGACCAGGGCCACGCTTGACGCCGCGGTTCCCGTGATGACCGACGAACCGCTCATACGGGTTCGCCAATTCCCCGCAGCCACACTCGCAGGGATGGGGCTCCTTCCTATGGCGAGGCCGGCGTTGAGCGCGCGCCATCGCAAGATGATGGCCGTTGGCATACCGGGCCACGGGGTTGCGCGGGTTCACAGGTTGGCCGCAGCCGCAAGCGCATGTCGCCACTCGGGCCGGGCGTTGAAGCCGAGCGTGAAGCGCGGCCAGATGGTGGCCCGCGACGAAGCGGGCGCTTGGGTTCGCGGGGTTGGTAATTCCGCCACAACCACAGGCGCATTTCATAGTGTCGATCATAACATTTTACTGCGAGGCCTGCAATGAGCAAACAGAGCGCTTTGGGCGCCAACTTCTGGTTGGGGATCTACGACCTGTCGGGCGACGTCGGTGCCGTATCCAGCATCAGCTCGCCGCGCGGCGTGCTCGACGTCACCGCCATCAACAAGTCGGCGCCCGAGCGGATCCTCGCGCGGCGCGACGGCTCGGTCAGCTTCGCCGGCTTCTGGAACACCGACGCCCTGCAGATCTGGGCTGCCCTCTCGGCGATGCCGACGACCGACATCTTGGCGTCGGTCGCCATCCCGGCGTCTAGCGCCTTCGCCGTGGGCGACGTCGGCTGCAGCCTCAACGGCAAGCAGCTCGCGTTCGACCAAGCGCATGGCGCGGATGGGTCGCTTGGCGTCACCAGCCAGGTCCAGGCCAACGGCTCGGCACTCGAATGGGGCCGGCTGCTGACGGCGGGCAAGGTGACTATCGGTACCGGCACCGTCAACGGCGCGAGCATCGACGACGGCGCCGACAACGCGCCGAGTTCCTTTGGTGCCGCCGCCTATCTCCACGTCTTCTCGATCGCCTCGGGCACGATGGGCGTGAAGCTCCAAGACTCGGCCAACGACGCCGACTTTCTGGACATCACCGGCATGGCATTCACCAACGTCACCGCCGCGACCAGCGAGCGGATCGTGACGGCCACGGACGCCGACATCCGTCAGTACGTCCGTCTCGTCACCACGGGTGTTCACGGCAACGCCGTCATGGCGGTGCTGTTCGCGCGCTATCTGACCAGCCAGGCCATTTAGTGCTTCATGGCATAGCACAACAGGGAAAGGAACAGGCGTAAAAGTTGACGAAGGCGAGTGGTCTTACGACCAGCGTGACAGTGGACAACGCGGCCGGTGCGGGCAAGGACATCAGCAACGACATCACCAGCTTCAACGTCTCGACTCCGCGTGGCGTGCAGGACATCACCGGCCTTGATAAGAGCGCCGTGGAACGCATCCTCCTGCGGGCCGATGGCAACATCAGCATGACCGGGGTCTACAACGCGAGCACGGCGGACAAGAGCCACGACGTGTTCAAGTCGATCCCGACGCAATCTGGCACGGGCACCGGCGCAACGCGCACCGTGGTCATCGTCTATCCGGGAACCAAGACGCTGACGATGGAGTGCGTCCTGACGGACTACCAGGTCAGCATGGGCGCCGACGGCTCGCTGACGTGGACCGTGCCCGGCCAGTTGGCCGATGGGACGGCTCCAACCTGGTCGTGATAGCGCCTACCTGGAGTTAGTCCATGTGGCGAGTACCTAGCGAGCGAATCCGTCTCGACCTCGACGGCCCGTCTGTCGAGGTCGAGCGGATCGGCTCGTGGAGCATTCAGTTTGAGGGCCTGAGCCTTCTGAGCCGCTTCATGGCGGCCAGCAAACAGCAGGACGAATACGTCGCGCTGAACGCCCTGTACGAGCACGTCGTGCGCGAGGCACAGCCGCAGTGGGACATCGTCGACCATCTCGGCGCCGTGCCGACGACGGCGCGGGGCATGGCCCGCCTGCCGCTCGACCTCGGCCTGTCGATCGCCTCGCTCTGGTTGCAGACCTTCGTCCCGGCCGAGAAGCCTGAGGCATCTCAGGCCGAGCCGGCATCGGCGGTCGATGCCGTCATTCCCCCGGGCCCGATGAACCTCGAGATCAAGCGGCGGCTGCGTAAGAAGAAGGCGGCTTAGGTTGGCGAATCAGGTCACAGTACGGGTCTCGGCGCCCGGCGCCAAGGACGCAGTCAGGGACATCCACGGCCTGAGCGATGCGTTCAAGAAGATGCGCACCCAAAACCTCGGCGCCGGCGACAGCTTGCGTGTTCTCGGCGCGGGGATGCAGGCCACGGGCGCCAAGATGTCAATGAATCTGACGTTGCCGATCTTGGCCGCTGGCGCGGCAATCACCAAAACGGGCCTTGACTTCGACACGTCGCTGCGCCGCATCATCGGCTTGACCGACGTGACCGAGGGCGAAATCGACGGTATCCGCGAGGCCCTCATCAAGCTCGGCCCCGAAGTCGGCCGCTCGCCGCAGGAACTAGCCGACGCCTTCTACTTCGTGGCTTCGGCCGGCTTCACGGCCGAGGGCGCGATGGACGTGCTCAACGTATCGGCGCGGGCATCGGCGGCGGGGATGGGGACCACGGAGGATGTCGCCAAGGCTCTCGCCGCCTCCATCAATGCCTACGGCAAGGAGAATCTGACCGCTGCCCAGGCCGGTGACATCCTGACGGCGGCTGTCGGCAAGGGCAGTGCCGAGGCCGCTGACTACGCAGGCGTGCTCGGCAATGTCGTGAACACGGCGGCGCTGATGGGCGTCAGCTTCGACGAAACGACCGCCGCCATCTCAGCAATGACGAACGTCGGCATCGGGGCGGACGAGGCTGTCACGTCGCTGAACCAGGTGATGCTCAGCCTGCTCAATCCCACGAAAGAAGCCGGTACGGCCCTAGAGGGTGTCGGGCTGAGCGCCGAGGGCCTGCGCCAGCAGATGAGTGAGCAAGGCCTGCTATCCATGCTGAGGACGCTCGAGGAGCGTTTCGCTGGCAATGACGAAGCGATAGGCCAAGTCTTCGGCAACGTCCGCGCCCTGCGCGGCGTGCTGTCACTGCTCGGTATCGACTCCGCGCAACTGAGCGACATCTTCGCTACCACGGCTGACGCAACTGGCGATCTGGGCGCGGCGTTCGCTGCGACTGAGGGGCCGCAGCGCGATCTCGACCGCTCCACGGCCAAGATGCAGGGCACACTCATCAAGCTCTCGGCCGACGTGATGCCGATCGTGACCGAGGCGATCGGCGAACTTGCCCAACACGCCGAGAATCTCGGCAAGTGGTGGGCAAGCCTAGATGAGGGCACACGCCGATTGATAGTCCAGTTTGCGGCGGGCACGGCGGCAGCTGGCCCGCTGCTCCTGGTGACCGGCAAGCTGGTGGGTACTGCCGGTTCGCTTATCAAAATCTTCGGTAGCCTCGGCGGTGCCATCGTCGATCTCACCGCGAAGCTGTGGCTGAAGATCGCCGCGTTGAAGGCTGCCGAAGGTGGCTGGATCAACATGGCCAAGGCGGCTGCGCCAGCCGGAGTCGCCCTTGGGGTAATCGGTGCCGAACTCCTCGTCGCCGATGCGGTCATGAAGGACCATGTACGGCGCGCCGCCGAGACCGTCGCCGCTTTGGACGACATCACCGACGCCTCGGATGAGAACGTCGCTGCACTCCGGCGAGCAGCAGACGCATACAACTCCGCGGCCGACGCTCAGAGGATATTCGGCATCCTCGAAACCGATCAATCGCGCGCCACTCGCGAGGTCGCCGTTGCAGCAGCAGAGGCAGCCGACGGCCTGAATGACACCGCGGCAGCCACCGACACCTCGGCAGCCGCGGCAGCCCGGTGGACGGCCTACGCCGCTGCCTGGGCTGGCGCGGCGCAGCGTGTGGACGCGGCGACGACCGACATGGCCGACGGAGTCCACCACGTCGCGATGGGCGTCGACGATGACATCGGACTCATGGACCTTGCATGGCAGGGACTCCCTGGGACGGTACGGCAGGTTGCTCAGGATGTTGGCCGAGACGCCGTCCAGATCACCGACAACCTGTCCGACGAACTGCGCAGCAACAAGGACGAGGTCGCCGACGCGATGGACGATCTCGTGTTCGCGATGAACCATCCGCTCAAGCAAGCCAAGGAGCTGGCGCGGATCGAGGGCGCCCTGTCAAGTCAGCGGCTCGCCGAGGGGTTGGCGTCCAACGAGCCATGGGTCGTCGAGCAGGCGCGCCAGACGCGTGAGAGGCTGATCGGGCAGTGGGAGTCGCTGTCGGGGCGGGCGTACCGCGAAGGCACAGACACCGGCGGCCAGTTGGGCGAGGGCATCTCGGACTCCCAGGACGACGTGCTCGATCCGGCGCGCACCCTGATGCGCCGACTCGACAACATCCTGGATCGGGATTACCAGATCACGGTCAAGACCAAGGTGGGAGCAGGAAGCGGACCCTTGCTCGGCGGCGGGCGCCAGCATGGCGGGCCGGTGCGCGCTCACAGCATGCATGAGGTCACCGAGGGCGGCGAGCCCGAACTG
>Ga0209417_1007495_pt1 | contig 10472 bp, 9 predicted proteins | sample RifGroF2_FD_184002 | JGI IMG/M metagenome (GOLD analysis project Ga0209417, IMG submission 184002) | Groundwater microbial communities from Rifle, Colorado, USA - Groundwater F2 (SPAdes) (version 2) | ecosystem: Environmental > Aquatic > Deep subsurface > Groundwater | place: Rifle, Colorado... | reverse complement strand
AAACCAAGGAATGTTGAAATGGAGATTTGAGTCGAATTGTTTATTTGTTGAATTGCTGATCCGCTAAATCATTGAGTGGATTGGATGAACGGATATGAATCTTGGAGAATATTTTTCCTTTTACGCGATAGCTACCATTGTAGTTACTTTGGGTTAGAATCGACTGTTTATTAAAATGAAATTAGCAGGGAGGGTTAGAAACCCCACCCTACCAATATTTGACAATTAGATAATAATTGTTTGTGAGAAATTTACAGGAAGACTATTATTATCCAATGTTACTAATGCTACCAACGCTGATCTGCTTGAGTAGTTCTCGAACAGGGATTTGATGTAATCGTTGAAGGTAGTTGAAAATGTGACAGGATCATTAGCAACAAAGTTATTTGCCGGAACTTCCACAGAAATGAACTGAGATGACTCCAGCGCAAGGTTGCCGGGATTTGCAAATGAAAGCAGGATGACCGGTTTCAGTTTGGTTTCTAAACTAAGATCGAAATCATACGCATTTGCCATAGGGTTTACCGCAAAGCTAATTCCATTCTGCGTAAGTTCGGCGGAGGAGGTGGAAGCAGGGAATCCCAACAATGGGGTAATTGTTGTTGCTGTTGAAAAAACGCCGTTGAGGAATGAAGGATAGTTAGTCTTTACGATATAGTTAAAGCTGGAGAGAGCCGCTGGGGTAACTTTTTGCCAAAGCGTTTTAAGAGTGGTTAAATCATTAACTGCTTTAGCAAATTTTACCGCCATAGCAAACCTCTCTCGCCTTGCAATTGAATCGGGGTCACTTGCCGCATTGAATGAGGCAGGTTTTAGGGCAAGGATGTTTTTACCATTACGTACTTTGCCGGTGATATTTCCAATCGAGCCGGTCATTTTACCGAGGATACCATTATTAATTTCGGACATTTTGTTTTTTCCTTTTGAAAATTGATAAACTATTTTGTTTTTATGTTTTTGTATAAGATAGGTTTATACCTCATACTATTTTATTTCGCCCTTTCAGGGCTACATTATTAGCCAATCCTTTATGTCATAGGGCTAACGCCCTATGCTAACATATTACGCCCCTTCGGGGCTTTGGGGGGAACGGAGGGGCACGGAGACCGAATGTTTTGGTAATTATTTTATCGAAGAAGAATTGAACGATGGATTGGACGCGCGTTATAATTGTAATTTTCGATTTTGGAATTTCTAAGCTCTTATGGGGAAGAGTATAAGCAAAGCGGATTTGCAACGGTTCTATAATATGAAATGAGTATGATGCCAGTATGACTTGTGTATGGATTGAGTATGGAGCAAGTATGGTTCGGGTATCAATTGAGTATAAAGTGAGTATGAATCCGACGGAGTGGGCTGCTTTCTGTTTTTGAAATTTGTTATTTCTTATTTTCATATTTGATCTCTCTTTATTATTACATAAACTATGAAAAGAGGGAGTTTTGCCGTGGCAGTTGGAAGTGAGAAGTAAAAAGTGACATTGTTCGTTAGAACGGGTCGATTGTTCTTAGGCATTTTTCCGTTATCATTGACAAACAAGTTCAACCTTTTTATGACACTACTTCCTCCCATTTACACAAAGTATTTTACACTCCCGGTTATGATTTTAAGATAAATAAGAGCAAATTAAAATTGATTTTTCAAAATTTTAGGTAACCAAATTCGGCTAACACGAAACCTGGTAAACTAGTACAAAATAATTTGGAATGACTACCTTTGGTAGTTAAAATTGAATGGCTGCATGACTGAATGAAAAAGCATTCATCCATTCATTTTCATTCATCTATTCAGTTATATTTTTTCAACCGTTTAATATTCTCGCCATTCTGTGCAGAATAATTTTACTAATTATCTGATTTTCTTGAAAATTCAGTTTTGTTTTTAGGAGCCTGAATCTATTTGTAAACGTAAATAAGTTGCAAATTTTTTATAGAGACCTCTGAAATATTAGTGATATGTCACTCCGATCCGCCAGATACGGAGAAGAGTCTGTTTTTATCTTAAAAAAAAGATATTTCGATTCGCTCAATATGACAAATTAAAGTTTTTCAGAAGTCTCTCAAAAGTAGAAAGGGGAAAGTTAAAAGTATCGAACGAATATTTTACGAAACTGATTTAACTCAAATTTGATTTATTGCCCTCGTAGCTCAGTGGATAGAGCAGAAGTTTCCTAAACTTTTGGTCGGAGGTTCGATTCCTCTCGAGGGTACACGCCTTACTGAAGATTCGAACTAAAAAATTTTAGAGTTCAAATCTTCAGACATTTTTCTTCTTGTGCGCAAATAAAACCTTATTTTATACGGTTGAAAACAAGGACCGGAAAATTCCTTCTTTGGTCGCCGTTCAGAATATCATAGAGCAATGAAACTTCGTTTTTTTCTCCTTTACTCTTTTCAAGCCTGGTATGCTGATGGATGTTTACTCTACCGTTAGCAGCAGAAATTTCTTCCGCAGAGGATCCAAATTTATTTTGAAAAAGCGTATCTTTTAATATCGTCTGAAGTTCCCACTCTGTCGGATAGGTAATACTCACCTCTTTTGCAAAAACTTCTGTATGCCTTATCTCAATCGGATTAACTCTTTCCGAAGTATCAATCTTTTGCGAATAGAGGTTAACAGGGCTTAATAAACCACCGGTCTGAAAGAGAATCTCCTCGGGAGTAATTGAAACAAGGTTGTCGATAGAATACTTTAGGTCTATACTTAAATCCTTTTCAATCTCATCAAAATTCTTCAACTCATATTTAAAATCGGAAATCTTTACATCGGGGGAAGTAAAAAACTTTTTAAGGATCTTTTCTTTTTCTTCCGGTTTCATGTTTTCAAACCTCGTTCGATAAGCGAAAGCAGATGAACCGTGAAATGTTTTTGTTTCAGCAACGAGAACTTTCCCATCCGGCTCAATTTTAATTGAAACGTTTTCGTAAAGAGAATCAAGAACACTTCTCAGATCGGGAATTGTCCAATGCTTCCCGTTGGAACTGTTTTTTGAAATTAACAAAGCGGTTTCGTTTGTCAATTGGTCGGGTATTTGTTCCACCGGCAAAAATTTGTTATAAGGGAATACAATGTAATAGGAGGAGTCAATCGATACTCTTACCGCCGGCATTTCAAACTGAGAGAATGAAATATATTCGGGATCAAAATATCCGTCTTCGGAAGAATGGATAAGAAGATAATCTACATTTAACCCAGATTTTTTTAACATATAATAAGTAAGCCCGCAGATCTCCAGTGTGGAACCTTTTTTCGCATCAAGAATGTCGGGAAAATCCCTATATACATAATCGTCAGCAACTTTAATATTTTGTTGGATATAAGTAACAATTTTCTTCATTTTTTGAAAAGGAGAAGTTTCTTTTTCGGTTAATTCTCTTGTTTTATTGCCAACGCTTGTGGAAAAAAATCCGTCATTATCCATCACATATTTTTCAAAATTTTTTGCCAGCAGATCCCATGTTGACAAATCCTGGTAAACCGGATACCGCGACAAACTTTTAACGCGCATGTGAACGTAAGGGGAAACTTCGCGATAATACGGCGCATACGGTTCTTGTTTTCTTGTCGTCAACATACTATTCATATAAGTGAATACCTGTTTATTGTTTTCCATTACCGTATCTTTTTTTATAGGAAGTTCTTCCTTGGCTGCAATTTTTTTTGTCTGAATATTCCACCATTCGGGAAAGAGAAAACGCACCTCAAAATTTTCTATCGGATAATTTTTTTGAACATCGAAATTATATTCTGTCGTTGGGCTGGTATAATTAGCGTACATTGATAGATCATAGCCGTGTTCAACTAAAGTTCCTTTTTCAATTCCCGGTAAGTTTAGTTTTAAAGCGGTTAACTTATTATCATCCGTGCTTTTGATAAAATCTTTCTCATAAAAGCGTTGAATCTTTCCTGAAGGTGATTTGGTAATAACATAAATATTATTTAGCCGATCATATTTCCAAAAGCTTAAACTTATCAACGATGCATCTGAGTTATCCGGATCGAGAATGACGTAATTTAAGGATTTTACAACATGATATTGCCAATTTTGAAATGCCGTATTTCCGCCGCCTGATGGAAACATCAAAAAAAAGTCTTTTCTTCCAGAATGCTCGAAAGCAGTTTTAGAAGAAAGAAACACTACCGATTCTTTCGGATACTTCTTACCAAGTTCAGTTACATCATACTTAAGAGTATTTATTGCAGAATCACTTGGAGCAACTAACTTTTGAGTTATCCTTGGAGAACTGGTACATGAAGAAAGCAGCAAACCAAGTAGAAGGAAATTACCGCATAATATTTTTTTGAGCATGATTTTCTCCTAATAAAAACATATTGGTTCTATTGTTCAAATATTTTTCATAAAATTCCAGAAATAACTGTTTATCAGCCGAAGGATAGATCCGATGTTTCTGAAATATTGAATACGTTAGTCTAACCGTTTCTGTTCCAACAGAAGTAGCGACAGCATTAAATTTAAATAGATTTTCACTGCCGATTTGAACTTCCTGAGATTTCATTTCCACCCCCGAAATTGCGAGAAGAATTTCTATTTCAGCATTAAATCTTCCCTTTAAAACAACCGGCAACTGGTCTTCTTTCCGTTTAACAATATTCGCATCCCATAAGCTGAATGCGGTTATGGGGGCATAATTGTTTTTAGATGTTTTGATAATAAAAGAGGACAAATCTACAGTAGCGCTTAAAACAACTGAATCATCGCAACATATTTCCTCTTTTATATTTTCTATCCGTATTTTATTCAACCTAAGTGAAAGATAATAAGATAAAGTGGTCTCAAGTTTTGCCTGGGATAATTCCTTCTTCATCTCAAGATAGGTTATAAAGTCCTGCTTGTGTAAATGTATTTTTGCGTGTGATGACTTTAGAGAATCCAACCTTGCATTTATTTTGACAAACATGTTCGGTTCAGATTTCTTATCTCCAAGAATTTTCCATCTCGGATTAATATTTTCAAGCACCAAAACGTTCTCGTCAATTTCACTTTCGGGCAATACCCCGAACGGGCAATTTTTTGAAGTTGCGTCGAAATAAACTGTATCCTCTTTTCCGGCATAAACATTAATCATATGATCGAATTTATCGGGATACGCGATTGAAGATCCCGGGACATCAGTTTTGGGAAATAAAACATATTGAACTGCGATATTATTTTCTGCTGCTATAGCAGAAATAAGCGTGGCACGTTCCTTACAATCAGCAAATCTACTTTTTAAAATTTCAGAAGGTTTACGCGGAACATAACCTGAAAGTTTGATATCTTCTGAAGAATAACGAAAGTTTTTCCTGACGTAATCGTAGATCATGTGTACTTTCTCAAGCTCATTTTTTTGTTTGCTTAGCGTATCATAGAGGAGCATTTTATCCGCTTCATCCAATCTGGGCTGAATCGGTGTTAATTTAGCATACCACTCCAACATTCCGGAAGGAGAAACAGGAAGTGTTTCTTTTCCATCTTTTTTTATCGATAAGATCACGTTTCCGGAAGAATTATTTGCGTTATAGTAATCCAAATATTCTCCATAGGTTATTCCGCTGATAACAAGTTTTGTATTCTCCGTATTTGAGCTGTCAACTGAATAAAGAATATTATGCTGTGTGGGAACTACAATGAACGCCGGTCTTATGCTCTCCGGGTGATGGACGTTGATGGAAAACATGGCAATCGAATCGTAATTAGGAATTGAGAAACTGCCTAAAAACGAATAGGAATAAAAGTCGGTTTTATACTCGTAGTAGAGTTGGTCTCCAATTTTAGGTACTTTCGGCAGTTTTATCTGATAGATAATATCATCGGAGATAAGTTTGTCAATTACTCCGGGTTTAATCGATGCTACATCAGATTTATCGTAATTTCTCCCACCGAACGAATACTCTATTTGTGAAACCTTTTCAAGATATTGCGAAGGGATGGAAAAAGTTGTTATTTCCTTAGATCGTTCCGATAAAAATTTTATTTTGGTTTTAGTAAGAGATGTAACCGTATAGGTAGTATCGTGAGAAGGTTCAATAAAAATATCAATAGTTCTTTCATAAAGTACGTCATGCGTCTGTGAAAAAGACAGCCGAGGAAAAATTATCAACACAAAAAGTATGGCAATAAACCAGAATTGAAAAAAAAACTTTGATTGCGTCTTCACAATATGCTCTCGTTATACCTTAATCACTTAAAATTGAATGGCAGATGATTATCGTCAGGCGACAAAACCTCAAAACAACCGACTAAAAACTACTTTAAAATAATCAATAACATTTAATTAGCAAAGACACAATGCTTTCAGATAAATCAATTAATTTTCATTTAAGAAAAAGATTGCGAAGAGTAGATAGAGGAATTATGATTAACCCCGGTATGGTTGTTTACAAAAGCTCATACTTACTAATTGTAATAAAAGAATTTATCCCGATTTTTGCATGAACGAACTTCTGCAAAGACAGGATTTTATTTTAGTTCCAATTACGGTAGGTTAATGTTGATGCATTTTGATTTAAAGTATCATTAAGCACTTGAAACCGTTCCGCTGGTTTGGAAGTGCGTTCAATAGTTTTTTTTGATGGGATTGGTTCGGAAAAATTTTCCGGGACTGAAAAAGTATAGACCTTACTGCTTGTGTAGAATTGCTTATGTGGAAGTTTTTTCAACTTTTCTTCTTCCTTTTTTTTCCGAAGCGCGATCATTTTATTCGTAACTATTGAGAAGATCGTTATTGAAATGAAAATAACGAGAATACCAACCGTAATGTAGTTAATAATGGACTGTAGGTCTAAATGCATATTTCTTTAATTCTTGTTAAAGGTTCAAAATCGAGCTGCACAAATATAAAGTGATCCGATCATAAATAATTGGATATTTTTTTCTATCTGATCTATATCACATCTCTAATTTTTAATCTTTTTTTAAGGTTAATAAAATTGAATTTGCTTTAACATCAGAACAAACAAACTGCCGGATTAATTCCCCCCAAAAAAATTTAAAGAGTTTCTTAATCTATTTTGATGAATTAACCTTTTCAATTGAATCAGCAGCATCTAACAACATTATTAACTTTTTACCTATTTCAAAATTCTCATTTATTCCGGAAAATATTTCACTTTGCGGACCGTAAGCAAATACTCCAACCATCGCTGCGGTATGACCTTTTGTAGCAAAGTCGATTTTCAAATTTTCGCCATTCACCTCGCCACCGGTTATTGCAACACCGCCGGTTTCATGATCCGCGGTTACCAATACCAAAGTTTCTTTATCTGATTCCGCAAAATCAAGCGCTGTTTTTACAGCTTGTTCAAAATCGTTTATCTCATTAATAAGAACATCCGGAAGATTTTCATGTCCGCCATGATCAATTTGCGAACCTTCAACCATCATCACAAAACCATTCGCATTTTTTGTAAGTCCGTTCAAAGCTTTTTTAGTTAAATCAGAAAGAGAATAACTTCGTTTGTTCGCAGCTTTTAAATCCCCCGGTTCAAGAAGAGCATAATATTTGTTATCGTTGGATTTATGTAACTCATCATAACTACTAAAAACTTTATAACCGTTTGTTTCAAGTTGATGCCACAAATCTATATTGTCTTTTCTTTTGCCACCCAATGATTCCGGGACAAAATATTTCTTTCCGCCTCCGATGACGATATCAGTTTCCGACTCGGTAAATTGTGTAGCAAGAAGTTCACTTTCATGTCGGTTAGTAGTATGGCCTAAAAAGGCTGCCGGAGTTGCGTTTACAATTTCGGAAGTTACCACTACGCCGGTTGAAAGTTTTTTTTGTTTTGCTAAATCTAAGATTGAGTGAATCGGTTTCCCTGATCTATCAACACCAAGTGAACCATTGTTTGTAGTCTCTCCGCATGCAAGAGCTGTTCCGCCTGCTGCTGAATCAGTTTTTAATTTATCGGCGGAACAAGTGATTGAAAAACCGGTGATAGGAAATCTTTTAAATGTAGAGTTCGAATTAGTTAGAATAGAGATGGTTACTTGCGACACGCCCATTCCATCGCCAATCATAATAATGATGTTTTTAGGGAATTTGGGAGTTCCTGCAAAAATTACCGTTGAAACGATCAGTACAAAAAAGAAAAAAGTTTTTTTCATTGGGAGCCTAAAAAAAACTCTCCCAAAGGGGAGAGTTTAAAAAAGAAATAGAAACAATTAAACAGCTACTTCATGCGTAACTTTAGTGATCCATTCATGTTTATCGGTAACGCTTCCCCGCTGAATTTCAGTGATTTCATCAAACAACGCAACCGCAAGATCGCTGGCTTCACCATTATTGATAATCATTTTTTTATCCTTAAAAGTTACTTCGGAAACCGGAGAGATAATCGCCGCTGTGCCTGTTCCAAAAACACCTTTTAACTTTCCGGTATCATATGCTTCAATAAATTCATCGACACTGATAAGTCTCTCACTTATAGTACGGTTTTTATCTTTCAATAACTGAATAACCGAAGCCCTTGTAATTCCGGGAAGAATACTGCCTGTAAGCTTAGGAGTGGCAATTTCATTTTCAAATTCCACAAAAATATTCATCGTTCCGACTTCTTCAAGATATTTTTGTTCAACCCCGTCAAGCCACAATACCTGTGTAAATCCTAACTTGTTTGCAATTTCAGTAGCTAACAAACTTGCGGCATAATTCCCGGAAGTTTTCGCTTCGCCAACTCCCTTGCGTACGGCACGAACGTAATCATCCTGCATCAAAATTTTTACCGGTTTAAACCCTTCCGGATAATAAGCTCCTACCGGAGACAACATAATAATAAATTTATAATTTTTAGATGGATGAACGCCCAACATTTCGTCGGTTCCAAACATGATCGGTCTAATGTAAAGCGACTCACCACTTTTTGTAGGTATCCAATCTTGTTCAATCGAAACTAATTCTTTTAAAGCGTGTAGAACAAAAGATTCATCAATTTGCGGCATGCACATTCTCTTAGCCGAATTATTCATTCTCTTTAGATGTGACTCTGGACGAAAAATTACGGTTTCATTCTCCACCGTGCGAAACGCTTTGAGTCCTTCAAAAATTGATTGCCCGTAGTGAATAAACAATGCTGCCGGATGAACTGACAATTTTTCTACCGGCTTGATTGCACAGTTATGCCATCCTTCTTCATGAGAATAGTCCATTTCGAAAATATGGTCGGTAAAAATCGCTCCAAAACCTAATTTCTCCGGGAGCTCAACTTTGGTAGTTCGGGACTTAATTTGATAGAATATTTGTTCCATAATAATTCCTTAAAAAAATGTGAAAAGCCATCTGCTATTTACACAATTTCCAAATAAGTTTAAAATAAAAATGCCCGGTGGAGGGCTACCGGGCGTGGGAAGATTCACTATGGGGGGTAAGCATAATGAATCGTGGTTCAAACTTAATAGGCTTTCTGAAAAAAAGCAAGTCTTTTTTTATTTTTTTAAAATTTTATTTAACGGAATCTTTTCAAGTGGGCAAAAAAATGCCCGGTGGAGGGCTACCGGGCGTGGGAAGATTCACTATGGGGGGTAAGCATAATGAATCGTGGTTCAAACATAATAGACTTTCTAAAAAAAAGCAAGTCTTTTTTTTGTTTTTTATAAAAAATTTTATTTAGCGAATTTGTTTTTTGAATGGGCAAAAAAAATGCCCGGTGGAGGGCTACCGGGCGTGGGAAGATTCACTATGGGGGGTAAGCATAATGAATCGTGGTTCAAACTTAATAGACTTTCTGAAAAAAAGCAAGAGAAATTTTTATCTTTTAAAAAAAACGTGATTTAATCTTACCGGTTGTTAAATATTTACCAAACGAAAGTTGCAACAGCTCCGGCTTTTAATGTAAAAGTTAAAGTATTATTTCCAGTAGCTAATTTGAAGACTTGGATACTTCCGCTATCGTTAAGCACTATCATCACTTTTTTTCCATCCGGCGTTTTGAAAGCAACATTTGGCAAAGCGGTGGATAAAGTGGAACCGATACGTACAGAACCGGGACGAACAAATTTTGCCGCGTGAGCCAGTATGTAATACGCCGGATTACGGGTAATAGTATTTCCGTTAAGCGTTATAGCGCCAAGGCACTGCGTGCAGCCTCCATCGGTATGTGGATTTTGATCCGGGTCGGAAGCAAGGTTCCATTCGATTACATTTTTACACCAATTTCTCGTTCCACCAATAATTAAATTTTTAACATGCCAGTTTAGATCATTCCCCAAATCGCCAGGCGCGTCTACCCACATTTCTGTAAAATATAAATCTTTATCGGGATGCGCTGTTTTAACTTTTGAAAGATCATCAATCGTTCCGCCATACAAATGGAAAGCAGAACCGGCGACATATTTTTTCGCATCAGGATCATTCATAACGGTTATCGGATAATCAGTCCGGTCGGCGTTATGGTCATAAATGATGATCTTCGTTTCGATATTATTCACTTTGAAATCTGGTCCCAAATAGTTTTTTATGAAAGTTGTCTGT
>Ga0209417_1007494_pt1 | contig 10472 bp, 10 predicted proteins | sample RifGroF2_FD_184002 | JGI IMG/M metagenome (GOLD analysis project Ga0209417, IMG submission 184002) | Groundwater microbial communities from Rifle, Colorado, USA - Groundwater F2 (SPAdes) (version 2) | ecosystem: Environmental > Aquatic > Deep subsurface > Groundwater | place: Rifle, Colorado... | reverse complement strand
TTCGGGCAGCCTATATTATTAATCTCAAGGGATAAATTGGAAATCCCAAGTTCCTCAAGATACCACATAGCAAGCTGAATCACCTCAGCATCGGCACTGGCATTTGCTATTCCAAAAACTTCTACTCCCACTTGATGAAACTGTCTTTGCCTGCCGGCTTGAGGTCTTTCATACCTGAACATTGGCCCTTTATACCATAATTTTACAGGAGCAGGAAGTTTATGCATGCCGTGCTCGATATAAGCTCTTGAAACTCCTGCGGTGTTTTCAGGTCTAAGGGTCAGGCTTCTTTCTTTTTGAATAAAAGTGTACATTTCCTTATTTACAATATCTGTAGAGGTGCCTACACCCCTTGCAAATAATTCTGTAGCTTCAAAAATAGGTGTTCTTATCTCTTTATAATTTGATTTATCAAAAATATATCTGGCTTTATCCTCCATATACTGCCAAATTTCAGATTCTGGAGGGAGTATATCTTTTGTTCCTTTTGGTGCTCTTAATTCCATATCTTTTTCTCGCTTTTTATACTCATAAAATTTCTCGATTTTTGCAACCCTTTTGCACCTTTTTTATTTGCCTTTTTGCAGTATTCATAATAATCTCTTTGGAATTTTGTTTTTTGACATCCTTTGATGCGCTCAGGATGATAAGAGGGTTATTTTTCAGTATATCATGGAAAATAGTGACCATGTGGCGACAATTTTAGTGGGTATAGATATTACACTGTCATCCTGAAGCATTTTACCTGTCTTATTATAATTGTCGTGTATGTTCAGGATCTGTTCATCATTGATAAAAATCAAATTATTTTTGGATTAATTCCTCATAAAGATCTTTAAATTCAGGATTAAACTTTTTTATCAGATTGATTTTCCATTCCCTGTGCCAGTTTTTTAACTTTTTCTCTCTTAAAATTGCTTCTTCAACTGATGAAATTATTTCATAATATACAAGTTTTGTAAGATGATATTTTTGAGAATATCCTTTAATAAACTTCTCTTTATGCTCATAAATACGTCTTATTAGATCATTTGTAAAACCAATATAAAAAGACGTTTGGTTATAGTTTGTTAATATGTAAATATAGTAATCTTTACTCATTTTTCAATTGTAACACGATATTTAGTTTATTCAAAAAGCCGGATAGATCCTGAACACCCACTATTAAAGTATTAATTCCAAGCTTTATGCTTCAGGATGACATTTGGCCCTACTGTTCTACTATAATCCTAAAGCCTGATTTTGTAGCTCAATAATCTCTTTTATACCTTTTTCACCGAGTTCTACGAACTTAATAAGTTCATTTTTATCAAAAGCTTCTTTTTCGCTGGTTATCTGGAATTCAATAATCTTACCAGATGCAGTCATAATTATATTTGCATCAACATCAGCATTTGAATCTTCGTTATAGTCAAGATCAAGAAGGAATTTGCTCTTTACAACTCCAAGGCTTATTGCTGCAACTTGATCTATTATAGGGATTTCTTTAATTTTTCCTTGCTTTTTTAATTTAAGTAGAGCATCGTATAGAGCTATATAAGCACCGGAAATGCTTGCTGTTCTTGTGCCGCCATCAGCTTGAATAACATCTGCATCTATTGTAATAGTTCTTTCGCCAATTGCAGAAAGGTCTACAGCTGCTCTAAGACTTCTTCCTATTAACCTCTGGATTTCCTGAGTTCTACCAGAAAGCGTAGTGCCTCTGTCCCTGATTATTCTTGATTGAGCAGAACCGGGAAGAAGTGCATATTCAGCTGTCAGCCAGCCTTTACCTGAATCCACAAGAAAACGAGGGACTCTATCTTCTATTATTGCAGTCGTAATCACTTTTGTATCACCAAATTCGACTAGTACAGAGCCATCCGCATACTTTGTAAAACCTCTTGTAAACTTGATAGGTCTTAATTGATCTGCTTTACGATTATCTTTTCGGGTAACCATTTCTTTTTCCTTTCACTCTATATAAAAACTATATTTTTGCTATAATAAACTGGATTCAATCTATTTCAGGTGGGTAAGTAGTTCAATAATGGTAAAAAACAATGTTTATAACAAATACCCACTTTACGTTTACTAGTATATATCAAAAATCATCTTAAATAGGAAAAAAGGGTTAATTTATGGATAAATTTTATATTACTACAGCTATAGATTATGTAAATGCACCTCCGCATATAGGCCATGCTTATGAAAAAATTGCAGCAGATGTTATCGCAAGGCATTTTAGACAAAGAGATATTAATGTATTCTTTTTAACCGGCACTGATGAGCACGGAATTAAGATAGAAAGAACAGCTGCAAGCAAAGGCATGACTCCTCAAGAATTTTGCGATTCAATTGCTGCAAAGTTTAAAGAAACCTGGAAATTAATTGACATATCTTATGATAGATTTATCAGGACTACAGAAGAAGATCATAAAAAAGTTGTTAAGCATATATTCAAAACCCTTTTAAATAAAGGAGATATATATAAAGCCTCTTATACAGGATTATACTGTACAGGATGTGAGTGTTTTGTTTCACCAAGAGATCTGACAGAAGATGGTTTCTGCCCTGATCATAAAACCAAGCCCCAGGAGGTTCAGGAAGAAAATTATTTCTTTAAACTGTCAAAATATAAAGACAGAATAAAAGAGCATATTAAAAATAATTCTGACTTTTTGATGCCTGAATATAGAGTAAATGAAGTTTTAAACCAATTAGAAAATACAGAGGATATTAGTGTTTCAAGAGCTAAAACTTCTGTAAGCTGGGGGATTCCTGTTCCTGATGACGATTCTCAGGTAATTTATGTATGGATTGACGCTTTATCAAATTATCTAACAGGCATAGGATATTTAGCTAATGAAGAATTATACAGGGAATTCTGGCCTGCTGATAACCATATGATAGGTAAAGATATACTCAAATTCCATTCAATATACTGGATTGCTATTTTAATGGCAATGGAATTACCCTTACCAAAAACAATTTATGCTCATGGCTGGATAACTGTTGATGAAACTAAAATGAGTAAGTCCCTTGGTAATGTGATAAGTCCTACGAATATAATTACTGAGCACCAACTGCCAAACGCTGATTCATTGAGATATTTCCTCATGACAACAGCACCATTCGGTAGAGATGGCAATTACAATGATGAAGACTTTAAAAATAAAGTTAATGCAGATTTAGCAAATAATCTTGGTAATTTATTAAATAGAAGCTCAAGTATGCTTGTAAAATACTTCGATGGAAATATCACTTCTGAAGCTGTGACAGGTTATGAAAATAATGAATTAGCTCAACTATGCAATTCAACTAAACAAATTGTTATAGAAAAATTTGATAAGTATAGTATTTCAGAAGCAGCTGAAGCTGTATTTGATCTGGTAGACAAAACCAACAAGTATGTTAATGAAAAAGCTCCATGGACTCTGGCTAAAAATCCGGAAACACTAACTGAGTGCGCACAAGTGCTTTATAATGTCCTGGAAACGTTAAGGCAAGTAAGTATTTTACTTTATCCTTATATACCGAATATTTCAGAAGATATGTGGCAGCAATTATCACTTGAAGGTAAAGTTGCTGATAAAAATCTGTCAGATGTTAAGTGGGGCGGTTTACAGGCAGGAAAAGTAGCGTCAAAAGAAACAGTCAAGCCTGTATTCTTAAGAATTGACTCTGAATTTGCAGGTGCTGAGAAAAAGAAATAACTAAATTTAATAAATAATCGTACTGCTCATTCTAAGTATATTCCTGTTGTCATTCTGAGCGTAGCGAAGAATCTCAACCATTAAAACAATTTGAGAGTATAAAAGGTGATTATGACTAATAACTATAAACTTATAGATACTCATGCCCATATGGATTTTGATGTATATCAGGATAATTTGGATGAAATACTCGAAAATGCCAGATCTATAGGCGTAGGAAAAATCATAGTTCCCGGGGTAACAATAAAAGATATTCCAAGAATAATTGAACTAATTGAAAAATATGATTATTTGTATGGAGCAGTATCTCAGCATCCTTCTGATGTTAAAGATTGGGATGAGGATTGTTATAACGAGCTCAAAAAATATGCACAACACCCTAAAATAGTAGCTATAGGGGAAACAGGTCTGGATTATTACTGGGATAAAACACATATTGATCTACAAAAACACGTTTTTAAAGAACATATAAAACTGGCAAAAGAATTAAATTTACCGTTAATAATACATAATAGAGATGCTCATGCTGATACTTTAGATATTCTAAAAGAAACTCAATCAGAAAAAGTTGGCGGAGTTATGCATTGTTTCTCAGGAAGTGCTGAATTCGCCATTGAATGTATAAAAGCAGGTTTTTATATCGCATTAGGCGGCCCGGTAACGTTTAAAAATGCTAAAAAGCCAAAAGAAGTTGCTAAAACAGTTCCTTTAGAGAAACTTTTACTTGAGACAGACTCTCCATTTCTATCCCCCCATCCTTATCGTGGAGAAAGAAATGATCCTTCAAAAATAAAGCTTGTAGCAGAAGAAATAGCTAAAATTAAAGAGATTCCCTTGGAGGAAGTTGCTTATGCTACAACACAGAATGCAGAAAAATTGTTTAATATTAAATAAAACTCAAATTGCTAGTTAATTTATGCTTAGAGATTGCCACGCAAGTACGATTATTTCTTAAAGCTACAATTCATTGCTCGCAATGACCGTGCGTAATATTGGGATGATTGATGAGTTAAGACGGTGCGAAGCACCTAGCTATGACATACACAATTATTTAAGTTGCAATTTGAGTATTAAATAAAGTAAATATTTGCTAATTTTTTAGGAAATAAATTAATAAGCTTTGTTTTAATTAAAACAGTTTTATTTTGTATAAAGGGACGCTTATGTTGACAAGCAATATTTCAAGATTGCAAACAATGGACAATACAAATTTTCAAAAAAATGTTTTCGGTAATAGTCCTAAAGCTTCGTCCGGTATAAAAACATCTAAGCAGGTATCGTTTGGTTGTGCAGCTGATGGTGGCATTCCGGAAATATCACTATTCCTTATAACTAGTGCTGTTCTTAGGAAAGTTAACCCTAAAAAAGCTGAGCAATTAAGTAATTTCGTTGCCAATCACTTTAATTTTAAAATTAAAAACTTCGAATTACCAATAGGAAGAAAAGCAGCTGCCTTTGAAAGATGGGAAAACAAGCATTTAAGTGCTTTTGCTAGAAAACTAGACACTTCTCTTAGGAAATATGTTACAAATAGAGTGTTTTAAGGCCATAAAAAATTCTTAAGCAAAAAAATAACCAGGAATTCCTGGTTATTTTTTTATTATTTTAAATTTCTAATTATGTGGATCTTTTTTATATCTATGATCTACATGATTTTTTGATTCACTAATATCCAGACTGGCATTAAATAGCGTTGTGCCAAGTTTTATAAGACCTACGGTAGCTGCTGTGCCAATAATAAGTGGCTTTGGTATATGTCTAATTGCTTCTTTTTCTTTTCTGAAATTTTTAGCAAAATCCACAACTTTTAATCCACCATATGTTAATCCACCAAGAATACCACCTGTTATTGTTCCGCCAATAGCAGCTTTTGTATAACCTACTACTGTAATATAAGCTTTTTTAGCAGCAGAAATAAAGTTTTTTACTTTTTGAATAACGCCAACCTTGGGCTTTTCCTGAGAAGTAAATTGAGCATTATCAGCATTCTGAGAAACAGGAACACTTGCGCTTTTTTCCTGCTTAGCTCTAGCACTTATGGTATTTAATCTATTATCTACTAAAGATACTGGCTTCATATCCATAATTTGTACCTTCTTTTTATAAGATTACATGACTATAAAAACAGAAAAATTAAAAATTTGCTAGTTTCTTAAAAAATTTTAATTATATTTAATGATTTTAATCGATGTTAGATTCACTTAAAATACAGTCACACAATTCTAACACCTTAATTATCTTTGTAAACTCCTAAAATTATTAAAATTATAGTGGTATAAAATTCTAGAAATATTATAATTATGTTAAATACTGTAAGCATGAAAATGGAAATACTTGGGAAGAAATGGAAAATAATAAATTAATTAATGATAAAAATATTAAATTCATCAAAGAACTAGAGAAAAATAGTGAAAAAACAATTCATTTTATCGGTCTTGGCGGGATTGGAATGAGTGGTCTTGCGAGGTTTTTAATTGGTCTTGGATATAATGTGTCAGGATCTGATATTAAAGAAAATCGCTTAACGGAATTAATATCAGATCAGGGAGGAACTGTATTTATAGGTCATTCAGCTGAAAATGTAAACAATGCAGCTATTATCGCTGTTAGTACCGCTATAAAAGAAAGCAATCCTGAAATAATTGAAGCAAAAAAGAAAAATATACCTATTGTACATAGGTCGCAGGTTTTAGAAGCTTTAATGAGCGGTCTTGGGTGCAACGATAAACCTGTATCAATAGGATTTGCCGGTACCCACGGAAAAACAACTACTTCTGGCATGGCTTCTTTAATATTTGAAGATGCCGGATTAGATCCATCATTTGTAGTTGGCGGTCAAATGCCTTATTTGAAAACCAATTCTAAACAGGGCGAAGGTGGGTATTTTATTGCAGAACTTGATGAAAGTGATGGGACTATTGAAGCTTATGTCCCTGATATAAGTGTAATAACTAATTTGGAATTTGATCATCCTGATCATTATAAAGGTGGCATCGAACAGATATTTAATACCTTTGAAAGATATATTAATAAACTTAAACCCGATAGCAAAATAATAATTAATGCTGATTGTATGGGTAATAGAGAATTATTAAAAAGAGTAAACCATTCTGGAATTATCTTGTACAGTATTGATCCTGATAATGATCTTTATGATCAAGCTACTTACACTGTTGGAGAAATTTCTGTTAAAGGTTTACATACAAAGGCACAAGTATTTAAATATTCCTGGAATCCATAATGTTTCTAACGCTCTGTCAACTATTGCTGCTGCTCTTGAATGTGGTTTAGAATTTGAAAAAATCGCTCATTCACTCTTCAGATTTACAGGAATGAAAAGAAGATTTCAGATTATAGGAACCGTAAATGAAGCAAAAATTATAGATGATTATGCACATCATCCAACAGAAATTCAGGTTACACTGAAAGCTGCAAAAAATGTTGTCGAATCTAATGAAAAAGGAAGAGTTGTAGCAATATTTCAGCCCCACAGATACTCACGTCTGGCGAGTTTATGGAATGATTTTATAAAAAGCTTTAAAGATGCTGATATCATCTATGTGTGTGACGTTTATTCAGCGGGTGAAAGTCCAATAGAAAACATTTCATCAGAAAAATTCTGTCAGGAAATATCTCATAATAATGTGCATTATATCCCTGGTTCTGTAGAAGAAGTGGCTGATTTTATATATTCTAAAATCCAGCCTGATGATATGATATTAACAATAGGGGCTGGTGATATTACAAGACTTGGCAACATAATAATTGAGAAAGTAGAGTCAAATAGGACAATAAAAGCATGATAGCAGACAATTCAGTTAAAATAATTCAAGGCTTAGATCTTTCAAGCTATACAACATTAAAAATAGGCGGAGAAGTAGAAACTGCTTACTTTCCATCAAATATAAATGAAATTTTAAACATTATAGATTCTTTAAAGAGTCAAAATAAAAAGATAACAGTGGTAGGAATAGGTTCTAATCTGCTAGTTTCTTCTAAAGGGGTTTCAGGAGGAGTTATACTTACTCAAAATCTTAAAAACTATGAAATTTCTGAAACCGGAAGAGTTAAAGTGGATTGTGGCATAAAATCATCAAAATTAGCACAAATTGCGCTTGAGCATAATCTTTCAGGGCTGGAATTTCTAATAGGAATACCAGGTAGCCTTGGTGGAGCTGTTACTATGAATTCTTCAGCTCACGGGCAGGGAATAGAAGATACTATTGAAAGTGCTGAAGTGCTTAATATTGAGACAAATGAGATAGTTACTTTAGATAAATCTCAGCTAAATCTCGGTTATAGATATTCATTTGTTGAAAGCAATAAACATCTTATATTAAATGCAACTTTTCAACTTAAAGAAGATGATCCTAAAAATATTTCAGACAAAATGGAATTTCACGTAAATTATAGAAAACAAAATCATCCACCTTTAGCTAGCTGCCCTAGCGCTGGCAGTACTTTTAGAAATCCAGCACCTGGAGTTTTTGTAGGACAGCTTTTTGAGCAATTAGGTGCAAAAAATTGGGTTGAAGGTGGAGCAAGAGTATCATCAATTCATTGTAATTTTATTGTTAATACCGGTAATGCAACATCTCTTGATGTATCAAGATTAATGTATAAAATGTATAATGCAGTAAAAGACAATTATGGGTATGATCTTTTAGCTGAAATCAGATTTGTTGGGGACGCAACTGAAGAAGAGGAAATGATATGGAAAAGTTTTCAAGTACATTAAAAGCGCCTCTTAATACCAGAATTGGTGTTTTATGCGGGGGTATGTCTAGTGAAAGAGAAGTTTCCCTGAGATCAGGAAAAAATTGCTATGAAGCTCTCCAGAGATTAGGCTATAAAAATGCTGAATTAATTGATGTAGATAAAAATATAAGTAAAATCTTAATAGATAAAAATATTGAAATTGCTTACATTGCTCTTCATGGAAAATACGGAGAAGATGGTTGTATTCAGGGACTTTTAGAAATCCTTGGAATACCTTATACAGGTTGTGGAGTTAAAGCCAGCGCTATAGCAATGGATAAAGAATACACAAAAAGAATCCTAAAAACCCAGAATTTACCTGTAATCCCCTCTATTGTAATTAATAGTTTGGAAGAATTAAGAAAAAATACTATAAATTTAAATTATCCTATAATGATAAAACCAGTTTCTGAAGGCTCAAGTATTGGAATGACAAAGGTAGATTCAGAAGCAGAACTTGAAGAAGCTGTAAAAACAGCTCAGAATTTTCAAGCAGAAGTTATGTTGGAAGAATACATAACAGGAAAATCTATCACTGTCGGTGTTCTTGATGTTGATTCAGAAACTATAGCAACGCCTATACTGGAATTTAGAACCAAAACAGAATGGTATGACTACGAGGCAAAATATACTCATGGCATGACCGAGTTTATACTGCCTGCTGAAATACCTTATGACCTTACAGAAGAAATAAAAGAGCTGTCAGTACAGGCTCACAATGCAATCGGGGCTAAAGGCATGAGTAGAGTTGATTTTGTTTTAAGTCAAGATAATGTACCATATATATTAGAGATTAATACAATACCTGGAATGACAGATTTAAGCGATTTACCTGCCCAAGCCAGAGCCATGGGAATTGATTATGATAATCTTGTAAGAATCATTCTAGAGAGTGCCTTAACAAAGAAGCAAGTGATTGAATTACATTGTAAGTCATAATAAATAACTAAAATCTGGTTACAGATATCAAATTAAATATAACTTTTTGGAAGTTAAATGAAAAAGATATTTCAAAAAAAATCAAAAGCACCCAAAAAAGCTGGATTACAAGAAGATGATGGTGTAAATTTGACTCATCATCAAAAAAGGCTACAGTACTTGAAGGCCAGAAGGCAACTTCGCAAGTTTGAAATTATGATGGCAAGATCAAGATCAATGGCTAGAGTGATTTCTGTAGTCTTTATCTTCTGGGCTTTAATTAATATAGTAAATCTACCTCAATGGTATTTGGATTCAGGTATATTTGCCAGTTATCCTAATAGATCTTTAGAAATTGAAGGAAATAAAATTGTTTCAGACAAACAGGTCTTAAAACAGCTATCAAGCATTGCACTTCCTAAAAAACCAATATATTTGCAAAATACTAAACCATTAGAAAAGGCTATATTGAAGCTGGCTCCTGTTAAAAAAGTTTATATCAGAAGATTTTGGTTTCCTGCAAGGCTAAAAATAGTAATCGATGAAAAAAATCCCGTATTAGCTGTCTCACCTTCTCCTAAAGTAAGTCCTATTGCTGTATTTACAGAAGAGACAACCATTATTGGTAAGGAATTTTTGCCTTTAGCTGCGCCAAAAAAATTGTATTATGTGTTAACTTATGATGATTTTACAAAATGGTCAAACAGGCATGTTAACTATTTGATCTATCTATCCAAATTGATAGAAGGATTTACCAGAAAGAAATTGTTATATCTTGATATAAGAAATCCTGATGATGTTTTTGCTCAGCTTGATGAAGTCAAGTTAAGACTGGGAGAATTAGATAGAACAGTGTTTATTAGGACTAAGCGAATCGGAGATGTGCTTGATGAGGCATTGAAAATCAAGGATGATATTGAATATATTGATTTAAGATGGAATAAGACTATCTCTATAAAGCTTAAAAATAAAGAAAAACAAAGTTCAATTGAAGAAGCAAAAGCTGAACAGGCTTCTTCAGCAAATTCCAAACCAAAAGAAACCCAAAAACCTCAAAGTCAGGATAAAAAGAAAACCAGTGCTCCAAAACCAAATATAGAT
>Ga0209417_1007493_pt1 | contig 10474 bp, 7 predicted proteins | sample RifGroF2_FD_184002 | JGI IMG/M metagenome (GOLD analysis project Ga0209417, IMG submission 184002) | Groundwater microbial communities from Rifle, Colorado, USA - Groundwater F2 (SPAdes) (version 2) | ecosystem: Environmental > Aquatic > Deep subsurface > Groundwater | place: Rifle, Colorado... | reverse complement strand
TTTCAAACCACAACGAATCTGGTATATACTTCTTCATAACAAGCCCCTTCTTTGTTTTTGTTCTTGGTTATAATATAACCAATTTTAAGGGGCTTGTTTATTTCAAATTAATTTTCGGATAAGCTCTAAATAAAAAGCGTATAATTTTACCAAAATCAAACGCAAAAGAAGCTGCATTAATAGAAGATTTAGAAGTAATTGGCGTAGATAGCATAACAGAATTAGTAGCGTATCTTAGAAAAGAGCATTCTATAGAGCCAACCACAAACTCTTTTAGTAAATTTGTTAAAAACAGCTTAAATCTAGACGTAGATTTTAGTCAAATAAAAGGACAATTACAAGCAAAGCGAGCATTACAAATAGCTGCAGCAGGAAGACATAACATTTTATTCGTTGGGCCCCCTGGCGCTGGAAAAACAATGCTTGCAAAAAGACTACAAACTATAATGCCAGAAATGACATTTGATGAAGTTTTACAAACAAGTAAAATTTACTCAATATGTGGAAAACTTGGCAATAAGCCATTAATTACTCAACGACCATTTAGAAGCCCGCATCATACAACATCGCAAGCAGGTCTTGTTGGCGGCGGAACTTATCCACAACCTGGCGAAATTAGTTTATCTCACAATGGCATATTATTTTTAGATGAATTAACAGAATTTAAACGGGACGTGCTTGAAGTTATTAGACAACCTCTAGAAAATAAAACAGTATGTATCTCTCGCGTAAATCAAACATTAACATTCCCTGCAAATTTCTTGCTTGTAGCAGCACTAAACCCATGCCCTTGCGGCTATTTAGGCGACAAGAAAAAGACTTGTCACTGCACAAAACAACAAGTTAATAAGTATCTAGATAAATTATCTGGCCCATTATTAGACAGAATAGATTTACAAATAAGTGTGCAGTCAGTTGAATATGACACAATAAAAGAAAAAAATATAGAATCAGAAAGCTCTGAATCTATGTTTGAAAAAGTATTAAAAGCTGTTATTATTCAAGAAGAAAGATTTGGAACAAAAAGTATGTTTAACTCTAATATGACCCCAGATCAAATAGATAAATTTTGCAAATTAACCGAAAATGCCGAAATAACAATAAAAAAGGCTTTTGAGGTGCTTGCCTTAAGTATGCGCGGCTACCATAAAATTTTAAAAGTCGCTCGCACTATGGCTGATTTGGATGGATGCGAAATAATAGATACTAAGCATATACGTGAAGCTGTTATGTATAGATCTTTAGATCAAAGTTTAGATAAACAAAGGGCTTAAAAAAGGGGCAATTATGATACTTGGCTTGGGAATAGATAGTGTAGAAATAAAAAGGTTTGTAGATTGGGCGAATTACACGAAAGAAAGTCTAAAAAAAACGTTAACCCAGCAAGAAATAGACTATTGTCTAGAAATACCAATAAAGGCTCCGGAGAGATTTGCATCAAAATTTGCCGCCAAAGAAGCATTTTTCAAGGCATTTTCCCAAATGACCCCAGAAAATAACGTCCCTTTTTTAACAATTTGCCAAAATACAAGCATTATACAAACCCAACATGGCCGCCCAAAACTTTTAATAAATTGGGAAAATATCTTAAATTTTACTAAAAACATCCAAAACGAAAATATAATAAGCCATATTACAATAACTCATACTAAAAACACCGCTACAGTCCTTGTAATTCTAGAAAAATTATAACTATTATATCGCCTTGCTCCGGATATAAAAGATCAATTCTTTTTAAACCAAAAATCTTTGCATGGGGGCAAACCAACACTACTAAAACAGGGGCTTGGCCCCTGTACCCTAACCAAATAAACTAACAATTATAAACAAATATACATATGACCAACAATTTTATTTACTTTTTATTGAATTATAATTTGACAAAGCTCTAAGTTACTATATTATTAAAACATAATACATCACATTTTCAATATGTATTGTTTCTTTAAATTGCAAATGTTAATCGCGGGGTAGAGCAGCCTGGTAGCTCGTTGGGCTCATAACCCAAAGGTCGTTGGTTCGAATCCAACCCCCGCAACCAATTTTCTAAAAAATTCCCAATTTCACCTAATATCAATAGCACCTTCTTGCAAAAGATCACTCCACCCTTTAGCATTATCAGTCTGCGGCATAAGCCCTCTATTTTGAGCATTCTTAATTGGCGAATTTTCTTTGCGCATTTTCTGAGCATTTTGCCAAATATAATCAATAATTATCTGCTTACTTTTTTCTGAATCATAATTTTCGCTAGAACCAAGCATTCCAGCAGCACCAAAAGCATTAATCGCTTTCTGCGCAATATTTTCACGTATCCATTTATCAAAATCAGCTTTTGTCATTGACAAAAGATTTTTTCCCTCAACAAGCGATGTTGGAATTTTTTGTGAAATAGACCCAATAGCCAATTGCACAATCTTTAAAGCCATTACTGGATCATCAATGCGAATATTCAAAGCCTTTATACGTGCATTTGGATTAATTAAATACAACTGTGACCATCTATGATGCCCATCAATTATATATTTTCCTCCAGCTGTAACAATTGGCCCTCCTGGAGAAAATGGCTGCCCTTTTTCATCAAATCCAGTTTTTGACGTTAAATATCCGACTAAAACTTCCGGCTTTTCTTTTGCAAGTGGGTACTTTAAGGATTTTTCAACGTCTATTTCGTTTTGTGTAGGAATTAATTCACTAGCCTTATACGATATATCATGATCAAAAACAACTTTATCCAAAGCATGGTCGCCAGATTTTAAAACAGCTAAAAACTTTGGATCATTAATATTTGCCCCCAACTCTTTTATAAAAAGAGAGTAATCTTCTTTAAGCATTTTTTTCAACTCATCCTGATTTTGCAAGCTTGAATTACCTTTTAACGCCACACTTACAACTTTTTCTGATTTATTTTCTGGAAGCGCTTTTACTGTTTGCGCATAAAAAACATTAAATAATGCCCAAAAAAATATCAGTAAAAAAAAATCTAGAGAAATAAAACTCATAATTTTTGTAATAAAATTTTGCATAATATACTCCCCGCTTTAATAAAATCAAAAAACTAATCTAAACCTCCACTAACAAAACAATACCAAACTTGCTATTCTATTTGCAATATTCTTTAAAAAATCATAGATTTTTAATATACTGGTTTATTTTTTTTAAAAAAGAAAAAAGAGAAGAGTTATGAAACAAAAAAAAATATTTATAATTTTGTTTTTACTATTAATAAGCATAAATTCAACAATAACAAACGCCATGCTAGATAATACGCCAGAATTATATAATATTTTAGAGCCAGACGATATCGGTCTGGCCAAATCTCTAACTACAAATTATTTAAAAAACATATATTTATATTCTCAAAAACATGATCCTGTAAGAATATTAACTAGAACACTATGGCATATATTTTATGGCCAAGAAAATGATCAACTTATTACAACAAAAAAAGGGCCTATTGCCGTTACTACTCCAGAAATTTTTGGAACACTACTAAATCATGTGTATACAAATATTAAAAACGCAGAAAAAGATACAGAATTAATCGATAAATTAATTATAAAACATAATTGGATACAATTATATTCTCAATATTTACCACAAGAAATACGAGATATAGAAAATATAATAAATTATTTTGAACTAGAATCTAAAAAAATAGATCAAAAATTGGAAGAACTTAATAAAAGATTAGAAGAATCTAATAATAACAGACTAAAACTCGCAAATACATTTGAAACACTTTTAAAAGAATCAAAAACCATAAAAACAAATAAATTAAAAGAAATTAACCAAAAATTCACAAAAAAATCTCCCGAAAAAGATAATGCTATAAAAAAAGCTTTAGAAGAAATAAACAAAAGATATGACATAAATAATTTTAAAAAACTCAGAGATAAAATTAATCTTGAAATAGAAAAAATAAAAAAAGAACAATTAGAAAAAATAAAAGAAAAAAAGAATATAATAGACGAAAGTAAAAATAAAAATCTTGAACTTGCAAACAAAATAAAACTATCTCAAAGCCCAGAAAATACTTTTCTAGAAATTGAAAATACAATAAAAGATTTGTTATTAAAAATTAGATCATGCTGCAACTCACAACTATATTTACCAAGAATAACCTATGGAATTTTGTGGGCCTTTTTTATATCCAAATTTAATACAAACGAAAATTTAAAAACATGCCTTCAACAATTAGATGTTAGCTTAAAAAACAAAAATATAAATTTAGAGAATTTTGAAAATACAAAAAACTCTAATACAGAATTCGAAAAAAAATTTAATTTTTTATCCCCAAAAGAACAAGTCTCTATATTACTTAAAAATTATTCACAATCTCTTTTCGATACAATAGAATTAACTCGAAAATGCAACTTTCCTTCAGAAATAAAAATGGGCAGATTTGTCTATGAATATTGCCATGACAAAATAACAGACAAATTTTCTGACTGTTTTGAGTGCACGATGCTAGATTTATTTAGCATCTTACTTTATAACCCTTTCACTAAAAAATATGATCCAGAAATAATTCCTAAAAATTTAATATCAGGCACAGGTTACAAGAAAATAATAAAAGCTCTTAAATACTCACACATTGCTGATAAAAATAAATTAACAGAGCTAGATTTTAGCATCCAAAACGGGTGTATAAATTTCACTTCCCTCAAAAAATTAAAAACAAAACTTCTGGAACTTGGCATAACCAAATCACAAATTAACCAAACAAAACTTAGCGATATTAATTCATGCAATATTACAAGTTCTATAGTGAGACAAGAATTAATAAATATTACATCTGGACTTGAACAAATTAAATATAATCAATATGACAAAAAATGCGAAATACTACCACTTGTAGAAAATTTTATAAATATACTAAACTTCTTTTACGGCACAAATGCAAAAAACATAGAAGAATTCGGGCCAATTCTTTCTTTAGAAAATACAGAAACAAAAACTAAAAGAATTGTTAACTTTGAATTAAAAAATGGCGAAAGACCAATAATAACTATAAAAATAAATCATCATGCAAAAGATAAACAAAATTTGTCTTTTTCAATAAAAATAACACTCATGAAGCATCACACAACTTTAGAACTAAAGGACCGAGATCAAAATCAAAACAGCATGCCTGAGGAACTAGCTACAAATATCGCCAAAGTATTATTCAAAAACCTTGAATTTGAAAATAAAATATCAAATAAATTAATACCATTTTTTGCTCTAACGGTAAACAAAAAAACTTTAAAAAGCCTACCACTAGACCTCAAGCTTGTTTTATTTGCCTATTACTCGCTAAGTATAAAAAACACTCGCTCACAACTAGCAATATCAAAGCATGCTCTAAATAATAATTTGTTGCAATATCCAGAAATCAAAAATTTATTATTTAAACTAAAAACCAAATTATGCCAAGACATACAAACTGAGTATAAACTTATAGAATATATAATAAAATCAGGGGCTTACTTAAATTACCCTGAGCTTAAAGAATATCTCACAAAGCGTGCAACTCAAACTCTAAGCGTTATTTGCAAACCAAATATTAATATTAATAAAAAAACATTTTATGAATTACAAGAATATCTAATTAAAAATAGCGCAAACATAAATGCTAAATGCGAACCTAATGGCGATACTTTATTAATTAAAACGATAAAAGAAAAATACTTTGACCTAACTAGAATTTTAATTAAAAATAAAGAAATAGATCTCAATCAAACCGGCCAATACAATCAAACAGCTTTACACGCAGCCGCTACATCTGGAAATATAGAAATAATAAATGAGCTTCTTGATAATAAACTAATAGACGCTAATTTACTCGACAATAAAAACAATACACCTCTAAATCTTGCAATAGAAAATAACAGACTAGAAGCTGTCAAATTTATGCTAGAAAACAAAAAAATAAATATTCCAACAATAAAGCCATCTCTTCACTCTGCATGCACTAAAAATAACGAAAATATGCTTAAATTTTTACTTTCAAACACTAAAACAAATAATTTTTCACCTGACTATAACAACAATATGCCACTACACATAGCAGCTTTTTATGGTCATACAAATATAGTACAAATTCTAGCAAACTTACCCGACACAGATATAAATAAGCCTGGCTACAAAAACAGAACGGCTTTAAATTTAGCTGCAAAAAATAATAAATTATCTACCGTTATTTGGCTTTTAAAACAACCAAACATAAATCCAAACTTACAAGACTCTGGGCAATATTCACCACTAAATAGAGCTGTAAAAAATAATTTCGAAAGAATAACAAAAGAATTAATTTCTCATGAAAATACTGATATTAATTTACCAGATAGATGGGGCTACAGCCCAATATTCTGGGCAACAAAAATAGAATTTTTGAGATTACTTATGAAAAATAAAGAATTAGATGTAAACAAACAAGATCATCGTAAAAAAACCCCTCTTTATTGGGCCAGCACAAAAGGCAACATCCCTTTTGTAGCTACACTTCTAACTCACAAAGAAATAGATCCTGATATTGCAAATTTTTTAGGAAAAACGCCACTGAGTGTTGCTCACGATAAAAACTATACACAAATTGCAAATCTCATAGAAAAACATAAAATAAAAAATAAAAAAATCAACTAAATCTATAGAATTTAATATAACAAAAATAAAAATATAATTTTTATAAAATATTTTTTAATAAGAAATTATTTGCGTCTTTTAGCAACTCTTTTGCATTATCATAAGTTAATTTTTCATATGCATCTTCATATTCTAGCCAAGCATAATCAACATGTTCATTAGAAATTGTAACATGCTTGTAAACAGCTTTACCTAGAAAAAAATAAACCGTCTTTTTTGATAGTTCACCATTTTCACCAGTAAAAAAATATTCAAAAGACTGCTCAAACTTATCATGTATTTTTGCTCTTACGCCAGCTTCTTCAAACAACTCACGCTCAGCAGCCTGAATTTTTGTTTCACCTTTTTCTATTCTACCTTTTGGAAAACCCCAATGCCCACCGTTTGAGTACTTTAACAATAAGAATTCAACCTTATTTTTGCGTTTAAAATAAACGACTACGCCAGCGGAAAACCAAAATTTCATAATTCTCCAAAACAACCACAAAGTGTTAATAATATAGCTAAAAAACTAATCTAGAAAATATAATTTTACCTTAAATATTTTTCTTGTGTAATAAATCAACAAAAACGCGAATAAACAAATAGGCCCAACCCACAACCAAAATCCTAATTTAAATAACAAGAAATTTGGCAATTTACCTGTAAACAAGCCTATAAGCTTATATATAGCTCTATAAACAAAATATATTAACGTAAAAATCACACTCAACTGCAAAATATATCTTAACAAAAATTCTACAAACTTACCTAAATAAAACTTAACCCCAAACATCTTATTTAATACAATTATATACAAGCAAGTTTGTACTATCGCGGATATCGTTGTTGCCATCGCAAGACCTACAGATAAAAACATTTTCACTAAAAGCATATTCATACAAAAATTTACGCCCGTACCAAAAATAGATATAAATGTTGGAGTCCACATACTGTGAAATGAATAAAAAACATTTAATAAAATTTTGTTTAGAGAAAAGAAAAATACACCAAAAAGATATGCTATCAAAATACTTCCAGCCTCTTGTGACTGAAGTATAGTAAATTTTTTTGAAAAAAGCGTAGAAAAAATCTCTGTAGAAAAAAACATCATCATCAAAACTGCCGGAATAGCTATCCAAAAAATAAGTTTAGTAGCTTCCAATAAATAAAACTTTATTCTTTTAGGCGCGTATAAAGTTAATTTAGAAAAATGTGGCAACAAAATTGTTGCAAACGCCACTCCAAAAACACCTAATGGTATACCCATAAATCTTTCGGCATAATTAATCAAAGAAACTGAACCATCCGGTAAATATGAGCCAAAACTTGTATCAATAAATAAACTAACTTCTACAACACTCATACTAAAAAGACAAGGTATAAATTTTTTAATAACGTGCCAAAAAGATTTAAGCGTATCTTTATCATATTTTTCAAAAGAAAAACCAAGCCTAAAATATGTAATAAGATGCAAAAGAAGCTGTAACAAGCCTGCAAATAAAATAAAAAAACAAAATATCTCAATTGGCAAACCAAATGCTGTACATACAAATATACCTATAATAAAAACAATATTTAATAATACCGGCGAAATTGCTGGAACAAAAAAATGACCTATTGCCTGTAAAGGCCCTGCAAGTAAAGCACTTGATGATATAAAAAAAACAAACGGCATTAAAATTCTTAATAATCTTGCACAAAAAATTGTTTTTTCTGCCGAAAATCCAGGCGCACAAAACATGATTACCAAGCTTGGTTTCCACATCGCAAACGCACATAAAATTAGAAGAATTCCCTCAAAAACCAAAAAAGACAAAGTTAGCAATTTATTAACAGAACTTATATTTTTTTTTCTTATAGTCTCAACTACAGACGGAACCATTGCTGCAGAAAGCGCCCCCTCTGCAAAGATCTTTCTTAATGAGTTTGGCAACTTAAATGCTATAATAAAAGCATCTGACATTGCACCAACACCCAAAAAATTTGTAAGCATTATTTCTCTAATTATTCCAAAAACACGACTCAACATTGTCGATCCACCAACTTGAGCTGCTTTTTTCAAAATAGAGTCTTTATTTGCTATTTTTGCGCAATCATTACTTATATTTTTTTTATTAGCAACATTTTTCATGAACAATTATCCCAGAAAAAATAATTTATAAATAATAAATATTATTTAATGCGTTTTATTGCATCTATTTGTAAAACAGTATTAGATTCACCAGTAATCATATTTTTTATTGTTACGGTTTTATCTTTTTGTTCTTGTTCTCCCAATATTAGAACATATTTTGCGCCCATTTTATTGGCTCTACGCATCATACTTTTTATCGAACCACCTTCTAATAAGATATCGACACATAAACCAGAATTTTGCAAAGTGTCAGCCAATAACAATGCTAAAGTATTTTGTTCTTTATCCATCGGTAAAATTAAATTCAAAGCCGGCTCTTGTGGCAAAACAAGCTTATCAGCCATTTGCTCTAACAAAAGCAAAACTCGCTCGACACCAATTCCTACCCCAACTGATGGCTGATCAACTTTGCCACCTAATTGTGAAACTAATGAATTATATCGACCACCACCGCAAAATGAACTTTGAGCACCCAAATTTTGACTAACAAACTCAAAAACAGTTTTACAATAATAATCCAGACCTCTTACCAATCTTGGATCTAAAACATAATTAACAGATAATAACAAAAGCTGCTCTTTAAGCGTTTCCCACTCTATAGAACAATCTTGGCACAAGAAATCTGTTATTACCGGGGCATCTTTATAAATTTCCTGGCATTCAGGATTTTTACAATCAAAAATTCGCAAAATATTAGTTTCTCTTCTATTTTTGCACTCTTGACATACTTTATCTATTTTATTATCCAAAAAATTTTTCAAATTTTCTTGAAAAATTTGCCTATCGGCACTACAACCCAAATAATTAATTAAAATTACATAATTATCTAAACTAAGTTTTTCTGTAAAAAATCTATCCATCATCTTAATAAAATGCGCATCTTGAGAAACAGAATCTGAACCTATTACTTCTATGCTAATCTGATGAAATTGTCTGTATCGACCCTTCTGAGGCCTTTCATACCTAAACATTGGACCCCAGGTGAAAACTTTCCATGGGGTATTTTCTACATTATTTTCTATAAAGGCTCTTATTGCAGATGGCGTAGCCTCTGGCCGCAAACATATCTCTTCATTTTCATGTTGAGAAACTATCTTGAACATCTGCTTTGAAACAACCTCTGTCTCCTGACCTGTAGAACGTCTATACATATCTAACGGTTCGATAATTGGTGTCGCTATTTCTATAAAATTATATGCTTTTAAATGCTTTTTTGCTTGATCTATAATAAAATTAAATAAACTAAGATCCAAAAAATCTTGCGTACCTTTTATTCTTTTAAACATTATAAAACTTCCCAAATATAATATTTTTAAAAATTTAAAATATATTTTGTTTTCATAATACCATAAACAATTTTTTTTTAATATAAGAGCTTATCCGAAAATTCCAGCCATCTTATAAAGCCTTAAAGAACAAGCAAGATGCAAAAAGCTATCATAAGATTTTCTTTTTTTAGCCCCACAAGTTTTAATTCCGCGAAACCATGATAAAATGCCAAAAAATTGTTCTATGATCCACCTGCACGGGGCCGTATATTTGTGAACCCATTTTTTGCGTCTTGGGTTAATAGAAGCAACAAGCGCTAGGTTTTTATCTTTGCAAGCTGAGTAAAGTTTTTTTACATCAAAAGCACTGTCAGCAGAAACAATTCTTATATTTTTAGATTTTTTCATTTTTTTTATTGCGCTATCAAGAGTTTTTGAATCGTGAACATTTGCAGGAAATATATCT
>Ga0209417_1007492_pt1 | contig 10475 bp, 3 predicted proteins | sample RifGroF2_FD_184002 | JGI IMG/M metagenome (GOLD analysis project Ga0209417, IMG submission 184002) | Groundwater microbial communities from Rifle, Colorado, USA - Groundwater F2 (SPAdes) (version 2) | ecosystem: Environmental > Aquatic > Deep subsurface > Groundwater | place: Rifle, Colorado... | reverse complement strand
ATTCTGGCGTAACAACATTGACGGGACTAACAACATTGTCAGATACAATAATTAATGGGGTTGCTACAGTGAATGGTACGTTGACATCAGGAAGTGCAATATTTAATTCTGGCCCAACAACATTGACTGGATTGACCACATTGTCAGATACAAGCATTAATGGGGTGGTTACAGTGAATGGTACATTGACATCCGGCAGTGCAATATTTAATTCTGGTTCAACAACATTGACCGGATTAACCACGTTGTCAGATGCAAGATTGCAAGGAGTGACGACGCTGTCAGAAACAAATTTAGTTGATACATTGACGTCAACGGGAGAAATCTATCAGGCGGGATTGATGACGCTTTCAAATACAAAGTTAATTGGTACAACAAGCAATACAGGAACGATAACTTCATCAGGGACTATCTTTAATTCGGGAGCAACAACATTGACTGGATTGACAACGCTTTCAGGAACAAAATTGTCTGGAACATTGACGTCAACGGGAGAAATCTATCAGGCGGGATTGATGACGCTTTCAAATGCGAGTTTATTGGGTACATTGAATGTAAATGGAGCAACAACAATGACGGGTGCATTGACGGTTAACACTACAGCAGCCAATAATGTGCCGGTGACGAAAGCTGGGACGGGATTGTGGATTGTTCGCGGCGTTGTTGAATCGAACGGTACCAAGGGGAGGGGAGAGGGATACTCTTCGTTAAGGGATGCTCAAGGGAAATATAGTGTCACATTTACTAATGCATTTGGAGTTTCACCTGTCGTTGTGTTAACCGCAGAAAGATATGCTGATGGTGCACCACAATGCTTTGCTCGGCTTCGCGCATGTGCTACGACTGGTTTTACGGCGTGGCTTCTCGATGAGAACGCAGTAAATCAGGATTCTGCTTTTTGTTTTATTGCTATAGGTCCTTCATGACGTTGAAAAAAAAGAGCAATTTATGATAAAAAAAATGTTTTTTATTTTTCTTTTTATGCCTCACATATATCCTGCAACATGGAGTGGCGGTTCAACCCCGAGTGTTATTGATGACGATTTATTAATTGATGGTTCTTGTACATTTTCAGGAAATAGAAGTATTACTGCAGATACTTTAGATGTGACCGTAACCGTTGATAATGATGCGGTTGTTAATGGTTCATCACATATTTTGGAACTGATTACAACAAGTGTAGATCGAGAAATTACTTTTAATATTACAGCAGATGACGATCTTACGTTTGCAGGGGGAACGAGTGGTTTTTTTCAGATTATTCAACGTGGTCCAGGTGCGATTCGCTGGAAAATTAATGGAGGGCGATCAGTAATTTTTCGCAATGGTTCTACCGGTGAAGAAGATGATGATGGGGTTCGCTATTTTATTTCAATGGAAAATGCTATTGATGGAACGGTGATTCAGCGTGGTGATAATAGTGCATTACATGCTGCTTTTAAAATTTTAAATAATTCAATGGTTACTTTTATTGCATCGACGTTGCTGGCGGATGATCCGACAGAACAGGGTGCATTTATTTTTGATACACAAAATACAAATGCTGCAGGACGGACGTATATTGAAATTGGCGATGATGCGGGTTTTATTGTTTCAGGACACTATGTTACCAATTTAACCGATCCAACTACGGTGGCGGTACATTTAGATCAACCTGCTGGATTAGAGCCGATTGTCGAGTTAAAATCAGCAACCAATGATTCTGCGTATGCAAATATGTTGATCATTAATAAAAATATTAATTTACCAGAATTATATGTCGATCCAACACGTAATGGTTTATATACCGGAGATCAGAGTGGTTGTATTTTAGGAACAAATAGTACCTTGCGATTAAAAAATAATACTTATCTCGATTATGTGGGGACTACGACTAATATAGATCCATGGTCTGCCCCGGTATCAGTGTTACAAAATCGTTTATCAGAAGAGATTTTAAAAGCGCGAAATGCATCAGCGTTATTTGTTGATGGGGCGCCGGCTGGAACAGAAGGTGCGCTTAATGCACGTATTTTAATGGAAGAAAATAGCGGAATATTTTTTAGGTCTGGAGCCGATTTAAATGGTTCTTACACCCAACAGAGTGGTGCAAATTTTTCGTTTTTAATTACGCCGACAGCGCAGCCAGCTGGAGCAGGAAATATTATTTTTGATATTGAGGGGGCTCTCAATATTCTTGGTGATTCCGATGGAACGAATATTATTAATATTTTGTCTCGAGAAGTTGATCCGACAGGCGGATTGATTGAAATTGGGGAGGGTGATGCGAAATTTCCTCAAATTACTTTTGCTGAAGATGCTCAAGGAGATTTGTTGCAGTACGCAAAAGCATGCATGCTTGCAAATAATAGAATTAATTTATCAAACATGATTATTCGTCATGATGATTTTTTTCACGAAGTTAATGCAACCAATACACCGCAAAATTCTGAGCCCGTTTATATTGGCGGTGAAACATTTAAGTTGGTTACGAGTGAAAATCTTTCTCGTCCTAAACTTGCGTTGTATAATTCATCATTAAACTTACATACAAGTGCCGCATTGACCGGCCTTGACTTGTGCGTAACTAATACGACTCTCAACCAAGTGAATCAATCATACGTACGCTTTTACCAAAATGGCCGCGTCATAGATAAAGGTACTGGTCGTGCTCTGATTTTAGGGACAGATCCGGGATCTTACGCATATGATTATGCAACGATTGTTGATGCGGCAAGTTATTTTGATATTCAGCAAGAAGTTAATCAAACGGCTGGTTATACGCATCAAGTTGATTTAGTAACGGCAGTGAATGATGATACCGTTATTCAAGGAATTACGGGTGATATTTCTACACAGTATAGTATTCATACACTATTTTTGGGTAACGAAAGTAATATTCAAGTTGGTTCTCAATCTGCGCCAAGTGGTGTGACATTAACGACGTTGCCGAAATTGTACATTAATGGCAACTTTTTTTCTTTTATGTCGCAAGGTGGAACGGTTGGTCAGCCAGAATTGTCTGGTACGATAGGACAAGGAGGTATTTTTGTTGATATCAATGGAACAATCGGTATTGCGTCTTCGGCTCGTGCGCATCTAAGTATGATGGTGACTGCCAGTTCTTCTACATCAGTTATCGATTTGCCAAAAAATCGTATTAATTTTGGTGCCAATACCGGTGTTACAAAATGGAACCTTAATCTTGCAAATGAGCAGACGATTGTTTCCGTTGGCCAAAGTCTTTCTGATTTTACTATTGATTGGAAGGGAACAAGTAAAGATTACACTGGTGGTTTTATTCCGTTTGATCCGGTCGGGAGTTTGGGTCAAGGTGTTGTTGCAGCAAATTTGTATCATCTTCCTGAAATAAAAGGATCGGTTGATGAACTGCAGATAAAACGTTCACGCATTGGTGACCCAGTTCATATTATGGTTGATGGTGGGCTAATTCGCGAGCTTGTCTTTTTAAAAGGTTATGATTCTTCAGAAGCGCCAACAGGCCTTGTTGCGATAAAAAATAATGGACGTATTGGTATTGGTAATAATAATACACGTGAAGATTCGATTGATGCAGCGGTTGTTTTAGGGATTAATGGTGTTATGTTAGTTCCCGATGGTAATGGTGTTGTTGATCTTAATACTGATATTGAAATTAATAATTATTGTCATATTATGGCTGGTCCAAATTTTGGTCAATCGTCGGTACAAGCACTGTATATTCATGCAGAAAATCCTCGCATTTTGCGCGTAAAGCGTGAAGGTGTTTTGGATTTGAGTACTTTTACCTCAGACAACATGCAGTTAATTTTTAGTGGACAAGTAAAACTTGTATGTGAGCCGGGATCTAAATTGTTGCTCGGCGGAGGAACATTACTTTTTACTGATAAAGCACAATTCTGCATACAAAATGAAATTGAATCAGCACCATCTACGGGAACTTCCGTAACCAGTACCGATGATTTTAGGGTACCAATTATTGGAACGGGGAAAATCATTTTTAATGAAGATGCTGCATTTGTGGTGGAAAAAGATAGTTATGTTGGTTTTGAATGGGAAGATTTGGTTGGTTCCATCACAAGTACTAATTTTACCTTAAGTATTCGAGATAATGGATCTTTGCAAATTGGAACTGAACGTATGTGGGGTGGTGCTTTTCAAGTAGGTAATACGGTTAATCGAAGCGGTGCGGTGAGTTTGACGATAGAATTGGATGGACTTAATGCACTTTGGGCGATTAATAGTCAGGGCTTTTTTGGTATTGGTGTGGGAATTGTAGATAAGCATGAATCTGTTCCAAATAATTGGTTAGTTGGCTCACTTTATAATGTTGCTGCATTTAATGTGAATATTACGCAAGGAACAATAAAACATAATAATATTTTATTAGGAAGTTCAGATGAAGCAGCTCTTTTGGCTATTGGGCCGGCGACTTATTCATTAAGTTTGCCAAGCATTGCAACCGACTTTTATGCATTCAGTGCGCTTGGAGGTGGCAATATGATTCGGATTGAAAGTGGTGTAACGGCCGTTTATCCCGTTGTACTAACAACTGCGTCTTCATCGGTTGGTGTTTTTTCTTCAACGGATATTATTCGTGATAATAATAATGCCTCTTACGTTAATGCGTTAGCGGCGAGTGGAACACCACAAAACTTCTTTAATGTATTTAAGAGTAAAGAAATTAACTCAATGGCATCTCCTGCGGCAAATTTTGCACAGGCTTCCTTGGGGAATAATCAGATCGCCTATATTTTTAATAATGTAATTAATCGCAAGCGACTTGTTCGTATTTTGGGAAGTTATGGTGATAGGGTTTCTCCTGATGATTCTTTACGTATTGGTGCCGTTGGTATAAACGTTAATAAGACTACTGGTTTAATAAATAATGTGATACAGATTGTAAGATGAAAAAGGACCGTTATGAAGCTAATAAGGTATCTTATTTTTCTTGGGTTGTTTAGTCAGCTTAATGCGCGAACATTAGTTACACCAGATTCATACTATCCTCGCTTTCGTCGTCATAATATAAAAGATGCAATGAAGTACCAACTATCTCAGCCGCAAGATAAAACCGTAATGAATTTTTTTGGTGAACCTAAAATTATGGTAGGAGATAAACAGCAAAGAGATAATGGTGCTGTTCCACCGTCACCGATTTTTGTCGATGATCAATCTCAGAAAAAAATTGAACAATTGCATGATTTTATAAAAATATTAGAAGACAAAAATAATAAGTTTGATATTGAATTACAGAAAAAAAACATACAGCATCAAAAAGATCTTAATCATTATATGAGCAAAATAGAAAATATTACTTACGAAAAAAAGATGTTAGAAAAAGATAACGTGCTTTTAAAGAAAGAAAAAGTACAACTTGATAAGCACCTTAAAGACTTGACTCATCAAAATAAGAAATATGAAAAAGATCAAGAGAAGTCACTCGCACAAATAAAAAAACAGAAAGAATCTTTAGAAGATGATGTAGCAGAGATTGCGCAGCTTAAGACAGAAATTAAAGATCTTGCACGAGATAAAGATGTTGGTGACTATGAGCGCACCATTAAAGATTTGAAGCAGAAGATTGCTTTATTAGAAAGTTTAAAAGAAAAAGCTGATGATCAGTCAGGAAATCTTAAAGTAGAAAACAGAGCGTTAGATAAAGAAAAAAATCAGTTGAATAAACAAATTCAAAAATTGATTGATCAAAATAAGAAATATGAAAAAGATCAAGAGAAGTTACACGCACAAATAAAAAAACAGAAAGAATCTTTAGAAGATGATGCGGCAGAGATCGCGCAGCTTAAGACAGAAATTAAAGATCTTGCACGAGGTAAAGATGTTGCTGGCTATGAGCGCACCATTAAAGATTTGAAGCAGAAGGTTGCTTTATTAGAAAGTTTAAAAGAAAAAGCTGATGATCAGTCAGGAAATCTTAAAGTAGAAAACAGAGCGTTAGATAAAGAAAAAAATCAGTTGAATAAACAAATTCAAAAATTGATTGATCAAAATAAGAAATATGAAAAAGATCAAGAGAAGTTACAAGCACAAATAAAAAAACAGAAAGAATCTTTAGAAGATGATGCGGCAGAGATCGCGCAGCTTAAGACAGAAATTAAAGATCTGGCACCTAATAAAAATTACATTGAACTAAAAAAACAAAATGAAACACTTATACAAGAGAAAAAAACTTTGAACGATCAATGTGTTGTGCTTAAAAAGCAATTGGCGGAAGATCTTGAAGAGAGCAATCAAACTTATGTAAATTTGCAAAAACAGTATCAGGCGGAAATGGAACGATTGGAAAAAATTAAAAAAGAACGTGATAATTTTGAAAAAGAATTAAATAAAGTACAAGAGAAATACCGGACCTGTTCAATACAATTGGATGCAGAGTTAAGCCAACTTAAAGATGAAAAAGAGTCAAGCAAAAATAATTTACATGAGTGTCGTTCAGAAGCTAAAAAATATGAAATCATTATCGAAGAATTAAAAAAAGAAACTAATCAAAAAAACATTGAATATAACTCTTTGTTATTAAAGAGCGATGCATTAAAAGATAAAAATGCAGATTTGAAAGATAAGATTACCGTGTTAAAGGGTGCTTTAAAAAATATGGTGATATAAGTTGTTGAAAATCTGTAAACGGTAACAAAAAGACCGGAAAAGTGGTATGAAGCAAATAATAATAAGTGTAATTTTAGCAGTGTCACTTGTTCTTAAATCTGGACAAGCACAATCGGCCAAAAGTAAAGAATGGTGTTCGCTTAATGATCGATTAGAGTTCGACTCTTCAGTGAGAGTGCCAACGCTTGCCGATAATTATATTATTGATTTAGGTGCGCCTGAGGAGCAAAAAGACTATTCTTTGGATATATGGGCCTTTGGTTATGCGCGTTCTGCAGACAAAGCTTACTCGTGCAATGGTAAATGGAAAGTTCCATTGTCACAATTGTTCTTTTGTAAATCATGTTTTTATTTGCGTGAATCTTTTGCTGATAGTCAGGCGCTTGTTGGTGACAATCCGTGGGTAAACGTCTCTCTCATTTGCCCTCAAGTTGAGTTTTATGAAAAGGGGGCTCATTTTGGCATTGAATATGCGCACGATGTTGATTTTCGTTCCCATGATATTCGCATCGGGGCTCGTGCATATGTGCCGGTAAAATCAATTCGTATTGCGCGTCGTTACAGCGGGCAGGATGCTGAAAATGAAATAGGTTCCATTGAAGATGTGCGCCGTTTATCAACAGAAGTTATAACTGGTTCTCAGGGAAGTTCTACGATCGATCATTCTTTTGCTTATCGCATGGATTTTTTGAGTAGCCTTGCGGTAAATGATCAAGGAACACCTTTGGTTGATTACACGGCTGTTCCATTAACTATGAATGATATCGATGTAACTGATAATAATAATAATCCGGTTAATCTTATTAATCGTTCTGATGGCTCGGCGCCACCAACACCATTTGCAGCGATTAATACAAATGTAGCAACCTTCCAATTTTTAAATGCTGATGGTACCGGTTTAAGTAATAATGATCGTGGTCGTTTTAATCAGTCGATTAACTATAATGCATTATCGACTGATTATACTCATCAATCACAATTATGGATGGTGCCAACCGTTTATTGGGATGGTTCCGAATATGTTTTGACTGCTGATGCAAATTCATTGCGCAGTGTCATTGAGAATATTGTTAACGGGCAGATTCAAAGTTCTGTGGTTGATTATTTGAATGCGCAAGGAATTAGTCTTGCGACGCAGCAGATGAAGGGTGTGGGTGACATCAGTATGGAGCTCTTTTTGCAATGGCTGTGGCCTGATCGTGACATTTGGACTGAACTTAATTGTGAATTTATTTTTCCTTCGGGCAAAAAATGTACAAATCCATTTTGTGTTTTTTGTTATCCTTTGGGAAATAATGGGCACTTTGAAATTGGTCCAGGATTTGACATTGGGGGACAGATTGTTCGGTGGCTTTCACTGAACGCAGATTTTTCATATCATTTTGTTCTTAATGGATGTGAAAATGTAGCAGCTCCATTTTGTGGTGCCACAGTAAAAAATATTGGACCATGTGTCAAGGCAATGATCTCATGGCAATACTTAAAATTATATCTAGACGTTAATATTGTTGAACCAAAAAATCATGAATTTGGGCTGAATGCTGGTTATGAATTATATTTTAAAAAAAGAGATCGGGTAAGTTTTTATTGTTCTCAAGTTGAAGATTTTGAAGGTACATTGCAAACGCTTGATCCCTGCTTGCTTTCTTGTTTTACGCAACAGATTTCACATAAATTACGTGCCGAGTTTTTCTTTAATAAATCGGTAGGATCAATCTTTGGAGGTTTTTCTTATATCGTTGCAGGAAAAAACATTCCACAGGAAAGTTTCTGGTATGTAGGTTTTCTGATAAATTTTTGATTTTGGATGAGCTTTATTTAATTTCAAATTTGCAGTTTTTTTAAAATGGTTGCAAGTTTAAATTTTTCATGATTATAATGGGCAGAAAGCGTTAATTTTTCAAATATAAGGAGTGTGTATGTAAAATGTGTATTAAAGGGAGTACTTATGTAAAAAGTATTAATAAGGTGTAAATTGGAAAGTGTGAATTTAAGGGGTGTTTAATGAAACGTCTTTTTTTATTAATTTCTCTTTTGATGGTTTCTTCATTACTGCAAGCAGATACTAGAAAAGCAGTAGAAGAATCTGATTTCGCAGCCGACACAGTGCGTGCAATTTTTAATGATCTTTCAAATGAAAAAGTTGGTGACGTTGTAAAATATGAATTAATCAAACGCTCATCAGCTGTCTATTATCAAAAACGTGCTGAAGAACTTTGTGAAGGTGACATTGTTAAGAATTTTGCAGATTTGTACAATGCAGTAGAAAATCTTGGCAAATTGGCTGGCGATGAAAAACTTTCAGAAACATTTGTTGCAAAACTTAATGATGCATTGAAAGAAAAAAATGTTTCAGTTGATCTGAGTAAAGTTCTTGCATATTCCAATAGTTTGAAAAAACCGGTAACTCGTGGATTAAGACCTGCTCAAAATCCTGTTGATGATCCACGCTTACAAGTTATTATGGGTACTGTTGCGCGTGAAACAATTCGGCAGGTACTTAATTATGGCACAACAATGAACGTCAATAATCTTAATGTATCCGGTGATCAAGCAATTGCTGGAAATTTAGTTGTTCCTACTGCTACCATTACGACATTAGTAACATCTTCGTCTTTAACTAACTATGATAACTTAGGTGTTGCTGGAGTATTGACCGTACAAGGCGTATCAACATTTACTGGTAATATAACAGGACATGGTACAGCAACATTGACTCATGTAGCAGTTCCAGGAACCTTAACAGCGACAAATGCATTGGCAACAACATTGACAGGCACAACATTAGGATTTACACAAGCAAGTGGCACAACATTAACAGCGACAAACGCATTGGCAACAACATTGACAGGCACAACATTAGGATTTACACAAGCAAGTGGCACAACATTAACAGCGACAAATGCATTGGCAACAACATTGACAGGTACAACATTAGGATTTACACAAGCAAGTGGCACAACATTAACAGCGACAAATGCATTGGCAACAACATTGACAGGCACAACATTAGGATTTACACAAGCAAGTGGCACAACATTAACAGCGACAAACGCATTGGCAACAACATTGACAGGCACAACATTAGGATTTACACAAGCAAGTGGCACAACATTAACAGCGACAAATGCATTGGCAACAACATTGACAGGTACAACATTAGGATTTACACAAGCAAGTGGCACAACATTAACAGCGACAAATGCATTGGCAACAACATTGACAGGCACAACATTAGGATTTACACAAGCAAGTGGCACAACATTAACAGCGACAAATGCATTGGCAACAACATTGACAGGCACAACATTAGGATTTACACAAGCAAGTGGCACAACGTTGACAGCGACAAATATCGGCGCAACAACGGTAACAAGTGGGGCAGTAGCAACTGGAACATTGACCTCAACGAATGCATTAGCAGGGACGTTAACTGTAACAGGCGTGATTGCTTCAGGTGATGATATTTATGTTGGAGATGATTTGCATGTAGCAGCAGATGCGGCAGTTGTTGGTACATTAACAACAGATACGTTAATAGCAGCAACATTATCAGCTGGAACATTGACAGCAACAAATATAAAAGCCGGAACGTTGACTGTAACGGGCGTGATTGCTTCAGGTGATGATATTTATGTTGGAGATGATTTGCATGTAGCAGCGGACGCAGCAGTTGTTGGTACATTAACAGCGTCAACGATCTCAGCAAATGCGTTAAATGCCGGTGTAACATCACTGTCAAATACGTCGATATATGGTCAAGCAGGTGTTACAGGTACATTGACAGCAGCAACGCTCTCAGCAAATGCCATTAATGCCGGTGTAACATCACTGTCAAATACCAATATTTATGGCACTGCAAATGTTAC
>Ga0209417_1007486_pt1 | contig 10481 bp, 10 predicted proteins | sample RifGroF2_FD_184002 | JGI IMG/M metagenome (GOLD analysis project Ga0209417, IMG submission 184002) | Groundwater microbial communities from Rifle, Colorado, USA - Groundwater F2 (SPAdes) (version 2) | ecosystem: Environmental > Aquatic > Deep subsurface > Groundwater | place: Rifle, Colorado... | reverse complement strand
TGTTAGTAAGGAAGTCGCTGATACTGCGCGCGCGTTATTTGAACTTGCGTGGAAAGGGGCAGAGGAATATCAGACGAGAATTGATAAGTAAGGCTAACGGCTTACAATAAAAAAATAGGACCGAGTATGGTCCGACAAGGGTGTAGTCGCAGGCTTTAGCCTGCGATCTGAAGTATGAGAGAAGCGCAACAATGTGCGCAAGAGTTTTGTTTTCAATGTGAAGCTGGAAAAGGAGCTACGATCCGAGAGCACAATGCATGTGCGGTTGGAGAAACGCCGGATTGAGCCGACGCGGGTTGAGTTCCATCATGTGCGTCTTTAATACGACGCTTGCTGTTGAATACACTGCATCCATTTTACTTACTCCAGATACCACCGGCTTTGCCTACCGGCAAGGCATTCTCATCCACAACTTTTAGGATGAGATCACACTCTAGCAATTTTTGATGATTTTGTCAAGCGACTTGGACGGACAAAGAAGAATTAGGAGAATCTGTTGATATTTATTGACATATTTTGTCTTGTGACCATTGACAAGCAAAAGATTATTTGATAGTTTGGTCGGTTCACTTATAAAAGTGGATGAACAGGGAAGAGAGACAAAAAAACCGACCAACTCCCAATGGTCGGTTTTATGTTAGCCGAAACATGAGCCCATGTACCATGTTGTAGGGAACAGCGGCGACAGTCCGATGGCCCGGAAACATGGTACATGGGCTCATGTGTGTGATAAACAAAAAAACGCCCTGTAAACAGGACGTCTTTTTTTTGGGAAAGAGCTATAGCCATCACATTATGAAATGGGACTTTAGACGACTTGTCTGTGGATGGGATGCGAAGGACAAGCAGACCGCCACAGGAAAGGATGGATAAATCCTATTTCATAATGTGATGGCTATACAGTCTTGCGACCGCGCGGTCGTCTTTCCTTTCACAGGTCTTCATTGCAAGCATAGAGCAATGGAGAACTGTGATTGGAGGGCGACGTTGGAAAGATATCCTTCGTCGCCCAAGAGTTTGCCTTCTCGGCTTGGGAGCTCTGCTTCTCCTTGGCCCAACCACTTTTCGCCACAGGTAGGTTGGCACCTGCTTGTTCGTGCGATACTATCGCACTTGCTTGTCTGGTGGCGTTAGAGCATTGCACCCTCCTTTTATCGTCGTGGTTTTTTTGGTTACGAGAGCATGGCCTGGAGCTTGAGTTCGGCCATACGGATCACACCAGCGACGGTCCAGTTCTTGATAGTTCGGACGTCGGCGGCGGTGATTCCAGACTTTCGGATCTTGTTGGCCGCCAGACCGAGCTGGCGGTATTCCTGCGAGCTCACGCCTGCGACAGGCTTCCCTGTCTGGTCGCGTCGCGACTTCCTGACGAGACCGTACGCGTGAGCGATCAACATTCCATCCCGCTCGACTTCGAGCCATGAACGGTTGTCCTGCATGGCGAGCTTTCTCGATTCTTCTTCAGCCTTCTTCGCTTCCTCGGCCGCGTTGGCATCAACGATCGTCTTTTCAACGAGCGCCATTGCCTCGGGAACGGTCTGCGATCCGAGCGGCAGAACGGTCTCTGCGCACTTGGGGCAGAAGGACTTTTGGAGCAGACCTTTGAGGGTCACGTCCTCGAGCCGCTTTGCACCGAGCGCGCGCATGAACGTTCCGACCATGAGTGCGACCCTCGCCTCGGTCACCGGGACCAGACGCAAGCACTGACCGAACTTGCCAGGGCACACGACGTGGCTGATGCCGTCCTTCTCGATCACGAGTCCGGGCGTGAACCTGATCTCGGGCTCGAGCACAGCGGGCTCAACGGGCTTCGGCGTGAGGATATCCTCGGCCAAAGCTTCGACAGCCTCGAGCGAGTCGCATGCCTTCCAGTTCTTGCCGGCCGTTTCGATGATGGACGCGGCGTGGCCCAGCTCGACGTGGCTGGCCAGGAAGTTGATCGAGCCATCGAAGTGTCGCTCGACCACTCGGCCGAGAACTTCGAGGTCGCCAGGGAGGCCGGGGCGGGAGTCGTCCTTTGGAATCAGTCCGGGAGCCATCTGCGCGACCATGCGAACCTCCATGAAAATGCATGTGTCTTGGGTCCCGAACCTACAACACGTAGGAACGGATCAATTTTTAGAACTTATTGGTCTTACGACCTTCTAAAGTTGCAAGTTTTTTGACTTCCAAACTTAGAAGATCGTTCCGGGTAGCGTGTTCAGGGAGAGACCCTTTACACACCACCCGGAAGATATAGAGCGGAGAGAACGGAAAGAACGACTAGCCGTTGGCGACCTTGCGGGCCTTGGCCTTGGGGGTCACGGCCGGCGTCTCGGCGGCGGGAGCCTCGGCGGGCGTGGAGACCGGAGCCGGTGTCACGGCGACCGCGGCCTTGAGCTCGGCCACAACCTGCGGGCCGACCTGCTCACCGATCGGGGTCGCGAGGCTCGGCTTGTGCGTGAGCTTCGGCGGCGCGGGCTTCTCGGACGTGGCCTTCAGGAAGTAGCTTCCCTTGTTGACCATGTCCTTGAAGTCGAGCAGGGGAGCCAGCGCCGAGTGCTCTCCCATGCCGCTGTCGATGTCGCTGGTGGCCTTCTTGACGAGGGCCTTGCCGACGTCCTCGATGCAGCGCATGGTGTAGTACTCGGTCCCGACGTACAGATCGCGATCGCTCTCGTCGAGGTCGAGCACTTTGCACGCCGTTGCGAAGATCCTGTCGCGCAGGGCCTTGTCGAAGATCCTGCCGTAGAGCGGGGAAGGGTCGGACGAGGGCATCTGGAAGCTGGTCTTCATTGAATTTCTCCTCGGCTCTCTTTCGAGAACCTTTGAATGGCCTGCCTCCAGCCGTACCTGACCACCATAGTCAGATCCGCTTTCAGCTCAGTGGCGGCAAATGTTGTCGCCATTGAGCTGAAGCGAATCTCGGCAACCCCCTGTAAGTCCCCCTTGGGAAGGGGGACGTTTGAGGCCCAGAAATACGGAGGTAAAGTGTGACCCATTGACCTGCCCGAGGGCTGGTGTAGATCGTGAGTCTCTAGCGTATGAATTCAGTCAGCCTAGGCCGAGTGAACACATTTGAGACTCCCCGCCAATGTCGTCTTGTGAGATTCGATTGGACGGCTTTACTCTCTCCTCCGTGTTTCTGGGTCGGTTTTTAACAAAAAACCGATTGTCGTATATATCTGATCTTTTTAGCAAGAGTCAGACGTACACAACAACCGGTTCTTTTATTAAAAGAATGGCTATTGACTACCTTTATACCGTGGGTAGTGCACGGACTCTCTCCCAAAAGTCTTATTTGTAAGAATCATCTTAACGGTCATACTATATCATATTTTGTCAAAACTGTCAAGACCCACATGTCGGCGAGGTTAGAATTTTAGCTAAAATTAGACAAAAGCTATTGTCAGAAGATTTTGGAATTAGGAATTAAGAAGTAGGAAATACGAATATGCTGTGATATACTTTTCTACGCGCAGGCTAAAGCCTGCGGCTACCACTTATGACGGATCCTTTTTTGAAAACGATCGGCCACAAAACGGCACGACAAGTGTTTTTGCGCATGATCGAAAATAATCGGCTTCCGCATGCCATTCTTCTTGTTGGCCAAAAACATGTTGGAAAAACCCATCTTGTTACAGAGTTGATTCAGCATCTTTTTAATACTTCGCGTCATCCATCGCTTATTTCTGATGTCAGTCTTCTAGCAAGAGAAGTTGATTCAAAAACAGGTAAGAAAAAATCCGCTATTTCTGTTAAACAAGTTCGAGCACTTGTTGAACGTCTTTCAATGACTCCAATGGAAGGAAATTGGAAAGTTGCGTTTATTCAAGAAGCTGATCGACTTTCGATTGGCGCGGCAAACGCGCTTCTCAAAACACTCGAGGAACCAAAAGGAAACACTCTTATAATTTTACGCGCTCCAAGTGTTGAATCTGTTTTGCAAACAATCGCGTCTCGATGTCAGATTTTTCGACTACCACCTGTTGCAAAATCAGAAATCACACTAGCACTTCAAAAACGTGGGCTTTCAAAAATAGAAGCAAATGAAATTTCAGAGCGATCTTTTGGTTGTCCTGGAATGGCGATTCGATATATCCAAGATAGTGAAATGCGCGCGCGAAAAGAAACAGCGATTGCGCAAGTCGAAACTTTGATGAACGCGTCGCTTCCAGAACAACTTCGATCTGTTTTTGAATTGATTCCAAAAATAGAAATTGATAAATCAATTACACTTTCACATTTACTAGATGATTGGTCAGAAGTGTTGCGCGCGAATTTATTAAAAACAGTCGCTGAAAAGCAAACAGCAACCGTGAATAAAACCGCTCGCGTTCTAAATTGTATTCAAACTGTTCGTAGCGCGATTTCTCACAACATAAATCCTCATTTATCTTTAGAGCATATATTTCTAAATTCACATAATTGAACGCAGGCTAAAGCCTGCGGCTACCGCATAGTTCGTATGAAAAAATCTTTTTATCCAATTCTTTCAGTTGTACTTTTGCTCATTCTTCTTGGCGCTGGTTGTTCTCAACTCGGCGGCAAAGGAAATAAAGCGCCAGACGGCGGAGTTTTCAAAACAACTGATGCTGGAAAAACTTGGGTTACGGCAAACATTGTTCCGACTGCTCAAGGAATTGGAACGCTTGCCACAACAAACGTTATTAGCATGGAAGTAGACCCACAAGATAACGGCGTGTTTTTTTTGGGTTCTCGTGAAAGCGGAGTGTTGTACAGCGATGATGCTACCGCTTCATGGAAACTCCCTCGCCAAGCAGTTTTGAAAGAAGGTTCTGTTTACGCGGTTGAGGTTGATCCATTTGACCGTTGCACTGTTTACATTGCTAAAGGTTCGCGACTTTATAAATCAACGGATTGTTTGCGAACGGTTGATGATGAAACATACGTTGAAACGCGCGCTGGAGTTTCAGTTGTCAGACTCACGCTTGATTGGTATACAAAAGGGACGATCTGGATTGGTTTGAACAATGGTGATGTGCTTAAAAGCACTGACGCAGGGAAAACTTGGAAATCAGTTTTGAAACTCGGCAAGGAAGTTTCTCAAATTCTCATTAGTAACAAAGACAGTCGGCAAATAATTGTTACGTCGTATGCGCTTGGATTTCAACGCACATCAGACGGTGGTGACAACTGGGAAAAGGTTGATGGCGATGTAATAAAATTGAATGGCGCACAGCAAGTTTATTCACTCATACAAAATTCAGATGCGTCTGTCGTGTTGGCCGCGACAAAGTATGGCATTTTGCGCAGTAAAGATTTTGGTTTGAATTGGGAAGCGCTTAAACTTCTTACATCACCCGGACAAGTTGTGATTCGTGCTGTTGGTATTTCACCAAAAGATGCAAACACAATTTATTACGCTGTTAATTCAACATTCTTTCATTCAACAGATGGAGGACAAACATGGCAAACGCAAAAGTTTCCGAGTTTGCGTGTGCCACGAACTTTGATAATTGATCCTAAGGATCAGGCGGTGATATATGTAGGAGTTGCGGAGGCAACAGAATAAAATATGCACGCATATCTAAATTCAAAAAAACCTGAATTTCAAATCACGATCGAACACTTGCAAAAAGAGCTAGGGTCTTTGCGCACAGGTCGCGCGACTCCAGCTCTTGTTGAAGATATAAAGGTGAGCGCTTATGGATCGATAATGGAAATTCGTGGTCTTGCTTCACTCAATGTTCCAGACTCAAAAACAGTTGTGATTGATCCGTGGGACAAAAGCTTAATTCAAAACATTGAAAAAGGAATTCGAGATGCTGGTGTTGGTTTGAGTCCGGTTGTTGATGGAAATGTTTTGCGAATCATGGTTCCACAAATGACTGAAGAAAATCGAAAGCAAATAGTTAAAATCATGAAAGAAAAACTTGAAGAGGCTCGAATTCGCACACGCGGAATTCGCGAGGAAATTCGTGAAGAGATAATGAAGAAGGAAAAAGAAAAAGAATTTTCTGAAGATGAGAAATTTAAGTTATTTGATGAATTGGAAAAACTTACAAAAGATTATAACGAGCAGATTACACAAATGGGTGATAATAAAGAGCAAGAAATAATGTCTGTATGAGCAATAACGTGACAATGGAAAAATTAACCGCGCTCGCAAAGGCACGAGGGTTTGTGTATCCGGGTTCGGAAATTTATGGAGGACTTGCGAATTCTTGGGATTACGGTCCGCTTGGAGTTGAGTTAAAACGAAATATCGTTGAGGCATGGTGGAAACGATTTGTGACATCGCGCAAAGACATGGTTGGAATTGACGCGGCGATCATCATGAATCCAAAAGTTTGGGATGCGTCAGGACACACATCTGAATTTACAGATCCACTTGTTGAGTGCAAAAAATGTCACACACGTTTTCGCGCTGATCAAATTGATGTTACATCAGCGTGTGCGCATTGTGGCGCGAAGGATGAATTTACCCAAGCCAAGAATTTTAATCTGATGTTCAAAACATCCTTGGGTTCAACAGAAGACGATTCATCTGTCGCGTATTTGCGCGGTGAGCTTGCTCAAGGAATGTTTGTTGATTTTCCACTTGTTGTTCAAACTTCTCGCAAACGTGTTCCGTTTGGAATCGCGCAAATTGGAAAATGTTTTCGTAACGAGATCACACCGGGGAATTTTATTTTTCGCACGCGCGAATTTAATTTGATGGAGTTTGAATATTTTGTGAATCCATCAGAATGGGAAAAATGGTTTGAATATTGGCTTGGTGAAATGAAATCATGGCTTTTGTTTTTAGGTGTGAAAGAAGATCATTTTGTTTTAACTGAAATTCCAGATGGCGAACGCGCGCATTATTCAAAACGAACTGTTGATATTGAATATCATTATCCATTTGGACAAAAAGAATTGTACGGAATCGCATATCGAACAGATTTTGATTTGAAAAATCACATGGAAAAGTCTGGAAAGGACATGCGATATATGGATCCGATGAATAACGAAAAATACATTCCGCATGTAATTGAACCAACATTTGGAATTGATCGATCTGTGCTTGTAACGCTTTTGTCAGCGTACACTGAAGAGGAAGCTCCGACTGCGGAAGAAGGTGAAACTGATAGCCGAATAGTCTTGAAACTTCCAAAAGCGCTCGCGCCGTTTAAGATTGCGATTCTTCCTCTTTCCAAAAAGCCAGAACTGAACGCTGTTGCTGAACCGATTGCTGAAAAGTTGCGTGCAAGATGGTCAGTTGATTATGACGAAACACAATCAATCGGGAAACGATATCGCCGTCAAGATGAAATCGGAACGCCATATTGTGTAACTGTTGATTTTGACTCGCTTAACGATCATGCCGTTACGATTCGCGATCGTGATTCAATGAAACAAGTTCGGATAAAAATTGACGAGTTAGAACAGTGGTTTGGTGCAAATTTATAAAGTATGAAATCTTTTACTCTTAAAAATGGTTTACGTGTTTTGTTGAACCCGATCAAAGGCACAGATACTGTGACTGCTCTTATTTTTGTTCGAATCGGATCGCGTTACGAATCGTCTTCAATGAATGGTGTTTCGCATTTTGTGGAGCATCTCATGTTCAAAGGAACACAACGTCGTCCGAACACGCAAAAAATAACACGCGCTCTTGATGCGATTGGCGCGGAGTTCAATGCGTTCACTTCAAAATGTGTTACAGGTTATTATGTAAAATCCGATCGTAAAGCCCTTTCGCTTTCACTTGATATTTTGTCAGACATGCTTTTTAATTCAAAATTTGATGAAAAAGAAATCAATCGTGAACGAGGAGTTGTGATTGAAGAGATCAACTTGTATCGAGAGAATCCAATACATCATGTTGAGGATTTGATTGAGGAGGCGCTTTTTGACGGGCATGTTCTTGGAAGAAATGTTGTTGGAACGCACAAAACAATTACAGAAATGCCACGCGAAGAAATATACAAGTATTACAAATCAAATTATTCTCCATCAAACATGCTTTTGGTTGTGTCTGGAAATATAGATTCTCACGCACGAGCAATAATTGAAAAATGTTTTGGAAGAAAAAAGTTAGAGAAAGATCGTCAAGCAAAGTTTGAATCTTTTGTTGATCGCAAAGATTCAAAGTTAGCTCCACACATTCGCATACAAACCAAAAAAACAAAACAGATTCAAATTACAATTGGTTTCCCATCATATGGAATTGACGATGATCGCAATACTGCCTTAAGCTTGCTTTCGATCGTTCTTGGTGGAAATATGAGTTCGAGATTATTCATTCAAGTTCGTGAACGGCGAGGGTTGGCGTACCGAGTTGGGACAGACATGGAAGCTTATGAGGATGTTGGGTATTTTATTGTGCGAGCCGGACTTGATCAAAAACGTCTTCCACTTGCAATGAAAACAATCATGAACGAATTGCGTTCAGTCGCACGATTGGGAATTACAAACGAAGAGTTGAAAGATGCAAAAACATTTTTGCACGGGCAGGTTGCGATTCAGATGGAGGATTCATTTCATCAAGCTGAATGGTATGCGAAACAACAGATGTTTCATCGTCGCATGAAATCTCCACACGCGTTTTTGAAACAGATTGATTCGCAAACGGCTTCGGATATAAAACGTGTTGCAAAAGAAGTGATAAATTTTTCGAGAATGGGAATCGGTGTAGTCGGGCCGTTTAAGAATCGTGGAGAATTTTTGAAGGATGCTGGAATATGAAAACAATCATTGCGAATTGGAAAATGAATGTTGGAGTTAGAGAAAGTGTTGCGCTCGCGCGTGGCACGCTTTTGGCTTTGCGTGGACGCAGGATATTGCCTGAAGTTGTAATTTGTCCTCCGTTTATCGCTTTGTCAGAAGTTCACAAAGTTGTCGCACGAAGCGCTGTTTTTTTAGGAGCGCAAAATTTGTTTTGGGAGGATCATGGAGCATACACAGGAGAGATAAGTGGACGAATGCTTTCAGAGCTTGGAGTAAGTCATGTAATTGTTGGTCATTCGGAGCGTCGTGAATATTTGGCTGAAACTGATGAGATGATTCGAAATAAAGTTGCTCAAGCGTTTGCGAATCAATTGAATGTAATTTTATGTGTTGGAGAAACTGCAAGTGAACGCAAGTCTGGCGCACAACGAGAACGTGTGCGAACGCAAATTGTTCATGTGCTCGCTGGAGTTCATTTGAAAAGTCATGAACGTTTGATAATTGCGTACGAGCCAGTTTGGGCAATTGGCACAGGGGAGATTCCTGAAGTTGCCGAAGTGCTCGCCATGAATGAGTACATTCGATCAATTTTGACAAACGTGTTGCCAGAAATGGATGCGAATAAAATTCGAGTTCTTTATGGCGGAAGTGTGGAAGGGAATAATGCGTATCCATTTTTGAGAGAGCAAACAATAGATGGATTGCTTGTTGGCGGGGCAAGTGTGAAGTTGAATCAACTTAAAGAAATTATTGATGCGGCAAGCGAAGTGCTTGATGCACAAAAATCATTATGATTTGGATTGTTCCTATAATCGTTGCTGTTGCAAGTTTGATCGTAATCGTTTTTGTTTTAGCAAAAAAAATTCCACAGTTGCGCGTAATCGACGTAAAATCCATTCCTGAAGAACGAACACGAGAACTCAAGGAAAGAATAATCATGGAAAAATTGTCGCGAGCAGGAAGAGGAAAAATACGTGGCATTGCTAAAATTTTTTCAGCCATTGGAAAATCTGCATCAAAATCAGGAAGGCGAGCTGTTCAAAAGTTATACGCAATTGAGCAGTACTATCAAAAATTAAATCGAGCGGCAACAGAAGGACAGCACGCGTACAGTCTTGAGACAATTAAACAAATGACAACAGAAGCCGAAACGCTTGTTAAACAAGAAGAATATATTCCAGCTGAAAAAATTTACATTGATATCATTAGTCATAATCCAAAGAGTGTTGATGCATATGAAGGGTTGGGGAATCTGTATTTGAAAAAAGGGGAATACGATCAAGCAAGAGAGACATTGAAATTCACACTTCGTTTGTCACCAAATGACGCGAGTGTTCATGTATCTTTGGCCGAACTTGAAACAAAACTTGATAATAACAAACAGGCGTTGGAGTCTTTGCGAAAGGCTGTTGGTAAACGATCAAAAAATCCGAAGTATTTGGATTTGTATATTGAGTCAGCTCTGGTTTCGGGTTCACTTAAAGATGCCAGAAGTGGGATTCAGTTGTTGAAAAGAGTAAATCCAGAGAATCAAAAGATTCAGGAATTTGAAGGGAGATTTATGAAGTTAAAAGAGGAATATATTGCAAAGACAACATCATCAAACGACACACCTTCACAACCTGAATGATTTTTGTTACCATTGGCGCGCTTTCAATTATTTGCTCTGACGCGAATGGGTGCCCGGCTTCGGCAAATACCCCGTCGGTGCTCGCTACGTTCCGCGCCGTCTGGGACCCCATTGCCGGCCGCCCCATTCGCCACATGGAAATCTTTCAATATTGAATGAGATAAGTTGAGAACAGTTGAAATTGGATGAGATTTCG
>Ga0209417_1007485_pt1 | contig 10483 bp, 10 predicted proteins | sample RifGroF2_FD_184002 | JGI IMG/M metagenome (GOLD analysis project Ga0209417, IMG submission 184002) | Groundwater microbial communities from Rifle, Colorado, USA - Groundwater F2 (SPAdes) (version 2) | ecosystem: Environmental > Aquatic > Deep subsurface > Groundwater | place: Rifle, Colorado... | reverse complement strand
AGAGCATTGCTCTTTTATGGTGATTGTATAAGTTTTTTCAGACATAAATTTTCCTTTCCTTACAAACTGAATTCTTTCTGGTTCTCGTCTGCCCATTGAAGACTGTCTAATTTGCAGTCAGGGCAAAACTCATCTCCCAATTGAACTAATCCTGTAAACTCACAGTCCGGATTAGTGCACTCAACAAAATCGAAGTCGATAGCATCCGGCCATAAATCACGGACTGTGCTTATCATCTCATCTGAGATTTTTGTTAACTTTTTCATATTTGCCTCCTGTGAACGAGTTGATTTGACGTGTTACCATCCATTACGCTCCGTATCCAAATGAATGACAGAGCGTAATACCTCTATTTGCTTATTTGTGTAATTCTTTTGCTTTAGATGCTCGACTATCAGCCTGTTTCCGGGAGCATTTTCATTATCTGCAAATTCACACAACATCGTTTCTGAAAACAGTTTTTCCAATTCCTGCAGTGTTTCAATTGTCTCCATTGTTTCACCTCACTTTCAATAAAAAGAGACATCTGTCTGCATAGAAACAAACAGATGTCTTGGTTAATCAACTTTCTAAGTCAATGACCTCATCTCTGCTTAGCAGATCATATTGAACGGCTGATATTCATGCTCAGGATTCTCAATATGGTCGCCACTGACATTTTCAAACTGTACATCGTCGCCGGCAATGAACTCCTGATGGATACAGACAAATTTGCCTGATTCATCTTTCCTATACTTTTGGCAGACAAAGCCCGTCGTGATTTTGTTGAATTCTAAAGTGTCGGATAAATCAACAGTAGTTTGATTACCGTTGCCGTCCAGTACAACAAGAATCGGAGCAAATGAATCTTTCGATAGCATCATCTGAAAAGTATTCTCGGCGGCCTGTTTGACGTCGGAAGCACTCACATCGATTGCATACACAACCCTGAAAAGTTGATCTGTGCCATTTTCTTTCGGAGGAGGATCAATATGGTATCCTTTCTTTTCCATGATTTATTCCTCCCTGAACATTTCCGGAGCGATTTCCTGCAAGGTTTTGGGTTTAAAATGTAAGTCACGCTCAATCGGCAGTCCCATCGGACCTCTGACTTCCTCAAGCTCGCTTAAAAGGAAGTATCCAAATTCACGTTCATGGCCGTACACCAAGCCGAAAAATTTGTAGTCAATCTCTTTTTGTGTTTCGTCCAGTGCCGGTTCGCCCTCCAAAACCAGCCATGTCCAACTTGAGCTCGGTGTGAAGAATTTCGCATAAACAACAGCTTTGCCGCCTTTGCCATCTTGGGCATATAGTGGTGGCAACTGTTCACGGATCTCCTTTGGCAGTAGTTTCATACCCCTGATCTTGTTGTTGGCGATAACCTTCTTAGCTCGTTCAACGGCTTCCGTGTCCGCTATTGCTATAGCATTGGTTTCAGGAATGCCGCATGCTCCCGCGATACCGCACAGGAAATTAGCCATATTCTCGGCCTGCTTTTTGCGGTCGATTGGATCTGACTCACATGCAGGTATCGGCGGTGTCAATATCTCGACCTGATCCGGCTCAAATTCCAGCACAACACGGCCATTGTCTTCGCTGTAGTGCTCAAAATACGGGCTATTGGAGTAATCATAAGGAGGCAGACCCGCCGTCATATCGCCGACATTGCCTTTCTGCAGAGTTGAAAAACCTTCCATACGCTTGGCTGATTCTCCTGTGTTTGCAGATTCACCATTGCCGCGAAGTTTGACCTTTGCACCACGGATGTCCCTGTGGAAGTCGCCTTCCAGATTAAATACAACTTTTTCCTTCATACCGGCAAATCTCATCCAGCCGGTAACTTTGCCCTGAATAGTATTGTCCAGGATGCCTTCAATAAACTGTTCATTTGGTCTCCAAGCCATAATTTTCACCTTTTTCCTTTCAATTGATAAGATGTGGTTAAAAACAAAAAGCACATCTCTCGACCTTAAAAGATGTGCTTTGACGATTGATACTGAATTGATTCTAAACAGACTCAGCAGGCGGGTTTACTCTTTGCCTCTTGCCGTCCTTGAAAACAATCTCAAGACTTTTGTCTGAAAAGATTGTTATCTTCTGCCATTTGTCACAAAGCGGGTACAGCTCTTTTATAAGCTGCTGCCTTACTGTTTCATACGGGCCTATCAGCTCGTTCCAAAACTCCTGAAGCTCTGTCTCAAAGTAACCAAGCTGTGTGTCGAAGCTGTCGCCATCGCCATCTTCGTTGTAGCCGCCCAGATGAAACCATATATTTTCGGAGGTCAAATGGTTTCTTGCATCTTTGGTAACGCATACGGTTTCTTCCGACCATTGATATTTACCTTTGGGCGGTTCTGCTATGACTGCCATATCGACATCTGAACTGAATATTTCCCCATCGGATGTATGAACCGTTACCGACAGCTTATCAAAACATGCTATCTCGCCGCAGTTGATGCCATGCCGAAGCTTCTCTTTGCCTTTTACAACTTCGACTTTTGTTACTTTCGGCAAATTTGTCCAACTATAGCCCATATAGCCGCTATCAATAGTTACCGGCACAAAGAGCTTTTCTTTAAAGGTTCCCAACGCTGCTAATAGATGGGCATTTGTCTCAGCCTTCTCATCTTTGCAGTCTCCGTTAAAGCACAGATAACCATCTTTGAGCTTGAAATTCTTTGGATTTGCTATTTCCACTGGTTCATTGTACTCACTGCTGATAACGCCAACTCTGAATTGAGGCTCAGCTTCGGGCAGCTCTATTCCCAGTTCCTTTGCTCGCAGGTATTCTTTGTAATACAGCGTGTGAGTTTTCTGCCCCTGGAAGTATTTGTAATACTCTAATTCAATAGCAACTTTGAGCTGCTCGTAAGCCTTATTCTCTACCAGTCTGGTTCTTGCAGGCAGCATCAATCTAATGTCAGTATCATCCGCGATATCGACAAGTATTGTAATACCGAGGCAATGGTTACTCGACCAGTGTTCAACCTGAACCACCTGACCGTGAAAATTCACCAGCACTTTGCCGTGATACCAGTTGAGAGTCCAATCCGCGTGGTATTTGGATATCTCTTTGACCGCTTCAATCTTACAGCCTGGATTTGCATAATGGACTGCTTCGCTGCTGCAGAAAGGCATTGAGTGGCAGTACTTGCCATTCACGATAACCCTGGTACCTGCAAATACGGCGTGTTTTTCAACAAGTTCCATATCCCATGGTTTTTCATCCCTGAATTTAACGATGGTTCCGTTTATCTCTTTTGGAATTGTCGTTACCTGTACCGGCTTGCCTGTCCAGCCATCCTTGTCTATAACGACTCTCCGGTCTCCGGATGTAATCGTTACCTCTCTTGGCGCCAGACTAAAAAGTCCTACACCTGCAGGATCTTCGCCGGCTTCTAACTTTTCATCCCATCCGCTGCCGCCTAAATCCAGCAGTTTCTGAAAATCCTCAATACCGCAGCCATTGTCTTCAATGGTTACAAAGCCATCCTTGTTTGAGATTCTCACCTCTGTCGCTTTCGCTCTTCTTGCATTCTGCAGAATCTCGATAATCCTGCCCTCTGCAGTACCCAGAAAAAACCTGTCTGCCTTACTTAGTAATCTTGGGTTGACCTTGGCGCAAATAGTTTGCTCTTTCATAACGTGTTTCCTTTCTTTTGAATAATGTTTGAAAATGAAGACAAGCACATCGCTTAACAAAAAAAGATATGCTTATGAAAAACGTATTTCACAGGTATTTCGGTAGGTTTTACGGGTATTTCAGAGTGGAATACCTATTGGAGATGTGAATCTTAAATACAGTTCCAACTAAAAAAGAGTTTTGCAGATACCTCTGTACAGCAGGTTATTTCCTAACCTTTTTGCTGTGTGTGTTTGAATCGCTGTTACTGGAGTGTCGTTTTTAAACCATGTTTTTAGAAAACACGGAGTAGTTGTCAATGGATCAAGAGCACAAATGTGCTGTGCGATTTTTGGCCGAATGCCTTTTGAAATATTTAATAATAGTAATACCAGCCCAAATGCCTTTATAAACAATCAACTGATTTGCTCGACAGGCAAAATAGGGAAAGGTTTATAAAGGACTTTTGATGCTTATCTATATGGTTAGGAACAACCATACAGGTTGGAGAACCTGGTGGAAGTATGTATGAGTAATTAGTTTAAGGCAGCACGTGAAAAGGTGCTGTTAGAAAAGGCTGCCCAGCCTAAGAATAGGTTGGGCAGCTTTGATATTATCTGGTACATTTGGTTTTAGCTGTTCGTGGCGCGAGAATTATCTTTCGCCGATTAATTCGATGTCGTCGATATTCCAGCCGAATTCAGGATACGCGCCTGATGAACCGTATACCGCATAACCCCAGCGAACATACACCGTTCTTCTGATTGTCGGCATATTGACTTATGTCGTACTCTAAACCCAGATTATCGACCATTATAATTATACAATCCACATCAATGTAAGGAAGCTATGGTAATGGATTAATTACATAATCCAAACCTGCATCGTAGAATATACGGTTCAAAAGCGCAATGATCATATTCTTACCAGAAGAACTCACAGTATTTTTAATCTCCATAGATTGGCCTGTATGCCAAGTGCCTTCCCAGTCTTGGAAATCATAGTCAAAGAAACTGTCGCTTCCCAAGCAGTATATCTTTCTGCCGTTACTCTCGGTGTAACCAACAAAGCCGGGAACATTCACATCCACAGTGTCACGGTAAACTGTCGGGCCGCATGTAGAACCATCAAGAACATAGTCGCCTTGTCCTTGAAATTTGACATTCAGCAAAGAAACACTATCTGCGGGCTTGTAAATTGTGTCCGACCATACATGCGAGTAAGGCATATCGCTTCGGTTGTTTAGCGAAACAGTGGCAAGATTGCTTCCCACCGGGGCCAAATCACCAGCCACCACTGAATAAGTACCACTTCCGTTTCTGTCCACTCCACAGAAAGGATTGCCTCTAACGAACAACCATTGTCCCGGAATCCACGAACTGGTTTGATTGACCGTGCAAGGTGGTGATATGGCGGTTATGCTCTTGCCATAGTTTAATCTGTTGGAACCATTTTCAAGTAATCTCACGGCATCCCCAACAAGGACTACATTTCCGCCTGACTGAATGTAATTATCGACCTTGCTTATAAATCCGACATCCGTAACATGCTGGAGCAAATCAGGCAGATTGCCGGCATCAACCGTTGTCTTATCGAACGTCACAATGTTTGTTCGTAGCGGGTCTTGAACAATCACAATGCCATAATCCATCTTCGATATTGCAGGCATTTGCGATGCCTCGAAATAATCAACCTGACATCCGGTGGGGGTAAGGATTGAACCGATAAAGTCCGTCTGTTGCCCAACCCCTGACCACAAAGCGGGATTCCCCAGCAAATTATCTCCATCTGCGTGGCTGCCGTTGGCCACACTAACATAAGTGTTGTTATTGTAAACTACACCGCATTTTAAAATTCTATGGCTGTCTGGGTTAATAATGGCAATTCTATTAGATAATGCAGTAGAAGTGCCTTCAAGCCAATTTTGGGCCATGACAAACAAATCATTAAAGTCAACCACGCCCGACCTATCAATATCTGCTTTCTCACACCAGTTATTTGTTTCGTTGCAATCTATCGATGCCCATTTCCCCGCTAAAACAGCATAATCTGTTAAATTGACTTTCCTATCTCTATTAATATCCGCACTGACATCAGTGGTAAATGTCCATGTTGGGCCTTCAGATACCGCCTGACCATCGGTTGCAACAATCATCCATCTGTAACTCGTTGCTGGCTCCAAATCTGTTAATTGATAAGATGCTTCTGTTAGCTCTGTTGCCACTGGAACCATATTATAACCTGATTCGCCGACAAACAGGGAATATTTAATACTGTGATTTTCAGGGTCGCTGCATGACCATGAAAGTGTTACGGTTGTATCTGTTCCGGTAGTTCCATCTGCAGGATTCGGACTTTCAGGCAAATTGGGGCGAGCATTGTCAAGATAACACATTCCGCCGCCATCAGGATCACCAACAGAGCCATTTGATAATGCTGTTATTAAATTATTTTGATACAAATATATTGTAGCCCCTGGCCCCATGGCCATTTTTGCATTTTCATCATGTGCTGTAGTGTAATGCCAGAGTTCTTGGTAACTACTTCCATTGTCTTTGTAGGTAAATAACTCAAAAGTGTTTGGGGTGGTATCCCATTTAACGGGGAAAATTACGACACCATTTCCTGCACAATATGGCTGACCGAAGTTTGTATTGCTACCAACATCAGGTTTTAAAATAGTCCATTTGACATTGCCATTTGTGGGATCAATCGCAGCGAAAGTAACATAATAGCTGCCTCCGCTATATGTCCAATACTCAGTATAGATTGTGTCATCTGATCCTAAGGCTATAGGCTGGTATCTGGCATATAAGAAATCTTTTACAAGCCATTTTTCCGTAAATAAACTCGCCCCTGGAGTTAATGCATATATTTTGGTTCTTGCGCTGGTATAAACCGTTCCATCCGATCCGATCGCAGGTGTATATATGCCTCTATCTGCCGTTGGGATATTTGAAAAAGATTTTTCGTATTTAGTCACCCCTGTAAGGCGATTGATACATACTAAATGAGCTGTTTGTGTGGAGCTTTTCCAATAACTGATATAAACATTATTTCGTCCTACATCAATAGACGGAATTCCCGTATACATTACACCTCCGCTTGGGCATGTCCAGCGAGATGGCCACAACTGCGAACCTGTAGAACTCAAGCAAACAAGTGTAGTACCACTGCCAAAATACATACTACCTTCTTCATCAAGCCTTGGCACACTGTCACCATAGAAATTATTACCCGCATCATAAAAAACGCGAGTGTATGTCTTTTTGTCCGGCCTGAATTTATAAACACCATCCCCAGCACCAAAATAAATATTCCCGTCTGGGGATTGTATTGGATGGCTTATCGTACGGCTGGTCTCTGAAATCACTATTTCATCAAGTTTTTCACCATACTGATTAATAATCACAATAGATGGATGATAGCTTGGGTCATTAATGATTAGCGGATCTTTTGCAATATAAATGTTATTGCCGGAACCAACTATCATTCCTTTACAATTAGGATTTATCGAGCCTTTCCATTTCTCTCGGATTGGCTCTTCCGATGGTGCCGAATAAATCGTCCTGAAACTATTTTCTTGATTTCCACCATATTGGTGCCATCCAAAATAAGGCGATATATCATATACCACTGTGTGGACAAGATTAAACTCATAATCTTCAGCCTCAAAAGAAGGTAAATCGTACCACGTATTGGCAGTGCCATGCCAACCTAAGTTAATGTGAAAATACCCGTCATCTCTGTATCCATCAATTATGATAGAATGATTATTCCAGAACAAATTATATGAAATACCAGCCTGACATGGCCAACCTTTTTTTATGTTTTCTATAACTGTATTTCTTTTTCTTGTCCAAAGCAAAATTTTACTATCTTTTTTGGCGGAACCATAAGAAAAACCATTTAAAAAAGCATTAGCAGCTTTTGCTGTTGGAGTGCCAGACTCATGAAATCCATAATCCATTTGAAGCTTGACGCCTGCTCCAAAACAGAGATATGCCTCTTCATCGGTATCGCCATTATAATCTATGGCGGAGAGATGAGTATTTAGTTCGCTAAGAGAGGGAAAACCATTATCTATAGCATCCTCAAAAACACTAATATTCCCTATGTCCCCTTTTGAAATATACTCATCCTCACTGGTGAAATATACAAAACTGGGAAATTTCCAATAGTTTATAATTTGAGATAAAGCGGTTGCAACACAACCAACCTGACATCTATAATCAGGTTTGTCAGGAACTTGAGGGCATTTATCATTATAATGGCTTTGCTGAAAATAATTGTTCAAATCTGTATAATATCCTTGGTCCCACTCGGTTTTTATCCATCCATCACTTCCATAGCCAATTGGATCTGGCCATTGAGTTTGCGTGCCAGATGCTTCGGCCAATGCCATGCTTTCCATAGTTGCGATGCCATCAGATGAATAATCTGCCCATTTTTTATTATTTTCGGTCACAAGTGACACTAACTGCTCTGGCTTTTTATTCAATGCCTTTTGTCTTGCCTCCATATCCCATTGGACAAGGTATAGAAGCACATTATCTTTGGAAGCTTCAAAAGGAAATTTGCCTGTGAAAGAATAAGCAATGATGGGATTTATCCTGTCATCTGCCGATGTAACAATATATCCTTCGGGCTTAAGTTCTGTAACCCAAGCGAAAACTTCGCCATTTCTACCTGTAATCGGGATAGCATTTTCAGGGTTGCGTTTTTCAATATCTCTCAGGATTTTTCCGCCTGTCTTGGCAAGCTTTTCACCTTTTTTCACTTCCCTCATCTGCTCGATTTTGAGAAAAGTTTTAGCTGCCTTCATGGCTTTTTCTTTATCAACCGGTTTAGCATTTACCTGAGCCGCCAGAAGTAAGATTAAACAAATGAAAAATAGAGACAGCATTGCTTGGTTTTTTAAGATTTGATACTTAACCTTCATATTGTAGCTCCCTTTTAAAGAACATCATTAACGGTGTCATAGTTGGTTTTTCCACCGCCTTTTACACCTTTTTTTATTTTTAAAACACACTATATATACAATCGATCCAACGCCTTTTTTATCTCCGGCATCATTACATCCGCGTAAATTTGTGTCGTTGTGATTTTTGAATGCCCCAGTTGTTTCTGAACTAAACGAAGATTCCAGTTGCTGGCCTTTAACAGAAAGCACGCGTAGGTATGTCTTAGGCAATGAATCGAATAGTGCGATAACAAGCCGGCTCTTCTGGCGCATCTCTTAAACGCTTTTTGTATTGCTCGTGTTGTCAAATGTCCTCCTGTACTGCTAGATAGCAATAAGGGCATATCTGGTTCTGTCGATTCCCCGATATGCTGTTTCCATGTCAAAAATTCTTTACACTGTTTTTTAAAGGAGCCGTTGACAAAAACTCTTCGTTTCTTTTTGCCTTTTCCGTGTACTACTACAAGTGATGGGATGGTATCTTCCAAACCAAGATCGCCACATTTAAGTGCAGCAATTTCCATCACCCTCAAACCAGTTGCCAGTCCAAGACAAATAACAAAGTAATCCCGAACAGCTACATGCTCTCCAGATTCAGCTTGTTCTCTGGCAACCGCCTGTAACCGGCCAGCATCTTCCTTGGACAGGAACTTATTGGGATCAAGCTCCCAACTATTGGATTTCATTCTTTTTTAGACATACCGCTCCTTTCATATTTGGTGTGAAATATGAACTCACGGAAGAATATTTATTGAGCTTAAATACTTTGTGGTCAATAAGATACGACGACATAGAGGATGGCAGGTCTTAAAGATGACCTCTACGAGAAAAGGCAGGGATTAGGCAGGTTGGAAATTGAAAAAAGGCGAAAATTTGATTGTATCGACGATTTTTTGAGGGAAAATTTTGAAATGGTAATAAAAATGAGTTCAGAAAACACACCTTTTCTGAACCGTTACGTTCTTAGTATAGCATATTCACTGTTTGTGTTAAAGAAAAAAACTCTCTTCAAAAATTTAACAAACTAAAGGTTTATGAGAAAATGTGTGAAACAACGCTCATAAACTGCTGTATGGTGCGAACTGAATAAGGGGATTGATCCAGCAAAATGGGCGTATTTCTGCCGACATGTAGGGAGGATGATCCCAAGGGAATTTAGGAGTGTTATGGGAAATCCAGATAAAACGAGATAAACTATGACAACGACAACAAAGAAAGAATTAGTCGACCGAATCGCCGAACAGACGCAGGCCAGAAAATGTGGTTGGGCGTGTTGTTCAGTCCTTTCTTGACAAGATTGTTTTGGAGATGAGCCGAAACAATCGTATTGAGTTCCGAGATTTCGGAATTTTAAAAGTTTGCACACGTGAAGCAAGAGTTGCACAGATTCCAAAAACTATGGAAAAAGTAAAAGTGCCTGTCAAGCGAACAGTAAAATTCAAGACAGATCGGCTTCTGAAAAAAAACTCGGCGACAACAATTCTTCGCCAAAAACAGAATAGCCGGCACAATCCAAATGCCACTATTTTATATTCTTGCTTTTCTTAAATTTTGCGACAGCCTTAATAGCCTCTTTTTCATCAGCATACGTGCCGAGAAAATAGCTCTTTTTTTGCCATTGAATACGCGCCCGCCATTTTTTATCTCTCTTGTTCCAAGTAGCACCCTGAAATTTTGACGTACGCGATGCGACCCTCTTTACTTTTTTGCTTTTCTTTTTACCCATAACAATCCCTTAAAATTTGAGTTGAAGTGAGGCTGCTACCTTGAAGGATAGCTTGCCTGCTTTCCATAAACTGTTTATTTCGCTATTTTACACAAATCGAGCTTTATGGCAAGACTTTAAGGTTTTTGATACCTCAGTCTGCTATTTCTCTTGACCTGTGGCAGTCAAAAGGGTTAGGATAATTCCGATTCAA